>Ga0265297_10003964_pt1 | contig 25266 bp, 19 predicted proteins | sample Munlanlwell13791_FD_192502 | JGI IMG/M metagenome (GOLD analysis project Ga0265297, IMG submission 192502) | Leachate microbial communities from a municipal landfill in Southern Ontario, Canada - Leachate well 137-91 | ecosystem: Engineered > Solid waste > Landfill > Unclassified | place... | reverse complement strand
CGGAGTGCTTTCGCCACTCACGCGCGATGTATTATCATCGCGCTCACCATCGCGCGGCGGCGGCACATACGCGAGAAATAGGTCGCGCGCGATCGCGGAATAAGCGGCATACGCGCTCGCAGAGATATCAATCGCGCATAAATTCGCGTCGTATAGGCGCAAAATATGCCCCGCATTTACGTCATACACACTGCGCCCGCGCGGGCTCGTCTCCATATCATCACTCGCGCTGACGCGCGGAGTATTGCCATAGCCCCCCGCGGTCCGCGCGCCCACCTTTGGCACAATGCGAAACATGCGATCGTATCCGCGATGCAATGCGCAAACGCGCGCGCGCGATCCATCGGGATGAACCAATTCATCACCGCACACAATATCCTCGACGCATCGCGTTTCGATGCCGCGCGCCGCGAAAACGCGCACACGCGTGCCCGCGGCGTGACATCCTGTCGAGTGCATGAGGTGCATTCGCATATTCGGCGTGCTCGGGTTCATAAAATTGCGCACGAACTGCTGATGCGTCTGCGGCGCGGCTCCGAGCGCCGTCGCGTCGCGAAAATCGCCATCCCCCGGCGGCACCCATAGCTGCGCGAATTCTTTCCGCGCGTGGATATCCTCGACGAGATCGGGCGCCGATTGTTCTTTATACGCGGCCATTTGGCTATATATTATGGATTACCTGCGCGATCTGAGCGATTTCATCGATGATCTGCCCGATCGCGATCCATTCGACCCCGCGGTCGCGCGCCTTCCATCGCTCGAGCGCGAGATGACCGCGCTCCTTCGCAAGTTACGCGCGCGCATGGACGCATTTAAAATGGCGCAGCGGTGCGCGACCAGCGGAACACCACCAACCGCGAGCGCGCCCCAAGAATTCGCGCGTCCCCCCATTCATCCATCGCGCTCGAGGGAAATGGTCGCGCGCGTTGATTATCACGCGCCGACACGCGCGCGCGAAATACTATCCTCGCGTCGTAATTTCGACACTAATTGGGTCGCCGCGCGCCAACGCCGCCAGTATTTTGCCCGCGCGTCCGCGCCTCCTCCGACGTGTTCGGGAATATCGCCATCCCCGCGCGAAATCGCGGTTTCGCAGTGTATGTCTCTGCGCGCGATCGAAATTCCCGACGCGTCCGCGATCACATGCGAGGGCACGCTTTATTATATTCCGCGATTATGCCGATTCGCGGTGCGCATCTGCGGAATAACTCTCCTCGGCAATATCGGCACAGTGTACGTTGCGGAGCCGCTACCACAAAAAATACACGATTGCGAGTCGCGCGCGGACTGCAATTACGCCGCGTGTCGCTATTATCATAATCCGCTCGCGCACCCCGGCTCGACCGATATTCGCAATTACGTTGCAACGAGTTGGCTCTACAATCCGCGCTGCCTCGATGATGCGGGCGCCGCCAGCGCTGACGCTCCCCGCTCGGTATCACGCGAAATCAAACGCGCGCACCGCATAGCGCCCGATGGCACCGCGCGCGCATATACAAAAAAAGCACGCAAACTCGCATCGCGAGCCAATCTCGATCGCGATATTCTGGCAATCACCCCCGAGGATCTGGAATATTATAACGAGCAGCTCATGCACGACATTCTCTGCGGGCTACTCATGAATTATTATGTCCCGAAGGACGCGCGCGCGCAGCTCCCGCAGTCGTTGCTCCCGCAGTCGCTGCTCCCGCAACTCACTGCGTTCGCACACCCGCAGCAACTCTCTCGGTGCGGCGACGGCGCCTCGATCGCTTAACGCGCGCGCTCGAAATACCATCGCTTTCATCGCTGCCGCTACCGCGGCCAACAATCGCGATTATCGCGCGATCACCGCGCCAACAACGCCTTGCACTCGCGCTCACGCTTGCGCCCGCGCGTTTGAATGGATTGCGCAATAGGTTCCGCGCGTAGTGAATAACGCGCCGATGTCCCGCAATATCGCGCGACGCAAACGCACTCATATCCGCCGCCGCCACCCAACGCATATCGCAGATTTCGCTTACTTGCTCGAGCGCCGCCGCGTTTATGCGCTGCACGACGTCCCGCGCCGTAATCGCGATGAAGTAATTTATCTCATACGCGAGGCCGTCCTCCGCGAACGAGAGGCGAAACGTGCCCGGCGTGATATGATACGCGCTGCGCGGAATCCCGGTTTCCTCGTAGAATTCGCGTATCGCGCAGTCCATCTCGCCCTCGTCGGCGTATTTTTTGCGCCCCTTTGGTATTTCCCATATGCGCGCCGCATAATGGCGCGAGCGTCGCGCGAGCGATTTGATGCGCGCGCCGCCATCCGCGACCATTCTCTCGTTGAATTTCAGCCGCGCCGCGAGGTAAATACTTGAGCGGCACGCGCCCAACCATATGCGATACCATAGCTGCTGAAAATTGAGCGAGAGAATATCGACCTTCTCGTCCACGGTCATGCGATCGAGCAGCGCGATGATCTCGTCGTCGTTGCGATCGTTGTAGCGCCCGCAGACGAACATATAAAACGCGTACGTATAGCGGCGGTTGATCATGAGCAAGCGCACGACCCCATCGGCGCCCCTTTTACAGAGCGCGATTCCGCTCGAATAACGCGTCCCGCTCATCACAAATTGAATGCGCGACTGGTGTCCTATATAACCGCCACGCCAATATCAAATGGAAACCGCACCCGCAATCGCGCCCGAGCGCATCGAAGACGCTCCTCTCGCGTCCATGATTGCATCGTTCGCGTCATTATCGGCGCCGCTTGCGCCTCTTGCGCCTCCGGCGCCGCTAACGCCTCTTGCGCCGCCGCTGCCCGCGGTCGCGACGACGCCAATAACCGCGCGCGACGATATCGCTGATTTTGAGCGCGAATGTGCGCAATTCCCACAGCAATACACGCCGGAATGGTTCGCGCGCGTCGATTCTATCGGCGGCAGCGAAATGCACGACCTCCATCATCGTCCACTCGCGCTCATGGCGAAAAAGATAAGCGCACTCATCTCGCCGCCAGCGCAACTCGCGCCAACGGCGCCGCCGGCAATCGCGGTTCCATTGCCCCAGCGAGAAATCGCGTCGCAACCGATCCGCGCGCCTTCATCAACCGATGGAATAACGATGCTCGCAGCAGATCCTCCGCGCCGCGCGCGCGCGAATCGGCGAGCAAAACCAGTCGCGACGCGCGATGGTATTGAAATTCTCACCGCGGACACGCCCGTGCGTGAGGATGAAACGATAATTAGTACCGCGCTGTTTCCGGATGACGCCGCGCCTGAAACCCCCGCCGCGATCGACATTAAAACGCTTTCCACGTCACCGCCCGTATCGATGGGGTGGGGCACGCTTTTTGAGCCGCTGCTCTGTAATTACATCGCGCGTCGCCTCGGCGCACGCATTCATTGTCGCGCGGTCAGCTATTTTAAAGATCCGTGGCGATTCTCGCCCGATGGATTGCTGCGCGATGAGAATGGCGCGCTCGCGCTGCTGGAAATGAAGAATCCGTTCATGCGAGTGTGGGGTGGATGGGACGCCGCGCAAAACGATCAATTTCGCGCGCCACACGAGCAACCAGCGCGCGCGGGGGATGTTCCGCCTCATTACGTTGCGCAGCTGCAAATGGGACTGCATATGATGCCATTCCTCGATTACGCATTTTACGTCGAGGCAATGTTCCGCCGCGCCAACTCGCGCGGATTCCCGTGCGCGCTCGGTTTTCAGAAAATGCGCGGCGTGCGCGACGCGCCGAAGCTCGCGAGCGGCATCATAGGATTCTATCATCCATCGGGCGCGGGAACTCTCAGCGGCGCGATTGATTTTAGCGCGACCGATAACGATATCGCGCTTTGTCGCGTGCTCGCGGGACAGCGAGCGGGCGCGGATTCATTCATCCCGCGTTATTTCGCGCCCGCGGATGATACCGCGCCCGGCGCGCCCGCGGATTACGAACTCACCGCGCGCCCAATCGCGCGCAAGCGCGAATTACCATTGTGCCACGCAGGTCTACCGCTTTTCGGATACATGCCGTGGAATCTTCTCGGAATACATTCCGCGCGCGTCGACCGCGATCCGGCGTTTATGACCGCCTCCGCGCACGCAGCCGCGAGCGATATAGTCGCGACCGTGCGAAAATGGATCCGCGAACCATCATCGGACGCGCAGAAACTGGACGCGATTCGCGATTTGTGCGACCGCGCGCGCGCCGAACCTCCTCGCGATGCGGACGCGCGCTCGCAGCTCGCGGAAATCGAAAAAATAATCGCGGGTGCGTGTGCGAGCGCAAACGCGTGTGCGAGTGCGCCGCAATAATCGCCCCGCGCGATCGAGCGGGCGCGCGGTTTTCATCATCTTTTTTTGCGCGCGAATCATACGCAGCGCCGATATATTGTCTCGATCCCAGCGGTTTCGCATGGGCGATCGATGCGCACAATCATACCCGGACGCAAACCCAACCATACCGCCATCGGGTCGGGCGCGCCACTCGCGCCGCTTGCCGCACTCCCTTTCGCGCTCGCGCTCGCGATGAGCGCCGGGAAATTCCCAATGACGAGGTGTAATTCGCGACATATACGCTCGACCTCGGCGCGCGGAACGATTGTGTGCCGCGGAACGCACACGTGCTCGGGCGCAACGATCATAAACAGCGCGGCAATATGCGCCTCGATAACAATCCCAGGCGCGCGCGCACCCGCAATAACGCGCGCGATAGCGGAGCTCGGCGCGCTCGAGAACACGAGCACGATATTGAATTCCGCGCGCTCATCGGCGCTTACCCAGTGCGCGCGCTCTTTCAGCACGCGGGCCAGAAACGCGCCGAATTTGGGCGCCGACGAATCAATATTCTTGAATTCGGAGAAGAGGATGATCACCATTCGCGCTGCGCCGCGCATATCATCCGCATCGCGATCCGCGTCGATCCGCGCGTAATGATCCGCCTCCATCATGGCGACGAACTTATCGGGTGCAACGCGCGCCGTCACGCGCGCGCCCCTAAACGCGCACATCCGCGCGAGATTCTCATATACCGTCGCCGCATCGCTGATAATGGGTGGCATTTTCGCTCGCGCCGTGGCCCGATCTATATCTTGTTATCCCGCATTTATATTTATTTTTTTCCGAGGTCTTCTCGCGCGCGCCATATACGGACGCAAGAACACCATACTTTATCGATGGCGGAAGATAGTGATTTCGGTGAGCGCGCTACTACCGGCGGCGTATTCGGCGGCGGACTCAACATCGCGTGGGGTGACATCGGCGCATTTTATTTGGACCATCCGATGGCGATTACGATCGCGATCATCGTGCTGGTGATCCTCGTTTTCTCTATGTTCTTCGGCTGGATCGGGACCGCGACCGCGCGCAAGGAAGGGCTGCGATCGTGTATGCTCGGCAATAAATCCGCGCTCTGTCGCCAGGGGCGCGATGGCCCCGGCGAAGGCCTAACGAATTCGGCGCTCGCGCAGGGTTACGGCGCCGATCCAAACGCGTTTTGCGCGGGCGCGGGTGAATCGACCACCGATCCGTGGGATTATATGCGCGACAGCGTCGCGAGTGAGAATTTCTCGCGCTACGCGAGCCCGACCGATCAATTCGATCAAAATGCGATGATCGCGATGCAGCACTGAGCGCGCGATACCATCCTAAATTTTTTGCGCGCGCGGTCAATATAGCGCGATGGATAGATTGAGCGCGTTCATAACGGAGACCATTGGCGTGAATACGATTATCATCGCCATTCTCGCGATCGTCGTCGTGTATTTCCTTTATCGCGAGCGCGCGCGCGCGCAACGCGGTCGCAGGCGCGGGCGCCCGAGCGCGGATCGCCTGCTCGATAAATTAGAGCAATCGGGCGCGGTTAGTCAACCCGCGGGGACCGTGGTGCCCGCGAGCGAAACGGCGCCCGAAGATGATGAAGGCACAACGGACGCGGATGCCGGCGCCGAATAAAGAGGCGCGCCGCGCTCGCCGCTCGCGCGCGACCCCATACACGCGCGACCCTATTTTTTTCGCGGCCACGTAAATTTGAACCACGCGCGAGGAATATCAACCCGCGCGATGGCAACCCGCGATTACGCGTCGCTCTCGATTGAGGATCATATCCGCACGAAAGATATGTGGGCGGGCTCGACTGAGCGCATCGATACGCCCATGATCGTTTTCGCGCGCGGCACGCTCGGCGCGACGTATGAAACCGTTGCGCTCAGCCCCGCGCTTTTTAAGTGCTTCGACGAGCCTCTCGTTAACGCGCTCGACCAAGCGGAATATTCGCGCCGCGCGGCGACAACAACCATCGCGCCGACGACAGAAATCCGCATCGCGTTCGACGCCGACACCGGGCGCATAGAAATCGCTAATAATGGCGAGGGAATACCGATCGTCGCGACGCCGTCCACGCACGAAATGCTCACGCCGACGTTCGTATTCGGCAACGTATTCGCGGGCTCGAACACGCGGGCCGCGAAGTCATCCACGCTCGGCGGGACGAACGGCATCGGCGTGAAAATCACGAACATACACTCGCTCGAGTTCCGCGTTGAGACGCGCGATCGCGCGCACGCATTTTCGCAGACCTGGACGCGCGGGATGCGCGATGTGGCGCCGCCGGTGGTTACACCCGCAACATCCGCCACGCGCGAGGGAACGCGCGTATCGTTCTTGCTCGATTACGAGAATTTCAAGACCGCGCCGCGCGAATTTGAGCCAATCGCGTACACGCGCGCGGTGTGGGCAGCGCTCTACGCGGAATATATGCTTCCCGGCGTCGCGATTTATTGGAACGGCGCGCGCATTCACTATTCGCGCGAGCAGTATGAGCGCGCGATATTCGGCGCGAAAGGCTATACGCGCGACGCATCCGCCGCCGCGGCACCACCGCGCGTAGAGATTGATGATTCGCGCGCTAATCTCGTAATCATCGCCGCGCCGCACGCGAAGCGTTTCGCAATGTCGCTCGTAAATGGAATCATCGTGCCGACTGGCAACCATATCGACGCGATTATCGCGCATATTAGCGACGCAGTCAAGCAATCAATCCGCGCGCAGCTGCGGGCGCGCGACGCGACGGCGATAGCGGGTCTCCGCGCAGCGTCGTCACACCTCGCGCTTATTATTATTTGGCGCGCGACTGGCGTGCATTGGAATGGCCAATCTAAGGATCACGCGCGATTCGAGCCCGCGCAAATTCGCGCTATCACGCCCGCGCCCGCGCTTACGGCGGCGCTCGCGGAATCTATGTCCGCAGCATTTATCGCGCGGCTCGATCGCGCACCGCGCGCTCGCGCACCGAAAATAGATATCGAGAAATACACGCCCGCGCAAGCCGCGGGAACGCGCCGCTCCGCGCAATGCAGATTATTTCTCGCGGAAGGAAATAGCGCGATGAGCCAGGTTGAGCTGGGCATCGCGCGCACCATCGGTTTCACGCTCCACGGCGTTTTATCGTTGCGCGGCGTCATTCCGAACGTGCGAAAGGAATCCGTTGCGTCGCGCGACGCTGCTACTGGCGCGGTTCGATACAAGCGCAGCCAAAAACTCATCGGCAATAAATTCATGGCGACGCTCGCGCAAGTCCTCGGCATCGATTACGCGCGCCGATATGCGACCGCGGCGGAGCGCGCGACGCTGCGTTACGGCGGCATTATTGGGTGCGTGGACCAAGATCTGGACGGAATAGGCAATATTTTCAGCCTCGTGCTAAATTTATTTCATCTATACTGGCCGGCGCTCCTCGAGTGCGGATATGTTCAGCGCCTCGCAACACCTATTATTCGCGCGTATCCGCGCGCGCGCGGCAAGAGCGCAACGGCACGCGTCCTCGAATTCTATAGTGACGAGGAGTATCGCGCGTGGGAATCGCGCGCGCCGCACGCGCAAACATATCGCGTGCGCTATTACAAGGGGCTCGGCAAACACAGCGCCGCGGAAATGCAGCAGATAATGAAGAATCTGCGCACGCAAATCATAACTTACTCGCGCGACCCGGGCGCGGACCGCGCGTTTGAGATTTACCTCGGCGATGATCCCGCGCTGCGCCGCGAGCAATTATCGCGACCGCCGCCGCGTGCTGATCCCGACGCGGAGCTCGCGCTCGCGTCGCGCCGCGAAATGGCGGCGAGTTATCATCTGCGGCGCGAGGCACACACATATCAGCTCGATAATCTGCATCGCAAGATAAATGATATCATCGGCGGCACGAATCAGGTTTCGCGCAAAATCCTCGACGGCTGTATCAAAATATTCGCGCACACGCGCGAGGAGCGCAAAGTCGCCGATCTCGCCGGCACGATATCCACCACGGAGAATTATCATCACGGCGAGGCGTCGCTGCAGGACGCGATTATTCGGCGCGGATTCATCGCGCCCGGCGGATGCCAGCTCCCGATGCTCCTCCCGGTTGGGCATTTCGGCTCGCGCAACGCCGGCGGACAAGACGCGGCGCAAGCGCGATATGTTGCCGCCGCGTTTAATTATCCCGTGAACGACGTACTTTACCAATCGGAGGATTACGCGCTGCTCGATTTTCATATCGACGAGGGCGTGCGCGGTGAGCCGCGATTCTTCGTCCCGATCATCCCGACCGCGATCGTCGAGAATATCGAGGTGCCTGCGCATGGATGGAATATTCGCATTTGGGGGCGCGAGGTGATGGATATCATCGCGAATGTGCGCGCGCTCATCGTATCCGGCGGCGTCGCGCGCCCTCAGCGAATGCGCCCGTGCTGTTATCCGCTCGGACCAATCGAAGCGCTACCGTCTCCGCCGCGCTGGAGTGACGAATGCGAACGCGTAATCGCGGATTGCACGGGGCGCGCTCCCGCGCCGACCCAATTCATGTGGCGCGGATACATTATCGAGCGCGCCTACGGCGAGCGCGCGAACGAAATATGGTCGCTGGGCACATATGAATGGATCGCGGCGGATAAAATCGCGATCACTGAGCTCCCGCTATGCGTTTGGTCGCTGCCTTACGTGCGCGAGATGAATAAAATTGCCGAGAGCGCGCCGTCATTCATCCGCCGATGCGATTATTCTCCCGGCGACGATATCAATATCCAAATTACCCTCGATCTTGATCTCGCCGCGCGCATCGGCATCGCGAGCGCGCCCGCCGGAACGCGCAGCCCCGCGCGCGCAACCGATCCCGTGATCGTCGCGCTCCACTTGCGCAATAAAATGGTCGATGCGCTGAATTTCATGATGCCCGATGATAGCGTGCGTACATTCGCCACGTACGAAGACGTGCTCGCGTATTGGTTCCCGATCCGCGCCGAATATTATGCGCGCCGCATCGCACGCCAGCGCGAGCTCATCGCGACGCGGATAGCGTATTACGAGAATATTATTCGCTACATTCACAGCACGCGCGACGACACCGCCGCGCGGCATGCGTTTCGCGTCGCGCAAATGACGACTGAAGACGCCGAGGCGGCGCTCGCGGAGAACAAATTCGCGCGCATCGACGCGGCGTTTCTCGAATCACCAGAGCTCAAGTTTGAGCGCGCACCGGCGGCGCGTGCTCTCGGCGCGACTGCGTCGTATGCTTATATTCTCAATCTGCGCGAGCGCGACATTACTCTCGATGGATGCGCGAAATTCGAGCGCGCGCTCGAGGAACAGCGCGAGTGTCTCCGCGCGCTCGATGAATCCGCGCGGCCGGAATTCGGCGCGCCTTTCGTTGGCGCGCGCGTATGGCTCGCGGAGCTTGATCTTCTCACCGAGCGCATAAATCGCGGGCGCGCGACGCGATGGCAATACGGCGATTACGAGCGCTATTCTTTCGAGTAACGCGCGAGCGCGCATCGCCCTCATTTTTTGCCCAGCGCGGCAGCAAATTGAATCGCGCGCGCATCATATAATCCGCAGCAATGTCGCGCGATGAGACCATTGTCGAGCCAGTGAGCGTCATTAGCCTCGCGCCGCGCATTAGTGATCCCGATATCGCGCGTTGGCTGCCAAAATCGGGCGAATATCCCACGCGCACATCGATAATCATGCGCGGCATCAATAGCGCGATCGCGAATGGATTGCGCCGCATTCTTCTCTCGGAGATGGATAATCTCGCGCTGCAAATCGACCAGGATTCATTCGAGACGGATGACCCATTCCCGATGATCGACATGATCACGCGGCGTGTTCTCCTCATTCCGCTCACGCAATCGCGCGTGGAGGAGGGCGCGCGCTTCGTCCTCGATGTGCGAAATGAGACGGACGAGCCGATGGATGTCGCGACGGCGAACTTATTGCGCGTCCATGATGACCGCGCGCGCCAGAAGCATAGCGCGGCGGCGGCGCCGCCATTTTTCGAAACGATAACCATATTGACGCTCGGTCCCGGCAAACACATCCGCTTTCTCGCCGATGTCGTGCGCGGAAACGGCTACGATGACGCGGCGTTCGCGACTGCATACACTGCGATGGCGATTCCGCTCGACGAGCGCCCGCTCGAAATAGATGGCGCACCGCCAACATCGGAAACTGCGCGCCCTTATCACGCCGCGGCGCGCACCGTCGCGTCATCGAGCGTGAGCGATCCGCGCGTTTATCAGCTCATTTATGAGTCCGTCGGCAAAGGCGACCCTTCCGCTGTTATGGGGCGCGCGCTCGATGTGTTCGCGGCGCGCACGCGCGCAATCGCCGCCGCGCCATGCGTTCGCGGGCAAGATAAGCAATCGGGCGGATCATCCGTCCAAACCATCGCGCCTGGCGGCGATGCGATCGCGGGGCTTTATACGATAACGATCCAGGGTGAGACGCATACTGTCGGCGAATTATTCTCGCGCTGCTGTATCCGCGCGTTCCCGAGCATCGAATTCGTCGCGTGCGACCGCGATGACCTGACCGAGGAGCTAGTTATTCGCGTGCGCACGATCGCCGTCCCGATCGAAACGGTCGTGCGCGACACGATCCAATACGCGCTCGATCGCCTCGCGGACATCCGCAAATACTTTTGACCAGTGCGCGAACGGAACATTTTTTTCGCAAATATAGCGCCAATGACATCCCGCGCGCCTCCGCGGCGCGACGCGCCGCGACCGTTATCTGCGGTCCTAATAATCAATAACTGCGACTCCGCGGCGGATATTATCGAGATGATATCGCGATTCGCGCGCGCGCTCGCGCATCATCCAATCGCGGTTCTGCGCGGCGATATGCCAGCGCATCGCGACGCGATTATCGCTTATACGAAGCGATACGGCATTCGCGAGGCACCGACGCTCATCACGCGCAGCGATAAGGTTATTACCGGTCGCGCGAATATATGCGCCGCAATACCCATCCTCGCGCGAGAGATCAATGAAGGATCCGACGACGTGGCGGCCCCTGTGCATCGCGAAATGCACTCTGATATCACATTCCAAGACCACCAATTACGCGCCGCGTTCGAATCGGATGACGAAAATGAGGAGGAAGATGCAGGGCTCAAGATAGGCCAGCGCATCGAGGAATATAAGCGCGAAATGACGCGCCGCGGCGCGCGCATACTCAACGCGCAATCGAAATCCGACGCGCCCGGCGGACAGCTCGTGCCTCCTGGCGCGCAACCCGGAAATCGCGCGAAAATGGCTGCGACCGCGCGCGCTTCGATACAATCCCAGCGCGGAATAACCGCCACGCAATCGCGCCCCATGCAACCATCGCAAGCGCGCACTGCTGCCCTCGCAAGCGAACCCCCCGAGGATATGGAAAATCCAATCGAGCCACCACCGACGCCAATGCCAATGCGAATCCCGCCATCGCGCGGAAAAAAATCCGCCGATGGCGATGCGCGGTTCTTCGAGTTATTCGATGATATGCTCGCGAGCGAAACGTCGGTATAGGCCGCGCGCGATCGCGTCCACAATCAAGAGCGCACGCGCGCGCGATTATATATGGAATTTTGCAACCCGAGCGACGCGCGCACGCCCGAACAATATGCGCGCATGTTCTGCACGATGATTAAGCGCGTGCTCGATTACGCATGCCGAAACGTCGCGGATGCGCATTGCGCCGCGCTCCTGGACGCCGCGCGCGCCAAATATCGCGCCGCGTTCGACTTCTTGTTGACGCGCGAGCAGATAACCGAGAAAATTGGCGCCATCCTCATGCGCTGGGAGCAGCCGATCGTCAATTATAATATCGCGTTCTTTCTCGAGCATAATATCGCGGACCTCGTCGCCGCGACCGAGCTTGCGAGCGATTCGCCATCCGAAGATCCGCGCGCGCGATTTTACCGCGCGACAACTCCGCGCGCACGCGAGGTCGTGCTCGACGCGCTCAATAACATGCTTATCCTATATTCGCGATATCAGCTCGCGAAAATGAGCGCGACACATCCGCGCGCAGACAGTCGATAATGCAGCGCGAAAGCGCGCTCGCGCACATATGCTCGCGAGCTCGCGCGCTCGCATACCATTTTTTTCCACCATCGCGCGCGCATTAAGACCATCGCCGCGCGAAGATATAAACTCATGTCCGACCGCAAGCACACGCGCATCATAAAGCGCACAATCGTCGCGGCGCCGAAAGAGAGCGCGTCATTCTCACCGTCCGCGCTCGGCGCGACCCTCAATGAGTGCCTATTTGACCCAAAGCTCGCGCTCGCCAAACTCATTCGCATCGCGCGCACATGCGAGCGCCTCGCGTCCGTTCTCGTCGCCGTCCGCGCGGAACAGCTATTCCCACAGATCGCGCCCGCGACATCGGCATTCGCCCGCGCGACCGAAGAAATCAGCGCATTTGCGCGCGAATGTGATGCCGCGGCATCCGCGTTCGCCATCGACGCGCGCGCTCCGACCGCGGCGCTTAATATCAAGCCCGAGCGCGCGGATGAATTCCCCGCAGCCTATGAGAAGCTTCGCGAATCCGCCACCGTGCGCCTCGTTATCCAAGTCTGCGATCGTCTCGCGCCGTATAAAGCGCACATCGCGGACCAGGATGCGCTCACCGGGCATTTTCTCGAAACGATGCCCGGCGTCTCATTTGAGCCATTTGCCGCGTTTGACGTAAAGGACGCGTATATCCAAGAAAAGAACCCGCGCGCGCGCGAATTTCTGCTCCTATATCTGCATAAGCTCTACGATTGCGGATTCGCGCTGTATCAGGAATACGTCACGCCCGATATGAACGTCGATAGCATGACGAGCATCGTGCGCGACGCAATCGCGCGCCTCCGCCACGAACCCGCGCTCTCGCGATGCGCGGACGCGTTCTCTCTTATCGAGCGCTCGCTGAGCCTCATGCGCGAGAATTTCGGCAAATACTACACTGATTTTCTCCAATCGCGCAGCACGACGACCATTTTCGAGCACTTTATTCTCGACGTCGCGCACACATCTAAGAGTGGCGGTAGCGGCGGTAGCGGACGCAAGAGCGCGGTTCTTGCGCAGCAATTTCAGCGAATCGTCGAGTATTATCGCTCCTCGGCGCAAAAAAGCGGCATGTCGAAGCAGGCGGAGGCGTTATTCACGCAATTCAGCGCGGTCAATTCGCGCCTCGGAGTGCATAATTTGGGACGCGGCACTCCTGCGCGCGAACGCGGAAGGTCATCATCGCCTCCTGCGCAAGCCGCGCCGCGCGGCGACGCCGCCACAACCCCAATCGCGAGCGCGGAATCACGCGCGCCGGCGTCCGATATTATCGCGGAATGCGGCGACGGCGGCGAACAATCAGCGCGCGATGATGAACGCGAGCCGCCGCAAAGTGACGCGAGCGCCAGCGTCAGCGATGACGCTCCCACTTGTGCTCCTGACGCTTCTTCCGCCTCCACGGCAGCAGCGTTAGATGCCATCATGGACGCAATATCGCGCGCGACAGAAGAAACGAAAGCAGAAATGGATGAAACCACGTCGCCGGCGCAGCCCGAAAGCGACGCGTCGCTCAAATCCGCGCTTTGCGAGCCCGAGGAAACGCGAGACGAACCGGTGTCCACCGCTCCGCATCCTCCCGAGACAGCGAAGGAAATAAATCCGCGCCGGCATCGCGGCGCGCGATCGAAAAAACCAGCGCGCCGATGACCGCGCGCGTCAAATATACAATCCCGCGCGCGATGGTCGATCCGATAATCGCCGCCGTCATCATTATCATCATTATTTTCGTATATCTGCGCCACGCGCCGCGCGCGGAGCCATTCGCGCTCGATCTTGTGCAAAAAGTGGTTCCGCGCGAGCAAGCGCGCGCCGCGTTTCCTAATTCCGTTATCATCGACTCCATCCCGATGCAATATGATATTCCGCGCGACGAGCGCGAACCAGACGCGCCGCAGCAGACCGCGCCCATTCATCTCGATGAAAAACCGCCGATCACGCTCACATTTGATGCCGCGGTTGCGCGAAATGCGCTCGCGCGCTCGCGCGATAAGCGCGTGTTTGACGCGATCGCGAATCGCACGACCGATTATTATCGCCCATTTTACGAAGAGGAACTCGCGCAATGTGAGGGGCGCGATTGGTGGGATGATGTCGCGTATCCGATGAACGCAAGTGGCGAAATATGCGCACAACAGGAGTCCGCGCGCCCACCTGCGATCGCCGCCGCATCGTAATCGCGATCGCTACTGCGCTACAATCGCGCACGTCGCGTCACAATCGCGAGCCCCCTCTGCGCGCATCTTTTTTGCATTGATATACGCGCGAATGCAACGCAGACAGCAGATATTCCTCCCGGGCGAGGCTGTGCCCGGAATTTACCCTCGTCGCGTCGCGCGAAGCGATCGCAGCACCGCGCCAAAGCGTGGCGCCGTGGAGGCGGCGCCCGCCGCAACCGCGCCCGAACAATCGCTTCCACCATCTCTTCGCAGCCTCGCTAAACCGAGCACAACATCAACGCGCGATGGAGCGCCGCCACCCACGCGCGCGCAAACAGATGCCGCGCGATTGGCACGCGGCGCTCTCGCCGCGGAGGAAGCGCTCGCGCGCGATTATCGCGCCACTGGCGGCGTTGTTAATGTGAGCGATTATATGATGGGCGTTCTCGGACAATTCCACGAGGATGCGGTCGTCATGAATCCGATGAATATATCGCTGCACGCAGACCCGATCGATCAGAGCTCCGCGGCATACCACGACGCCGCCGCCGATACCGATACGGGCGCGATATTGCGCGACCTCGCGGATAAACTCGCTGCGCGTGGTCCGATCGTCGATTTCGCCAATCCCATCGGGCATTCCGCGATCGAAGACACGCGCGTATTTATCGATACGAGCGTGCAATCGCAAGCCAGCGGCGGCTATCCCTCGGGCGAAATTCCGGCGCAATTCGTCGAGTTTAATGGTATAAGCGCGCCCGATCGCATCGTCAAAATCATCGCGTCGCCGTTCAATTTCCCGCATGTATACACGCCGACGTCCACCATTTTCGACGTATTTTACGCGCGCTCCGTGTTTATGACCATCCGTTTCGTCCCCGCGATGCATCTTGTGCAATCCGCGCAGCCCAACGAGCTATTTACGTTCGAGCTCGCGGTCGACGATATCGAATCGAGCGCCGTATTTCTCCGCCCGCTCGAGCCCGTTTTCTGTCTGCGCCAGCCGGTCACGATTACGGGCGATCTTACCATTCGCTTCCAGGTGCGCGCGCCTTCTGGCGGATTCATCGCGTGCCCAATACCGCCGACGCAAATATCGGTCGCGCGCGTCGCCGCGCCCGCGGGTGGTCCGACGACGTTTTCGCTATCGCAAGGAATGTATATTGGCGTTCTCGCGCCGCCGGGCGCCGCGTGGGACGTTCCCATTCTATTTCGGCGCGCGTCGCCCGCCAGCGCGCCGCTTACGCCGCTCGAGGCCGCGCTCGTCGATCTCGTCGGGCGCAACGCGAGTAATTTCACGGCGCTCGGTACGTTCACCATCCCGGACGATACGTCCGCGATTGCGGGTGCGCCGGCGATTAGCGTCTTTATACCAAAAAATAGCATCGCGATGGCGCTGCGATTCTCCAGTCTGCAAGCGACGCGCACCAACGATTTATTCCCGATTCACCAGTAATCTCGCGCGCCGCGCTACGCCTCTGCGTCGCGAATTGCCGCGACAATCGCAATATATCGCGCGTCGTTGATCGGTAATTTCCGCCACGCGCGCAATCGCTCGTCGAGTGCGTAAACGTCGTAGCCATAAACGCGCGCCGCCATACTCCCCGGCGGCGCGACACGATAACTATAGGTCTCCGCGCCGACCTTTATTTTTTTCGCGACAACGCGCGTGCTGGCGATCGGCGTGCACGGATCCGGCGCGTTCATGTCGGCCTCGATCGAATCCGTGTATAGTTTCGCGGCGGATGGTGCGCATATGCGGCAGTGGCGCGCGCGCACGTCATCGCGATGATTAATCGCGCACTCGATGGACACCTCGCGGATCGCGCTCTCGAATGAGTCAATCAGGATTTGCGATTCGCGCGCCATCGCGTATAGTTCTTCGTCGCTCGTCATCACTTGCGCAGGCGCGCGGAGTATTGTCATCGCGCGCGCGCGTGGTGTCGCCGCGCTCTCGCGTTCTGGCGCTGCCGCGCTCTCGCGTTCTGGCGCGGCCTCGCTCTTGCTCGCCACCACGGGCGCGATCGCGATATAGATGTACGTCGCGACATTACGCTCCGCCGGCGGTAAATCGGCGTGCGAGCCGTTGCGGATCGCGCGCGCTTTGACTTGCTTTATGCGCCCGAAATTCCAATATGGCTCGAGGATATGGACGTGGCGCACGTTCTTGAGATCCAGACCTTCCGCGCCGGTCGAGCTCACGAGAAGCAACGCAAGCGTCTCCGCGCGCATATTATTCGCGTCGCTGAATCGCGCGACGACGCGCGCGCGCTCCTCAATATCGACATCGCCCGATATGATCGCGAAATTGTCACGCCAACCATTTTGCTCGAGAAATCGCGCGAGCGCGGCAAGCCCACCGATGCCGACGAATTGCGAGTATATGAGCCCCAGTTGCCCGCGATGCGCGCGCAGATTCTCCGCGAGCGCGCTAAATTTCGCGGACACAACGGTGCCGATTTCATCCAATAGCGCGCTCGCGGGAATGGTATCCGCGACACCGCGCGATTGGGCCGGGGATTCCGCGCGCGCCTCCAATAATCGCTCGCGCACACTCGCCGGCGGGCAATAATTGCTTATTTGGCGGCTATGGACGCGATAGCTCGATGAGAAATCTGACTTGGGTTTCTGCAGCGCAGGCGTCTCGCGCGCGCGCATCCTTTGCGGCGCTTTCATCACGACTTTTACGCGCGCGCCACCATCGCGTCTCTTACCAGCGCCATCGCGTCGCTTACCAGCGCCATCGCGTCGCTTACCAGCGCCATCGCGTCGCTTACCAGCGCCGCGCATCGCTTTCGCGAGTCCCTCGCTTTTTTCTTGTTCGCGCGCGATAATGTATGCGCCGTATTGTTCCTCGGTCATCGGCACGCGCACTAATTTGATGGGATATTCTTCCGGAAACTCAACGCGCGCCATCGCGGGCGCTGCAATCGCATGCGCCGTCGCCGCGCCGTCCATACCGGCGAGAATATCGGCCGCGCCCGCGCCGGGCGTCGACGCGTAATCCACGTACGAAACGAGCCCGAAAATGCGATTCTGGAATCGCTCGCGGTTCGCGATGATCGGCGTATCGCCGCCGCGCGCGATGAACAACCGCGCGAAATCATCAAAATGCTGCGGCAGCACGCGAGCGCCGGCCAGCATATTGAAGCACACCGACATCTCGAATGGGTGGCTCGCTATCGGCGTGCCCGTCAAAAACGCGATCTTCATGTCGCGCGCCGCCATGATTTGATCATACAGCACCGCCGCGTTGCGCGAGCCGTTCGTGATCGCGCGAAAGAAATTATGCGCCTCATCCACGATAAGCATTTTGCCATCGAGCCCGCGCGCGCTTGCGCTGAGATCCGCCGCCTTCATATCGAAAATCGCGTCTTCCTCGTCCGCGCCCATAAACGCGGACGCGCGATTCATCTGCGAGATCATATTCGACGCGTTCATCGTCACGAAACTGAACGTGCGCCGTATCCATTCGTCGCGCTTATCCTCGGGCAGCGCCGCCAACGCGCCGAACTCGCCGAGAGCGTCAACGCCTCCGCGAGCAACACGCGCGCGAATATACTGCGCGATCGAGTCTTGCATATTATGCGCGAGCGATTTCGCGAGCAGAACTATCACGCGACGCGCGTTCGCGCGATCAGCCTCGGGCGGATATATCGCGTCCATCGCGAGTGATGCGGCGAGAATGGATTTGCCCATTCCCGTGCCATGGTAAATAAGCAACCCGCGCGTCTGCGGATCGCCGAAATAGACGCGCGCGATATTCTGGTGATAGTATAGAAAATCATGCTGCGCGCCCCATCTCTCGCCCGCCAGCCGCCGCGCGAGCTCGAGCGGAAAATCGGTGCTCCAGCGGCGATCTTGCGTCATATATTGATCGCGCATGTCGCTTCATCGCGCGACCGGGCAAAAAAAGAGCTCGCGCGCGCCGATATTATTCGTCCGGCATTCCGCGCCATTTACTTGCGCGACCGAGAGCGCGTCTTACGCGACCGCGAGCGTGTTTTGCGCGACCGCGAGCGCGATTTCGGCGCTGTTCCGGTCGTCGCTGGTGTCTTTCTGCGGCGGCGTGCCGCGCCATTTACTCCTGATCCATACGCGCAACCCCCGCGCTTCTTTTTTCCGCCCGTCGTCGTTGGCATATCGCGATTGTTGTCTCCCAAACCTACCGAGTATATGGGCGCCGGTAAAAACCGAAAAAATATTTATTTATCCGCCGCGCCCCCGCGCCGCGTTTAGCGCGTCGTCCAGCCGCGCCCGAGTACATTCGATTGCGTATCGTACGAATTAACGATCCGCACCGCGCGCCCGCGTACATCAATACCCTCTTTCGAGAATACGCCGCTTGCCCACAGGATTATGATAACGACGACGATCAATACCACCGTCCCTATACCGCCGCCGATCAACCAATTCATCATTCTTGCCGTGCGCGATTGCGATCTCTCCGGTGTATATTTCGCTCGGGCAAAAAATGCGCGCGCGAAATAAATTATTCCAGCGGCACGTGATCGCCGACCATCCGCGAGATCGGAACGTCGATATATGGCGAATCACTCGTCGCGACAAGCGCGCCCGCGCTCCCATACGGCGCCCAAAACGGATTAAATTCCGTGGTCATACAGCGCTCGCGCGGCATTAAACCGCGAAAACGACTATCGCACGACGCGAATGAGCGCGCGTCAATCCGCACGCTCGCGCTCACACCTGCGCCTTTTCCAGAAACAGCGCGCGGTGTAACCCTCAACGCGCCGCGAGAGCGCCGCGGTCGCACGCGCATATGAAGCGATTCACTCTCGTCGCCGCCGGCGACGGCGCCATCATCATTACCATCACTCGCGCTAGCGTGCGGAGTATTATCATCACTCACGGCAAGCCGCGAAGTATTGTCATCACTCGCGTAATCTGCGAACGCGCGCAACCCAGCGTTTCGGCGCGCGCAATCGCAATGTAGTCCTTCCGCGCCGCATCGCGATCGCGCGACGCACACTATTATTAGCACCACCGCGAGAACCGCGATCGCGCAACTAATGTCCACCATTCGAGAGCGTATATTTCGCGCTACGCGCGATCGCGCGCGAACGATAATTACGGCGCGCCGCCGTCATTGATGCTTGCGCCCGCTATCCTTCGCAGTGAGTGATTCGGTGTCCCATTTTACGCGCACCTTCTTCGCGTATCGCTCGAAATCGAAGCGCTCACCGACGCCGAGCGCGCTATTATCGAATAGGTGCTGGCGAAACTCGAACATAATCTGGTCCGGCACGACATTCTCGAGGAAATACTGCGCCGGGACGCCGTTGAGGCGCGCCCACGTGTAGAATAGCGAATACGGCCCGCATTCCGAGCGCGAATGTTGATGCCATACCTTGCACACGCAAACCATTTCCACTCGCGCGCGGGGGTTGACGCGCGTGAGCTCCGCTTTGGTTTTTACCATCCACGCCAGCCATTCGCTCTCGGGGCGGATCGCGGCGCTATTGAAAAACTCGACAGACCAAACAGGCGCCGCGCTATCGTCGCGCGCGTCGACGAATAACGCCATCCAGTGTTTCCCGTTTCCATCGTACGTGTCGCTATTTATCACGCACGAGCTGCACCGCACGCCGCGCGCGCGCTTATCTGCGAGCATTGCCTCGCGCGCCTCGGTTCCGCGCATACCGATCGGATTCGGCACGCGCCCGGCATAAAGATCGCCCCAATTCACAGTCGCGAGAGTATCCGGCGAGCGCATAACGCGACCGCCGCGCAGCGACGCATCGGCGTAATTAATCATATTGAAATTATATGCCCAGAACTCGCGGAATTGGAACATCCACGCATAGAGCTGCGCGTGGATAACGCTATCGTTAAATAACGCTGCGTCAGTTGGCCCATTGCCGCTCTTGAACGCGATGTGTTCCTCTATTCCAGCAGCCACCGCGTCTATTATTTGCATCTCGCGCGCGACGCGTAGTACGCATTTCTCATCATCGCACCGCGTTTCGCGCATCAGCGCGCGCATTAATTTCTCGGCGCCATCGCGCGCGCGAGAATGATCATCGGGCTCCGCACGAATACCGAGGCGCGCCGCTATCATCGCGACCGTTTCCTCGCGCAGACAAGTGCTGCGACCGCGGCGCGCGATTGAGCACGCGCAACCCGCGGCGGGTAATAGCGCATCAATAGTATCATCGCGCGGCATATTCGCGTGCGCGTTTTTATAATCAAATACATCCGCGCCCTCATATTTCGCGCGAAACGTCGTGATGATGCCCGCGCCGGTATATTCCATTTCGCGCGGCGCGTCGGTTTCGTATATATATCCACGAGAGCGAGAATAATGTTGAGCGAGCTGCGAAAAATGGGCGGATTCGCGGAATTAGAGGGCAATACTCCGCGCCACCAGCGCGCGATTGATGACAGCGACTTCGGTGCGCGCGCTGGCGGCGCGGCATCATCGAAACGCGCTGGCGGCGCGAATCGCAGCCATCCTGCGCTCATCCTCGATATTATGGAAATGATGCTCGCGCACCAAAGCGAGCCTGATAACGCGGATCTCGTCGCGCGCATCAAACGCGACGCCGCGCAACCGCTCGCCGCGCTCGTCCTCGAATGCGCGCCCGTTCGCGATTCGTCGCGCGATCTTACCGCCACGCTCGCGCAGGCAACGCGCGCCATTGACGCGATGGCGTGCATACTCACCAGCCTGAATTTCTCCCTCGCGCGCGGCGGTAAATTATGTGCAGTCCGCGCGAGAATAGAACCTCCGCGCGAGCATCACGGACGCGCGGCGCCACCGCGCGATGTTACGACATCAAGCGCGCTCGCGGATTGCGAACCGATCGCGCGCGCGATGCTGCAGCAATCCAAATCAGCGCGCGAATTACGGCGCGACGCGCAGCTTATTCTATCGTGCGTAGCGATGACGATAGCGACGCATCGCGCGCAACCCGTCGCGCATCATTTCGATGATCGCCCGGAGCCTCCGTGCGCGCGCATAAGCGAAATAATACAGATAGTCGAGAACGGCGCGCGCCCTGACGCACCCCCAGCCGCGGCGCATAACGCCGAGGAGGCCATCGCGCGCGCAATTCTCGTGGCCCGCATCGCACATATATTCGAGGATTATGCCGCGTCGCTGCGCGAATACGTCCAAAAAATAAAGATGCATCTCGACCTTGCGTATGCTCAGTGCGCCGTATTGATAAATAATTGAGCCACAATCGCGAAATGACCGCCGCTATCGGTCGCATCGGCAGTCGCGCGGTCACCCGCTATCGCGCGGTTTCCGACGACCGCAGCGCGCGCATCGAGCCCGACTTGGATCACCAGCGGATCGACGTAATTAGCAAAGAACGTTATCCCGCCCGGCATATTGACCGACATTAGCGGGCGGATGCGGCTAATACTCGTCGTCGCGATGAACGTCGCGCCATCGGGAATCGCGCTCCGCAGCTTTATTTTCGCCGCCGCGCGATAGGTGCCGGTGTAAACAACGCGCGCGACCGCGCCGAACGATATTTCGAGATCAGCGTGCCGTACGCGCGCGAGTGCCGTGCGATCTTCGATCGTCGCCGCGGCAGCTGCCGCGCCGCCTGTTTGCGCGCCAGCTGAATCGCTTTCGTCAATCGCGCCGGGATCTCGCTCCGATATCCGAGAAACATCGCCGCCGTCACTACCGCGCGCATCTAATTGCGCCGCCGCATCGCCGCGCGACCCCACTTTTTTGATTATCATGTCGGGCGACACCTTCTTCAGCTCGCCGATTTTGCGCCGCAGATGATGCGAATCGAGCGTGAATTCGAGCGGGTACTGCGCGAGATCGGGCGCGTCGAATGCATCCGCGCTCGTCGCCGCGCGCGGAACGATGCTTATCTCGAAGCAATCGTCGCTGTCGTAGTCGTAGCTGCTCAGGATGACGAATAGGCTCGATGGATCATCGCGGTGCAGCGCGATCATCATTTTATAATGCGATTTCTCGATGATCGCGGTCACGATCTCCAGATTATCGCGCTTGATCACGATCCGATAGTGCGCGGGGGAGCAATATGGTGTCGCCGCGTTCGCATCATCATCGATCATCGCGGGCGCGGGATCGCACGCCGCGCCGGCGCCGAAATAATAGAGATTCATATCCGCGGCGTTGATCGCGATGCGGATAACGACGCGCAGCGAGTGATCCTTGCCCGTCATGATGACGCGATCCGGGTAGAATTCCATGATAACCTCGTCACTATCATATTCCTTAAAAATCGACACGATGCATTTGAATAGCTGCGGCTGGCTGTAGATGAGCTCAACGCAATCGTCCGCGAACAGCGGGTCGCTCGCGATGCCGTATTGCCCGATGGGGCGCGCGTCTATTTTCTTGCGCGGGCGCCCCGGTTTCTTGCGCGTTGTCATTCTCGCCGTGCGGTATAATATTTACCCACGCGTGCGTCTATTTCGCGTCACGCGCTGCGAGCCGCTGGCGCGTGTAAAGCATATTGAGCGTCTCGTCCAGCGCGAACATTTCCATATCCGCCGCGTCGCCGATCATCTTCTCGAGCACGCGCTCGATCTTATCGTATGACTTCTCGAGGATAATCCCCGCGAAATGCTCCGCGGCGTTGGCCAGATGCGTCGCGAGGCGCATAACCCTCGCGAAATATGGCGCGATAAATCCCGCGCCAAGCGAGCGGTCCGCGAATTCAGGCAGAATATCGCGCAGCGAATCCATACACATCGCGAATATATCCATGCGCCGCATCGTGCGCATAATCCATTCGTTATGCAAATAATCGCGCAGGCGGATGGTCATGCGGCTGCGGAATGAATCCGCGATGGACGCGTCGTCCTTCGCGACGATATACATCTGCACAACCGCGCGCACAGCCTCGGGACGCGCCGCCGAGCTTAATATCGCGGTTTCCGCGCGCCGATGGTATTGATCCGCGCGATCAGATTGTCCGTCGACCAAGAATCGGCAGCTCTCATTCGGCACGAGATAGCGCGCGATTTCTTCGCGCGAGAGTTGCGTTTCATCATCTTCGTCATCGTCCGCGCCGCCAATGGCGCTGCCAGCGCTAATAGCGCTACCAGCGATTGCTCGACGCGTCGCGCGCACCAATCGCGCGCGCGCGGGATCGAAATTATGTCCGAGGTATCCGCGCGATGCTTTTTCTTTCTCGCGCAGGCGCTGCTTGCGCACCTTAATATCCTGCTCGCGCTCTGCGGCTGCGGCGGGATCGAAATGGATAATCGGCGCGCCGACGACGCGATAATACTCGGCGCTTATTGATTCGATAATCAGCGAGCGCGCCTCTGCCGCGTTCGCGAGATGATAATACACACCTGCGAGCGACTCATCGCGTAACGCTCGCGGCGCTAGCATCCGCACCGTTTCGAACCGCGCCATCGTCTTCTCGCTCAATCCGGCCAGAGGTTCCGAGATAAGATCGTTGGCCGCGATGTAATCGTAATCGAATAGCCCGCGGCCATCGTATTCGATCGCCTCCTGCGCCGGTTTCGAAATAAATATCACGCGCGCGCCGACCGCGCCGCCGAGCCGCGCGAGATTATCAAAAAACGTCGTGCTAGCATCATAGCGCACGCCGAATAACACAAATAGCGCGTCGCGATCCATCGATTGCGTGATCGGCACAAGCTCGCCCATGGTGAAAACTTGCTCGTGTATTGGGCGCGCGCTATCTATCGGCGTGTGCGTCACTCCAAGCGCGCGATCCACGGAAGCGCCGAGAATAAGCGCGCGCAATTCATCACGCGCGCGCGCGTCCATCAGCGGCGCATAACGACGCGCGATTTTCATAACGACCGGACCCAGCGACAGCATTCCGCGCGTCTCCAATCGCGCGCGCAGCATCGACGCAACCGCGTTCACATCCAGCGCCTTATTTCGGAGAATGCGGCTTGACATTTCGCCGATCTCGCGCATCATCCGAGCACCGAAATCCGCGATGTCGCGCTGCTGCGCGGCCATATTTCCGCGCGAGAAATCACTCACGCCCATTCGCTCCGCAACGCGCGCAACATCGATCGCGCGCCCGAACGCGCAAATACATTCCACGAGCCGCGCGGTATCATTTAGTCGCAATAATTCATCGAGCGCGAGGACCTGCGGACGCTTCCACGCCGCGCCCAATTCGCGCGCGCATTCGCCAACGGCTCGCAGCTGCTCGGGGCTTTCGCCTACCGCGTGCGACCCAACGCCGCGCATGAATTTATCCGCGGCACTTAAAAAGCGCTCGCGCAGCGCGTCAATATCCATCTCGCGCCCATACATCCCGCGCTTATATTGGTCGCCTCTTAAATTCGTTTCCGCACGGGGAATATACGCATCCGATGGCAGATGATCTTGTCGATATAGCGCCGAGATTTCCGCAACACGCTGCGACCACAACGCGCTCCGAAGTACCAGCGCGCGCGTCATCCGGCGCGCCGAGTACCGCCGCAGTCATGTCCGCCGCTGCAACCGCGGGTGGTGCGGCGAAATCGTTTATGTCGATGTCAAACGAATATTGGCTTATCGGGATAATCATCGTCCTCGTGACCGTGATTCTCATGCTGATCGTGTATGTCGTCAAAATCAAGCAGAGCGCGAAGCCGGCGATCGATCCGGGCGCAGCCGCGTTGTCACCGGCGCTGCCGCCACTTCGCATTGCCGAATCCGATGACGCCGCGGTAGATACCGAGCAAATCGCGCGCATCGCGCATCAACAATTCGTCCCGCGAAGCGCGCGCCGCGGCGTCAGTATTGAGCCCATACCAAGCAATAGCAGCGGAAGCGGAAGCGCCGGTGATGACAATACTCCGCGCGC
>Ga0265297_10003963_pt1 | contig 25269 bp, 16 predicted proteins | sample Munlanlwell13791_FD_192502 | JGI IMG/M metagenome (GOLD analysis project Ga0265297, IMG submission 192502) | Leachate microbial communities from a municipal landfill in Southern Ontario, Canada - Leachate well 137-91 | ecosystem: Engineered > Solid waste > Landfill > Unclassified | place... | reverse complement strand
GGGCAGGTCGCAATATCCGGCAGAATCAGCGCCGTCTTTGCGCCCGACGCGTCACTCTCGCGAATCTCAAATTTTGTGAAACCGACCGGGTCGAGCCATGAGGACTCCAGACTCTGGATGTATGCCCGTGGCGGTTTCTCGCGCGGGATGCGCAGCAGGAAACTCTGAAGCGGGTCGCGCCGGCCCTCGACTTCGATGAAAACGCCCTGCGTCGAGTTGTTCACCCAGCCCGTCAGCCCGAGTTCCTCCGCCAGACGGAACACGAACGGCCGGAACCCGACGCCCTGCACCGCGCCGCGAATCGCCACGCTCAGGCGCTGCGCCTGTATCGCGCTTGTCTTCGCTGGCGGTTGAGCAATCATGTGCATCTTTCTGGTTCCGGCCTTGGGCGGCTGAGCCGCTGCGCTCAACCACCACGGCTTCAAAAGGTCACACCTTAGTGTCAACCGTCGGGGACAGCTACGCGTCCCTTGGTTTGCTCTTAGCCGATATTGTCAGTGTTACAATGGGGGCTTGGCCGTGAAATCCGCCCCCGTTTCCAGTGTTCATCTCGCCGCGCCTGGCGCATCCGAACACCTCTTCAAACACGCGATCAGTTGCGCCTCGGCGCGAACGCGGCGGATGTTCCAATGTCGCCGGGCCTTTTCAATCTTGACCGGCCCGGTGGAATGCATAGCCTGTTCTTCCGTCGGTCGAACCACAAACGAAAGCGCCACCATGAATTCCTCCTCATCCCCAACCGAATTGTCATCCACCCCGCTCCGCAAACCGATGTCCGGAAGCTCTCATGCGAAGATGTGGATGGCCGGGATGGCGCTCTGTTTTGTTTTGGGGCTGGGGGCCGGGCCGCGCGCGCTTGCCCAGGGACAGGGAAATATCGCGGATGGCATCCTTCCCGGCGGCAACCTCCTATGCTGCGAGACGTACAGCCTGCGCGATCTCTTCAAGGAACAGAAGCCCGATCCAAAAAAACCGTGGATCGGGAAGTATCCGCAGCTCACCATTTACACTTTCCCCGCCTTCATGAAGGAGCTGGGCATCAAGGGCATATCCATCAACGAGAATTACATGGGGTCGCTCGAGACAGACAATCTCGACAAGATCAAGGAGGCGTGCCGGGCGGCCGACCGCGTCATCGTGGCGTTCGTCACCGGCGGGCCGATGGCGCTGGCCGACAAGGAGAAGCGGTTGGAAGGTCTCAAGGAGCTCGAGAAGAAAATGCGCGTTGCCAGGTATCTGGGCGCGTCGGTCATTCGCATCAACCTCGGCGGCCCCGGCAAGGGAATCGCCGATGAGGTCGGCGTGCAGAACTGCATCGACTCCTTCAAGCGGCTGTTGCCTCTCGCGAAGGAGCTGAACCTCAAGATGTCCATTGAGAACCACGGCGGCGTGTCCAAGACTGCCGAGCAGATCCTGACGATCATCAAGGGCTCCGATCCGGAGTGGGTGGGTTCCTGCCTGGACTTCATGAACTGGCCGCACAAGCCGGATGACATCCACATTCTCTACGCGTCTTGCGAAGCCCTCGCACCCCATGCCTACCACACACACGCCAAATGCCTGACGTTCAAAGACGATGGCGAAGAGGCGACAGTGGATTACGCAAGGCTTCTGGGCTGCCTCAAGGCTGTCAAATACAAGCGCGCGATTTCGATGGAGTTTGAAGGACCGGGCGATCCCGTCGAGGGCGTCAAGAAATCACGCGCCCTGATCATTAAACACTGGAAGTAAATGGAACGCGCGGCCGGACGCAGGCCGTGACGGGCGATCGGGGCAATTCAGGGTGGCCTTTTGGGTCAGGTCTCAAACCTGACCCCTGTTGGCGCAATCGTTCCTTTGTGCCACCGACGGTAGATTACTGCTGTCGCCAGTTGTTGATGTCGTTGTTGTCCTCGCCGCCGAAACAGTGTTTCATCCCGCCGCGCGCTGAAACCTGTGTGTCGAACGGCTTGAAGAAATATTCAGGTATCTCGCCGCGATCCTGTCCGTTGCCGTGGATCACGGTGGTCATGCGATCAAGGCTCAACTCCTGCTGGCGATCAAACGGCTTTTCGAATTCCTTCCAGGTCGTGCCATCCGCGCCATAGGAACACAAATCGTAGGATTGCGGGCGGTGACGCGGCGCAACGCTTCCATCAGTGAATCGGTAGCTGTTTCCGTCCACGCTCTTGTAATTCAGTGGGTTGCCCCAAGCATCCATGATCCGCTTGTAGCGATCGGTGGACGAACCGGATTGCGTGAGGATTCTTGTATTTCCCGTCACCGTCTGGTCGCCCTTGAAATCAATGTAAGGTTGTTTGGGATGCTGTTGATGCGGCCCCCAGTATCCCAACCAGAACCACAAAGCTTCGCAGGGCCAGACATACTGGCTGGCTTGAAGCACTCCGCCGTCGGTCGTGCAGGTGAAATCCGGCGGATACCCGTTCCGGTCGGCCTTGAACATCTCGATGGCGGTGCACACTTGCTGGAGGGTGGCCTTGGTGCGCGTCCTCAGCGCTTTTTCATGGAAATGAACAATGACGGCAATCAGACTCCCGGCGACAATCCCGATAACAACGACCACAGCCATCAACTCAACCAAGGTGAACCCGCGCGAACCCCGGCGAATCCGCGCCGTCAGCGGGGTCAGCTCCTGGTTCTCAATGTTCCTCTTCACGGCCCTTTCGGATTGGCCCGGCTGGCGATGAACTTGTCCCAGAGATTCTTCTGAATGTGGATGTTGAGCAGCACCATCGGCCGGACGCCGTAGAACTCCGTCTGCCAATCCGCGCCGAGCCTGGCGGCGACCGCTGGTTCTTGATCCATCGAGGTGATGATGATGGCGGGGCGGAGGCCGGCGGGAACGTCCCCGGCCTGAGTCCAGTAGCCGACATTGTGGAACTTCCGGAAATACCACGGCAGGGGCCAGGTGTCGTAGGGGTTGGCGCAAACCTCGATCACCATGTCGTGATGCGCGGGATGGACGGCGGCGATCTGGTTGACGCGCTTGACGAGGTTCAACAGGTCCGCGCTGGTGTGCGCATAGACGCAGGGATTGCGCGGGTCGGCGCAGAACCGGCCGTTGGCCCGGCACGCCTGGCCCCCGAGTTGCCACGCCGCCGCCGCGATCAACGCGCCGGCCAGCCATTTCGCCCAGCGTGGCCGGGCCGCTTCGATCAGCGCCACCGCGCCAACACCGGCGAGCAGGATCATGCCGTGCAGGAACGTGAGCATGAGCCACGGCGATTTGTGGCGGATGATCGAATAGATCACCGTCAGCGCCAGGGTGTAAACGGCGAGGAACCACAGCCATGCCGACGCAGCGTCGCTGTTGCGCCGGCGCCGCCACGCGACGACCATCGCGACCGCCGCGAGCGCGACGATCAAAGCCTCGTTCCAAACGGGGCCGCGACCTTCATGGAACCAGAGCAGGATTTGCAGGTAGTAAGGCCACGGGTGAATGTGCCGGCTTTTTTCGCCGCCCGCCCAGCCGAGGTAGTTCCCGTAGCAGAGCACGGAATCGAGCACGCCGCGCCAGTGCGTGAAGAACGCGGAATAGAAAATCACCGACACCGCCGCCGCGACGCCGAACGCGGCGAGCAGATGCCGGCGGTTCACCGCGAGCAATCCCGCGCGTGCCGCCGGCGACACCGCCAGCGCGACGGCCGCCGCGCCGAACGAGAGCACCCACGTTTCCTTCGTCGCATACGTCAATCCCGCAAACGCGCCCACCAGCAACGCCCAGCCGGCGGATGGATTGCGCGCATATCGCCAGCCGGCGGCGAAAGTGCCGAAGGTGAAAAAGACCAGCAGCATTTCCTGGATGTAGTAGCGGCTGTAAAACGTCATTGCCGGCGAGATCGCCGTCAGCAACGCGCTGACAATCATCGGCCATCGCCCCAACCCGTCGCGCGCGAGCCATAGCAGCAACACCAGTCCTGCGCCGAACAACACCGGCACCAGCCGGAACGTGATCTCGTTGGTGTCCGCGAAAGTTTTTCCCGCCGTCAGCCACGCGAACGGCAGCGAGAGGTAATAGAGCGTCGGGCCGTGGTTGTCTTTCAGGTCGTATTCATACCGGCCGGTTTCCATCAGGATGCCGGTGCGGACCGCTTGATTCGCCTCGTCGCCGTGCATGACGCGTTCATCGAGCCGCCACAGCCGGAAAGCAAGCGCGCCAGCCGCGATGGCCACCAACAACACACAGGCAAGAAGGTTTTGTCGCACAGCGTTTTCTACCACAAACCGCCGCCTGTCAGAAGCCTGTCGTGGGCGCAAAAAACAAGAAGACCGGCGAAACGCTGTGTCTCGCCGGTCTTCCTGAAACTTCATCCCGCCATCAACAGGGGAAGCGGAGATGTGTTAGAGGTTTACTTCCCGAAAACTTCCACCTCCGTGTAGTGGTTCATCTGGTTGGAGGTGTTGCCATTGCTGTAGAGGCGCACGTAGCGGCCCTTGACACCTTTGACGGCGATCGGACGGCCATCGTAGGTCTCGATGAATTCGAGATCCTTGCCGATGCCGAGGCCGGCAGAGTTGTCGTGGTCGTTGTTGAACACGGTCTTCACGTTCGTAATGAAGTCCGCATCGTCGGCGACCTGGATCACCACGTCGCGATAAACGCGCGGCTCGCTGTGGAAGTGCCACACCACCATCGCCCAGATCTCGCAGGTCTTGCCGAGATCAATCTGCACCCACTGGGAGCCTGGTCCAAGCTCCACATAGCTGCCCTCAGCGCCTTCTTTGTCGCTGTCGGTAAGGAGGTCAAGGCTGCCGATGACCGGCTCCTTGTCGCTCGAGGTCACCTTCTTCTTGGTCGAGAGGTTGGTGCAGCCCGGCGGTACGAAGGTTGGAGGACGGGGCTTGTCACCGCGCGCCGGTTCGAGGTTCGGGGTCTTGAGGTTCTTCGGCGTGCCGACGAACATCGGTTTGGGCATCTTGTAGTCCAGCTTCACCATGCCGGCAGGAGCTTCCTGTCCAAAGCTCACCTGGCTCAGCACGAAGCAGCCGAGTGCCACCATCAATCCATACGACGCGTATTTCTTCATAAGTTGGTTTTCCTTATACCGCATTCCACTGTTTTCAACGAACACTGGTTTGTCCATTTAATACGAATTATTGCTCCGAACGCAACAAATTCCTTTCATTCGGCGTCACCACGCGCGCTGCAAATGCCGGCGTCGCTACCACCTTGTCGCCCAGCATCCGCAGCAGGCCGCGGCGCTTTTCAACAACCAGCGCGCCCACTTCGACGCGCGACCGGCAGTAGCTATTCACTTCGGCCGTTGTCATCACCATGAACGCCGTGGAAAGCGCGTCGGACATCGCCGCTGTCGGCGCGATGGCCCATGCGGCGAGGTGGTTAGCCGCCGGCCGGCCCGTGTGCGGGTCGAGGACATGCTGGCCTTTGACCTCGGTGCCGGAACCACTGAGGGCTGCGCCACTTAGGAGCACGGTGTCAAAACCCGCCTTGCGGCTCCAATCACCTGCGACACCGAGCGGCCAGCCGCTTCTGCCGGCGGGGCAACCGGCCGCCTCGCCGCCGTTGCCGAGCGCCAGCACGGAGCTGGTCCCGCTGTGGAGGAGCACGTCGGGAATCTCCCAGTCGATAAGAAGTTCCGCGGCCTTGTCGAGGGCGTAGCCTTTGCCGATGGCGCCGAGATCCACCTCAACGCACGACGAGGGTTCAGCCTCGGAAGCGGGACGAATGGTGACGGTGAAATTCTGTGGATTCAGAACCAGCCGCTCCATGCCGACAGCGACGCGCGTGGCGGCAAGTTCCGCGTCGGTGATGCGCTGCCAGTTGCCCTTGGCGTCGCGCATCAGATTCATGAGCGGGCCGACCGTCACGTCAAACGCGCCGCCCGTGTCCGCGTGGACTTGGGCGGCGAGTTGGAGACACTCGAACACTTCGAGGCAAACGTGGAGGGATTCGCCGGGCTTGAGGCGGTTGATCTGTGCGATGTCGCTGCAAAGCTGGAAGCGGCTGAGCACTCCTTCCAGCCGGTCAATCTCGCGGAACACCGCGTCCGCCGCCTGACGCGCGTAAGTTTCCTCCTGCCCCGCGATCACCACCTCGAACTCGGTCGTCATCGCTTCGTGAGCGAAGCGGTGCAGCGAAGGAACGGCCGGTGTCATGAATGTGGGAGGGGCCTCAGCGCCCCGGCGATCCTGGCGCATGCCGCTGCGTCTGGTCGGGGCACCGAGGCCCTTCCCACGTTCAGCAACGACACGCTCAACCGGTTCATGATCCCAACGAGCCGAACGACCGGTCGGCTAGGATTTCTCAAGCAGCAGCGAACCACAGCAGCCAAACCCGCCGATGACCGCCAGGAACGAGCTGCAACGGTGCAGATCCACCAGAACCTCCTGGCCGTGTGTGCCGAACCACGGTTGCATCATCACCACCGCCGTCAACACCACGCCCAGCCCGCCGACCAGCAGCGCCCAGAACAGGAACCGACCAGCGCCGATTTCCGCCTCGGCGCGAAGCACGGCCAGCACCGCCAGGCTGCCGGCAAATGCGCCACCAGCGCCGGTGTGGCAGATCAGCACGTAGCCGCTCAGCGGATGTCCGAACAGCAACGCATAGAAGCCGGTGAGCGCCAGCACAGCCAGACTCAACCCCACGATCAACACGAAGAACTTGTCGACCATGGGAAACCGGACGGGCTTCCTGCCCGCACGACCGCACGAGCTGCTGCCGCATTTCGCGGCTGCGGCGCCGACGATCAGAGAAAGCACAGCAAGAATCTTGAACATGGCGTTGTTACTCCTTCCTTCCGAAATAGCGGGCAATCTGCTGCAAACAACTCAGCACGCCCACGCCCAGGATGCCGACCATCAGGCCGCAGCATCCCCACAACATCATTTTGAACAACGGCCGCATCGTGAACGAGAAGCCGAACAACTTGTGGTAAGTGCCATCGAGTTTCGACATCTCCACCATCGTCTTCACCGCCACGGTCTTCGTCTTGAGCGGACCGCCGGCCACAACGCGGCCGAAAAGCATTGCCGCATCCGCGGAGTGACACTCGGTGCACGCCTTCGCGCCGAGCGAGGCCACGGCGGAACGGACGTTGTGCGCCACCGGCCAGAAGACCGGCTCGGCGGCGGGATTGCTGGAGGCTGCCAGTTTGCCGTCCTTGCCGAGCGCGAACACGTAGCCGCGGCCGACATAGACGAACTCGGTGGACTTGTCGGTTTCCGCCAGCGCCTGCAACATCGCCACAAGTTGTTCCTCGATGAACGACTGCTGCGTGCCGGCGGTTTCCACCACCGCGCGCACCGCGAAGTCGGGAACGATCGGCTGGAACTTCTCGTTGATCATCCGGCCCCAGACAGCGACCGCGCGGTCTTCCGATGAGTCGGATGTCGTGAGGCTGCCGTCGTCGCTGCGCGTATAGATCTTCTTGCCGCGAGCCAGCGCCGGCGTGCCCGTTGCTGGATCATCCAGCGCGAGCGCCTGCAGCACGTTCAGCAAACCCGACTCGACGGTCGGCTCCAGTTGCGCCCCCTCCGGCTTGAAATCCGGAACGAGCGGCGACAGCTTGCCCTCCTTCAGCCACAGGAACCCGGACGGTGAGCCGGCGGGCGGTGCAAACTTTGTGTCGAGGTCCACGTCGCCATCGGTGTTGACGCGGAACAGTTTGCCCGATGCGACGAAGACGGCTTCGCCGTTCTCATCGCCGAGCTGGGCGATCCCCTTCAGCACGCTGCCAATCTGCTGGCCCGCGTCGAGAATGCCCTTGGCGGACTTGGTTAGTTCGTCAGGCCGGATCGGCGTGAGCTTGCCCGCCGCGCGGCGAGCCCAGAACGCGGGCCACATCACGCGGTTCGGCGCGATCTTGCCGTCGCTGCCCTTGACGAAGACCGGCTCCTGGATGAACGGCGCGTCCGTGAACCAGAGCGCGCGGCCATGAATGCCGAGCCGGTTCGCGCGCGATACGCGCATGTCGGTCGGTGTCGCGCCGGGTTGCTGGCCAGAGTGGCACGCGGTGCAGGAGAGTTTCTCAAAATGCAACGGCGGGATGCCGCCATGTTTCGGATGCGGCGCGCCCATGCGTCCGCCGCCCTTGGCCGGCTCCTCGATGTGGCAGCCACGGCAACTGAAATCGCCGACCGACGCGTCTTTGCGCTCGACCGCTTCGGTTTCGTAGCCGCGCACGATCGAATGGTTGATGCCGTTGCGATGGCAATCCACGCACTTGAATCCGGCGCGCGAGTGCACGTCCTTGTCCACGTCCTCCTTCTTCGCGCACATCGGCGAAGCGGAATGGCAGTTGAGGCAGCTCTGGTCGGCCGGTTTCTGGATCTGGAAGACCGTCCGGTTTTTGCTGTCGAATTGCGCCGTCAGATACTTCACGTAAGGCGGCACCGCGTATTCCTTGTCGTCCGGGTTCGGCCCGTCGTTCATCGTCCATGTGGACTTCACGCGCAAGGCCATGCCGCCGACCTCGCCGAGACCCGATGCGGCGGTCGCGGCCCACGCGAAGTTCTCGCGGCCGATTTGCCGCACCCACTCGCTATGGTCCTGCGCATGAGAACCGCTGTGGCAAGCCAGGCAGTTGACTTCCAACTTGCCCGACACGGTCCAGCGCGCGTGCGGATCGGCGAAGCAATCCGCGGGTTCACCGGTGTCGCCTCCGGGCATGTGGCGGGCGAACATCTTGGTGAAGTCCCACTGCGTCAGTCCAACCGCCGACGGGTTCCACGTGCCGCTCCAGCCGCGATACGACAGCGGCAGTTGCGTGCCGGTGAGTCCGTCCACAAGGACCCATGGCTCGCCGGGCCGGCCGGCGGCAGCTTTTCCAGAGGAGGAGTTGAAGTGCCAGCCGCCGGAAACTTTTCCGTAGTCGTGGCACATCCCGCAGGTCTGGCTTGTCGAGAGCGGCTTGGCGCTCGACATGGAGGGCACGATGCCCTCGCCGTCGGGATCGTTGAGCGGAATCCGGTGGACCGGCACGGTGCGACCGCCGTCCCACGGCTCATCCGCGAAACCGCGCGGAGCGGCCAGCAGGCCAGCCGCGCCTATCGTCAGGAGAACTATGGAAGCACGCATGATTATACCTTGAACTCGTCGGCCTTGAACTCGAGTTTGCGTCCGGCAGCAACGGCGTCGTTGGCCTTGAGCACCGCGACGGCGGTTTCGTAGGCGACTTCGCCGGGGCAGTTGAGCTTCGCCCGGCCGCGAACGGCGTCGAAGAAATTCTCAAGGTGCGGCTGGTGCGCCGGCTTGAGCAGTTCGATCGGGAGCGGCCACTTGCCGGATTCGGCCGTGACGCGCACGTCCACCGCGACGTTGCGGGTGGTGGTTGGCTTGATCGTTTCTTTGACCGGCTTGAGCCAGCCCTTCTTGGCGTATTCGTCCCACGACGGCGCGTGCGCCTCGCGCTCGACGGTGTCGCCGCGCGCCGCGACCTCGGAGATGGTCAGCGAGCCGTTGACGCCCATGAACTGTTCGTAGAAACCGCCGCGCTTGGTGGTGGTGAGCACATGGTAGTAGGCGCGGTTGATGCCTTCCGGCGTCTTGTATTCGTAAATGGTCATGACGTTGTCATACCACTCGTTGCCCTTGTAATAGTCGGCGCCGCCCATCGCGACGATGGCCGACGGGTTGCACTCCCAAAGCCAGCTGAAAAGGTCAATCTGGTGCGAGCCAAGGTCCACGATCGGGCCGCCACCGTATTTCTTGTACCAGCGCCAGTTCCGGAACTGCTCCATCGAGACGTAGCCGAATTTGTCGAGCTTGGCCTGGTCGATCGCGAATTTCTTCGGCCAGCCGAGCGGGTCGGCGACCGAGCGGTTCCACTGTCCGTAGGCGTGCGTGACGCGTCCGAGGAGCTTGGCCTCGCGGATGAGCCGGTCAATCGCGTGGATGTAGCGCGGGTTGCTGCGGCGCTGGTGACCGATCTGGAGCAACTTGCCGGTCTTGCGCTGCGTCATCACCATGCTGCGGGCCTTCTCCAGCGAGTTGGACATTTCCTTCTCGCAGTAAACGTGCTTGCCGGCCTCCATGCAGGCGTTGGCGATCTCGGCGTGCATCCAGTCGGGCGTGGCTACGACGACCGCGTCGAGGTCCTTCTCCTGCGCGAGCAGCTCGCGGTAATCCTCATACAGCTTTACGTCGTGGCCGGTCTTCCGCAAACGGCCGCCGACCAGCTTCTGGTGGTATTCCCAGATGTCGCAGACGGCCTTGAACCGCACGCCCGGAATTCCGCTGGCAGCCTCGATGAGGACCTGTCCCTGCGCGCCGAGACCGATGATGCCGACATTCAGGTCGTCGATGCCTTTCGGCCCCGCGACCGTCGCCGGCTTCGCCGGCTGCGCGACGGCTTGCGCCAGCGCGTTGCCCGACAACGCCAGACTCGCGCCGGCCACCGCGGCCGACTGCAAGAACGTCCGGCGATCCACTTTTCCGTCCACGTTTTGCTTTTCGTTGCTGCTCATAAAAACTCCCGCTGCACTCGATACGTTATTTTTTCACCGACTGAAACCTGTCCAGAAGCTTGCCAGCCCTGGCACGCGTCGCCGCGTCCTTCGTCAACTCCAGACACTTTTTCAAGGCAGCGACCGCTTCGTTATGCTGCTTTTTTTCAATAGACTCAACAACTTTCAAATAAGCATTTCCAGCTTCGGCCTTGATCGTGTCGTCCACCAATAGCGGCTCGATGACTTTCAACGCGCCGGTGTTCTGGATGCCCGCCAGCGCGCCGAGCAAAAGTCTCTTCTCGTCCGGCTCTTTCGCCGCCGGCAAGGCCTTGGTCAAATGCTTCAACTTCTCGCCTTCCGCGCGCCGGCCGCCGAGACCCGCGATCTGCGTGTAGCCGCGCAACGCCAGCACGCGATGGGTCTTGTTGGGCGATGACTTGATGACCTCGAGCAAGTCCGGCAACACGCCGGCATCGTCCGCCGACGCCAGCGCACGCACCGCCGCATCGCACACTTTCTCGTCCTTGTCCTTCAACGCCGCCCGCAGCGTGCCGAACGCCCCCGGACCGCCAATCTGGCCCAGCATCTTCAACATGGCCAGACGAGCATCGCCCTTGGACCTGTTGAAGGCGGCCAGCAGGATTTCTTCAACGTTCCTCTGGTCATACATCCGCCGTGCCGCTGTCACCAGCGCGTCCTGCGCGTCGGTGTTGTCGGGACTCTTCTCCACCAGCGCCACCAACCCCGGCAACCCGTCCTCGTCCGCCACCATCCCCAGCGCCTTGAATGCCTCGCGGCTCACCGCGCTGTCCTTGTCCGCCGTCGCCTGTTCCAACACCGCCTGTGCCGTGACCGTCCGCCGGGCGCCAAGCGTCTGGATCAACAACACTTTAGCCTTTCCATCAGCGCCCGCAATCCGCTTGATGAGCGACGGGTCAATCTTCCTGCCGGTGATGTTCTTCAGGCTCTCCATCGCCGCGGCCGCCGTGTCGCCGTCGCTCGCGGCAGCCTTCAAAAGCGTGTCGAGACTCGATTCATCGCCGAGTTTGCCGAGCGCGGTGATGGCCGCAACACGCACCGGCTCGTTGTCGCTGGCGGCGAGCGGCGTGACCGCCGGCAACGCCACCCGGTCGCCACGATCCATCAGTGCCAGCAACAGATTGACCTGCAACTCCGGCGGCAGCCCGGCAAGTTTGCCAGCAAACGCCTTCGTCGCCGCAGGCCCCGGCAGATCGAGCAGGCAGCGGACGGCGGCTTTCTGGACAGCGGGCATCCTGTCGCTAAATGCATCAAACACCACTGGCAGCGCCTTCGCCTTCTCGGCGCGGACGAGGCCGCGCAGGCCGGCAATACGCGCTGCCGGCGTGTTCACCATCGTGAACAGCCAGCGATAGTAATTCGCCGCCTCGAACGCGTTCTTCTCCTCCTCGAGTAATCTGTCGGCGCTCATCGCGACCGCATCGGCCCGCCGGATGACGAGTGCGTCGGCGACCTTGGCCTCCGCGAGAATTCCCGCGCACTTGCCGCCGCCGATGCGGCCAAGCGCCATGATCGCCGCGCCCGCAAGCTGCGGGTCGGTATCCAGGATGAGCTTGGCCAGTTGCGGCACCGTCCTTGCCTCGCGGCGCTCGCCAAGACTGCTGATGATGCCGGCCTTGAGCTTGCCGCTGACCTTGTCCAGCGCGGCAAGCAACGCGTCGCCCGCTGCCGGACACGCGGAGTTCTGCAAACCATAACGCGCGACGTGCGAGAGCTTCTCATCCGTCAATAGAGCCGCCAGTGCCGGCACGCATTTCTCGGAACCGATCTGCCGCAAGGTCTTGCAAATGAACTCTTTCGCAAACAACGGGGTGCCGGGTTTTTGCAAGACTTCCAATAACTTCGCCTCGATGACCCCGAGCTGTTCGGGATCGGCTTTGATGATCTTGTTCTGGATCGCGTAGATCGCGCTGTGGCTGGAGTCGAAGTCCACCTTGCCGAGTTCGGCGTAAGGGTCGGCGCCGGGTGGCAGGCCGGGTGCGGGATCGGCGGCAAAGGCCGCTGCCAGCAGCGCCGGCAGGATCATCGTGATTGCGATTTTGCTTTTGAGTGACATGGGATTCTCCAGGTTGAAAAATGTTCTCAATTCTGACTAGAGCACCCATGGCTCGCGATAGGCGCGGCCGAGCATCGCTGACGCGCCTGGATCGTCGAGGATTTCCTCGGTAGCAGGGTTGAACTGGATTCTCCGTCCGGTCAGCATCGCAATCTGGCCGAGGTGGCCGATGCTCGCGGAACGGTGAGCCACTTCCGCCGGCGTGATCGTCACGCGGCGTGTGCGGACACAATCGAGGAAGTTCTGGTGGTGATCGCGGCTCTTGTAGAGGTGAATTTCGTTCGCGCCGATCTTGTCGCGAAGGATCGACTTGGGCTCAGCCTCAAAGCCGCTGCGGTCCACCCAAATCCAGCCGCGGTCGCCGATCCAGCGCGCACCCATGCCCTTCGGTTGCTGCGAGGCGTTGGCGACGATCATCCTCGCCCCATTGGCGAACGTGGCGGTGAACTTGTAACTCGTTGGCGCGTCGTAGATACCGTCCGTCGGCAGCTCGCAGCCGTTGCTCACGATCTCGACAGGGCCGGTCCACTCCGTGCCAAGGCCCCACTGCGCGATGTCGGCATGGTGGCCAATCCAGTCCATCATCTGACCGCCGCCCCAATCGAGCACCCAGCGCCAATCCCAATGCGCCACACCCTGATACGGCCGCCATGCCGTCGGGCCAAGCCAGAAATCCCAGTCCATGTCCGCCGGCACTTGCTCGACAGGCTTTATCTCACCGGGCCGGCCATCGGGCAGTCCGACCTCGACGGTGTGAACCCTGCCGATGCGGCCGTTGCGAACCAGCTCGGCTGCAAGATGGTAATTCTCCTGCGACCGCTGCCAGCTCCCCGTCTGCCAGACGCGGCCGAACTTCTTGCAGGTGTCGGCGAGCACGCGGCCCTCGCGAAGATCGTGCGTGAGCGGTTTCTCACCATACATATCAATGCCCGCCCGCAGCGCGGCCACGGCGACCAGCGCGTGCCAATGGTCAGGTGTGGCCATGCTGATGGCGTCGAGGTCGCCGCGCGCGATCACATCGCGGTAATCGTGGTAAGTCTTGCAATCGCTGTTGCCGTATTTCTTGTCCACGGTTTCCTTGGCGCGCTTCAAGTGGCCGGCGTCCACGTCACACACCGCAACAAACTGGACCTCTTGTTTGCTGAGGAAGGAGTTCATGTTGCCGCTGCCCATGCCGCCGAGTCCGACGCCGGCCATGACAATGCGGTTGCTGGGCGCGTTTGCGCCAAAGACGATGGAGGGAACGATGTTCGGGAATGCGAGGGACGAACCGGCCAGGGCCGCGCCCTTCAAGAAACCGCGTCGCGAGACTTTATTGCCATTCATGATTGTCTCCATACACCAACCGCCTCGCCAACAGCGCGAGACAAGTCGCGGTGTTTCCTAACGGAATCGCCCCCATCCCACAACCGAAAAGTACTGCGCAAAAAGTATACCTCACACCGCCCGTGGCGCTGCGCTGTTCAGGAGACCGCGTCGTGTTCAGCCGAAACCAGCCACCGGTCGCTCTTGGGTTTACCCGGAATGTGGGAGGGGCCTCAGTGCCCCGACAGCGCCGTGAAGTCACCGGCTCGACACCAAGGGGTCGGGGCACTGAGGCCCCTCCCACATTCTGAACGCGCCGCTCGTCGAGGTGGGGTCGCGATCCACCTTGCCAATCGTTAGACGACCTTGATTAGGAAAGCAGCTCGTCTTCAGTTGGCCTGCCATCCTCACACCGTCCACGAGCCGCGATAGGCGCGGTGGCGGAATTGGTTGGCGGCTTCGGCGTTGGGGCCGGTGAAACACTCCGCAGCCGGATCCCACGCGAGCTTCGTCTTGAGCGTCATGACGATGTTGCCGAGATGACAGATGCTGGTGGAACGGTGGCCGACCTCGACGGGCGCGGCTGGTTCGCGGCGGCTCTTGACGCAATCGAGGAAATTCCGCATGTGGTCGTTGGATTCGTAGAGGTGGATCTCCTCCAGGCCGATCTTCTCACTGAGCAGCTTGGGATCGGACGCCGTCAAACGGTCCTGGAAAGCGATCCAACCCTTGTCGCCTTCGAGCTTCACGCACCATCCGCGCGTGCTGCTGTGAAGTTCGCCTTCGACGCCGTCGGCGTAGCGGAAGCGGAAGTGCGCCGGGTTGGCCATGTTGAAGAACGCCTCGGGATGAAACGCCCCGCCGAGATCCTCGACCTCCACCGGGCCGGTGGTGTCATGGCCGCTGGCCCACTGGACCAGATCGAGCATGTGCGCGCCGGTGTTGGTGACCTCGCCACCGGAGTAGTCGTTGATGTAGCGGAAGCTGTAAAGGCAGCGGAGCTTGTGGTAGGGCGCCCACTGCGCAGGGCCGAGCCACATGTCATAATCAAGCCACGCCGGCACCGGCTGCTCCTCCCAGGGTTCCTTCGGCCCCTCGCGACCGGGGGCCGTGCCGATCTCGACGGTGGCCTTGCGGAGTTTGCCGATGCGGCCGTTGCGGACCAGTTCGCACATGAACCGCGCCACCGGCGACGAGCGCCGATGCGTGCCCGTCTGCAGGATGCGACCGTGGCGGCGCACGGCCTCGACCATCGCGCGTCCCTCGGCGAGCGTCAGCGACAGCGGTTTCTCGCAATAGATGTCCTTGCCCGCACGGGCGGCGGCGATGGTGATCGGCGCGTGCCAGTGGTCGGGCGTGACGTTGGTCACGGCGTCGATGTCCCCGCGCGCGAGCAGCTCGCGGTAATCAATATAGGTGGCGCATCCCTTGAAGTCGTCGCGGCCCGTTTGCTGTGCGTAATGATGCTCGACGACCTTCTTCGCGGAGTCGCGGCCGAACCACGGCCCCTGCCAGCCATCCTTGAACCAGTGGCCGTATTCGTTGGAAGCACTGACCGGGTCGCAGGCGGCGACAATCTGCACGTCGTTGTTGACCATCGCGGCGCGCAGGTCGCGCATGCCCATGCCGCCCACGCCGATGCAGCCCATCGTGATGCGGTTGGACGGCGCGTTCTTCCCGAACAATCGCGCGGGAACAATCATGGAGGCGGCGACAGTGGTGGAGGTTCGGAGAAATTGTCGGCGGCTGATGGTTTTCATAGCAAGGTCCGTATCTGTCATAGGCAAGGCCAGCCGCCGCCCACGGTCAAGCCCAAAGTCCGTTGTCGCCAGCATCCCGCCACGCGTCACAACGTCCACGGCGCGCGCATCGGCCGCGACAGCATGCGATTCGCGGCGTCATCGTGCGGGAAAATCTCCCGCGCCGCGTCCCATACCAGGGGCCGGCCGAGCCGGCACGAGATGGCGCCGAGATGGCAGACTGTGGCCGTGCGATGGCCGGTCTCCGCGGGCGTGGCAGGCTGGCGCCGGTTCAACACGCAGTCAATGAAATCAGCGTGGTGAGTGTGGGCGCCGGAACGCAGGTGGATTTCGTCGGGGTCGATCACTGAGGTCAGGATTTTGTCTGAACTGGCCGTGATGCCCCAACCGCTGAGATGAATCCAGCCATCGCTGCCCTCGAACCTGAGCCCGAACTGTTCCGCCGTCGAATGAATCAACCGCACACCGTTGGCGTAGCGATACGTGATCGTGAAATCCGATGGCACGTCGTAAATGCTGTCCTTCAAAAACGTCGCCTGGCTGTCGATGTGTTCCGGACCGGTCAGATCGGTGTCCATGCCCCAGGAGGCGAGGTCAATGAAATGCACGCCGTTGTCGCTAATGTTGCCTTCGGCGTAGTCGAAGATCCACCGGAAGTTGATATGACACCGCGCCGGCGTATAAGGCACCCACGGCGCAGGACCGAGCCACAAGTCGTAGTTGAAGTCCGGCGGCACCGGCTGGGGCGGCTCATGACCGCTGTAACCGTTGCGGATTCTGATTCCCTGTCCCGGCCCGATGCTCGGCCCGACGCGCACGGTGTGGAGCCTGCCAATGCGTCCGTTGCGCACCAGTTCACAACCGAAGCGGAACGTGTCTATCGAGCGCCGCTGCGTGCCGGTCTGCAACACGCGGCCGTATTGCCGCACCGCCTCGACAACGGCGCGGCCTTCCGCCACCGAATACGCCAGCGGTTTCTCGCAGTAGATGTCCTTGCCGCTGCGCGCGGCCGCGACCGTAATGATCGCGTGTGTATGGTCCGGCGTGGCGATCATCACCGCGTCAATGTCCCTGCGCGCGATCAGCTCGCGGAAGTCCTGTGTGACGCTGCAGCCTTTGAAACGGCCGGAGCCAGCCTGTTTGCCATAATGATCCTCGATGATCGCCGCCGTGGCTTTCGCGCGCGCCAGGTCCACGTCGCACGAGGCCACGACCTGCACGCGCGGATCGGCAAGAAACACCTGCGTATCACGCGCGCCCTGAAGACCGGTGCCGATGCAGGCGAGTGTGACGCGTTCGTTCGGCGGGATCGCGCCAGAACTTTTCGCCGGAAGGATGAACGGCGCCAGCAGGATGCCGCGGCAACCGAGCCTGAGGAATTCACGACGTGAAGAACCCGAGGTCATGTGCTCTCCTTCTTATTTTGGCGGCGGCCATGCGAGGATCTGGCCCGCCCGCAACAACCGATCCCGCAAACGGTCATAGGACACTTGTTGCACCGTCGTCGTCCGTTCCACGGCCTCGACGGCGGCAACGCCGGCTGACTGGCCCAAAATCATGAACACCGGTTCCATCCGGATCGAACCGTAAGCCACATGGGAAGCTGAAGCACAGACGGGAACCAGGACATTTGTGCACTCGCTGGCCCGGGGAACGATCGAGCGATAACTGACCGGATAGGGTTGCAGCACTTCGTTTCCCTCGGTCTGAACGTTGCCTTCGTTACGGACATTGCCTTGGGCGTCGGCGTAGCGTTGCACGTTGTGCGAATCCATGCCGTAGGCCGCCAGGCCGACGGAGTCCCCGGCCATTCGCTTGCGCCAGCAGTTGTGCTCGGTCATCACGTAGTCGCTGACCATGCGGCGCGCTTCGCGCACATATAACTGATGGGGCCAGTGACCGGTGTCGGTGAACTCGTCCTTGGCCAATCCCCAGCGCATCATTTCCTGACGAAGCTTTTCCGGGACACGAGGATTGTGTGCCAGAGTCCAATACAGTCCCTGCTGGTAGGAGGCGTGATCGCGAATGATCTTCTCGCGCGTGGGATAGCCGCCGTCGGGGTAGCCGTAGTTCATGCCCGTATAGTCCACCGAGACGGCGTAGATGTTATTGTTGTCGGTCTTGCGGTTGGGCAGGAAAACCCGCGGCGACAGCCCGTTCGTACCCATGCGGGCCAGAGGGTCCACGGGAATCTTGTCGAACCCGGCTTCGTAGTAACGCAGCAGAAGCTCGTAGCGGAGCGGATCGTAGTCTGCCGGTTTGGAGATAGGAGCCTTGTTCTCCGGCTGGTCCGTCAGGCACGTGCGGAAGCAATAGGCCTGCACCCGGTGATCGCCGCTGCCCTCAGTCCCAACCCCGTTCGCGCCCACGCCCGGCAACAACCCGCTGGCCGGGTCGCCCGGTTTCAGGAAGGCGCTGACCGGTTTGCTGAACTGGTGATAATAGTAATAGCGCTCATGCTCACGGTGAGGCTGCACACCGTTGATCGTCTCGCCATGGCGGGCGTTCGCCTCGCGTCCGGTGGCGTAGGCGATTCCAGCCTGGGCCATCAAATCGCCTTCATAGGTGGCATCGACAAAAACCTTCGCGGAGAATTTCCTGCCGGACTCCATCTTGATGCTGATGACCCGCGAATCGCGTTTCTCCACTCCTCCCGTGCCAAGGAGGCGTTCGCCATACACGACAGGCACACGGCTCTCCGCAATCATCGCCCGAAAGACTTCCTCGGCTGCATGCGGTTCGAACAGCCACCAAGTCTCGTCCTTATTCCAGTCGGCCCGCCCCTTGTTGAGAGCCAAGTACTCGTCGCGCGTCCCATATTTCCAAGCCTCGGGACGGAGGTAATATTTCCAAACGCGATGGTAAAACTCGCGCGCCATGCCGCCGATGGCGCTCTTGTTCCCGATATCAGTCGCTCCCAGACCTCCCGAACTCAGTCCTCCCAAATGCCTGCCGGGTTCAATGAGCACCACGCTCTTGCCCAGCCGCGCGACTTGTACGGCGGCCACGACGCCGCCCGACGTGCCTCCATAAACGACCACGTCCGCGACCGTTTCCTCGGCGTTTGCGCAGATGCCGTTTCCCGGAAGGCCCAGCACGAACAACAGGAGGAGCAACGCCAACCACCCGTGAACGTGACAGTGCCTCTCGATTCTCCGGGATTCGCGCCAGCAGACAGTTGTGCTCATAAGTGATCGTCGGTTGCGGTAGATCGTCAATTACCAGCCGCGCTGATCCGCTTCACGCTGGGCTTTTTTCAGGACCGTCGCGATCGAAACCGGCCGGCCTCCCTGCCGCTTGCTTTCGTCGGCAGCTTCCATGAAGGCATAAATCTCCAGCGTCTGCTCCGCAGGGACCGGAGGCTTGCGCGTCTGGAAAAACTTCGCAATCTCCACCACCAGCGGCTCGTAGCCCTCGAATTTTCCCGCCGGCCCGACTCCCTTGTCGCCAAACACCATGGCGCCAAATCCGGTGCGCCCCTGCAGAATGCCCCGGAGCGTTCCGACGCGCCCGTCGTTCCACACGCCGGTCACGACATCCGCCGTCTCCCCATGAACCCGCGAAACGGTCTTGCACCCGGGTCCCATGATCGTGAACAGCGTCTCGGTGCCGTGAACCCCGTAGTAGAACAAATCAGGATGATCGGGAAGAATCGAGACGTTGTTGCTGTAAGCATCGCAGCCCAATACCTTGCCGATCTTGGGATCCTTGCTCATGCCAGCGATGCCGGGGCTGTAGCGCAACGATGAGCTGGAGAACATCGGCGTGCCCGTGCGCCTGGCCTCTCGAAAGATCGCCACAACATCCGGCAGCGACGACGCCACCGGCTTGTCCACGACCACCGGTTTGCGCGCCGCGAACACGGGTTTCACCTGCTTGATGTGCGGCCGGCCGTCAATGCTGGCAATGATCACCGCATCGCTCTTCGCCACCAACGCTTCCACCGAGTCCACGATCTCCACGCCCAGCCCGCGCACGATCTCGATGTTCTTCTGGATGTTGGTGTTGCTGAACGGAATGTCGGCACTGTAGGCCGGATAAGCCGCGACGACCTTCAGCGCGCTGATCGGCGAGCCGGGTTTCGCGCTGTGGATGATTTTCGTCCAGGGAACGGCGTGGGCGTCGAGACCGATGATTCCCACTTTGATCTGGGGCGAGGTTTGTCCGGCAACGAACGTTGTTGCCGTAATCCACAGGGCGGTCGCAACGGAGATAATATTTCTCATGGTTTCTTTCCGGAAGATGACGAACAGACTCCTTTATGCGCGCGACCTGTTTTCCAAAGCGCATCTACGTCGAGAATGTTTCGGCTGCCTGCATTCATCAACCTCGAACACGACTGGGGTCGCTCGCGCGAGTATACGCCGGTCCTCCGGCCCGGCAACGGGAATCTCTTCCGGTTTCTGCTCGTGCCCGCGGTCGCAGAACCGCGAGGCGTCACAACGTCCACGGCGGACGCATGGAGCGGCGCATCATACGGGCGGCGGATTCGTCGCCAACGATGGTTTCCTTCTTCGGGTCCCACTTGATCTTGCGGCCGGTGCGAATGCAAATGTCACCGAGATGGCTGATGAAGTCGGACTGCACGGCGGAATCGATATTGCTGGCGGGCGTGCGGCGGGTCAGGACGCAGTTGAGGAAGTCGCCGTAGTGGTTGTTCTCCTGAAGCAGGTGGATTTCGCCGGGCTTGATCTTCACGTCCAGCAGTGAAGCCGGCTCGGCAGCCAGCGTCTGGCGGCCGCGGCCGACGGCAATCCAGCCTTTCGTGCCGACGAACGTCGTCAGGTCGGAGCCGGGCTTGAGCGTGAACTCCGCGCCGTTGGCGTAACGGCCGCGCACGTCCCAATCCACGACGGTATCGAAAAGCCCTTCGGTCGGAATCACGCCGGTGCCCTCGTATTCCACGGGGATGTGCGGGTAGCCCCAATGCGCGATGTCCAGCGGATGCGCGCCCCAGCCGGCGATGAAGCCGATGGCGTAATCGTAGATGTGATAGACACCCTTGGTGCCGCCGGCGCCCAGACAACGGTCATGGCAGAACGGCGTTACTGGCGCGGGACCGAGCCACAGGTCGTAGTCAACACCCTCCGCCACCGGCTCCGGTTTGGCAACGCCGCCGCGCGCGCCGTTGGGGGCAACGACGTGGACGGCCTTGATGTCGCCGAGGTAGCCGTTGCGGACCAGTTCGCACACAAAACCGCAATGCTGGCTGAACGAGCGCTGCTGCGTGCCATATTGGAACACCGCGCCGTGCAGATGGACCGTTTCGCGCATCGCCTTGTCGTGCTCCATGCTGATGCCGAGCGGTTTCTCCACATAGACATCCTTGCCCGCGCGCACCGCGGCAATGGCGGCCGGCACGTGCCAGTGATCGGGCGTGGCGACGACGACGGCATCGATGTCGTCGCACCGGAGCAGTTCACGGAAATCGTTGTAGGTGCGGCAGCCTTTGTAGGTGCTGCGGTCGCGGTCGGCGGCGTAACGCTGCTCGACGCGCTTGGCGGCAGCTTCGCGGCGGTCCTTGATCGGGTCGCACGTGGCGACGCTCTGTCCCTGCGCGCAGCCGAGGAAGCCGTTGAGCAGGCCGGTGCCCTGGCCACCGACGCCGATGTGACCGACGTTGACGCGCTTGCTCGGGGCATTGGCGCCCAGCAACCGCGCCGGGATGAAGTTCGGCAACGCCAGCGCCGCGCCCGTGGCAGACGCACGCTTCAGAAAGATTCGTCGCGAGATGTTCTTCTTGTTCATGGTTCTCCAATGTTGCGGCGTCACTTTGTCTTGACGGCGCTGCCGTAAATTCCCAACTCCCGAATCGCCGGGCTGCGGCCGTAGTAACCGGTGATCTTCAACTCGACCACCGAGCACTCTGTTGGAGGCAGCGCCAGCGTCAGCAGGTTGTCCTTGTACTCCGCACCCTCGACTTTCTTGGCGACCTTGCCGTCGCAAATCACCTCGAAATCCTTCGGCGCGTAGTTGTGGTGGCCAAAGCCGAGGATGCGAAGCGTGGACACTGTCGCGCGCTCCCTGAGCTGGACTCGTATGTGATAGAGCTTCTGCTGGTCAGCCTCGTCCCAATAGCTGGACGGATTGCCGTCAATCGCCGCGAACGGCGGCTGGCCCTGGCCGTCCGGCGACAAACTGTCGAGATTCGTCGCCTTGCCGCCGCGCGCAAGATTGTCCAGCGTGTCGAAGAGCTTCACAATGTCCTTGCTGAACGCCGGTCCGCCGCTGCGAGCAGTCTTCGCCTTGCCGCCGGCCTTGATCTGTTGAACCGCGGCTTTCGCTTCAGCAGCCAGATCGGGATCTTTCAAGCACGCCTCCGCTGCCTTGAGGGCCTGTGCACCGTGGAAATTCCCCAGCGCGCCGAGCAACGCCCGCCGCTCGCCCACGCCGCCGCCGGCCGCCATTGCGCGCGATATCAACTTGATCACATCCGCCGGCGGCCGGTCCTTCGCCAGCGGCGCAAGCTTCGCGACGCCGCGCAGCGCGAACGCCTTGCATTTCGCGTCGTCGGTTGTCGTCGCGAGCGCAACCAATTCGTCCAGTGGCGCGGCGTCGGACCACTCCGCCAACGCGCGTACGGCTGCGAGCCGCTGTGAGGGGGCATCGGTTTTCATCGCGCCGCGCACCGCTTCCAGCGCCTGTGAACCTCCGACGCCGCCCAGCACGCTTAGCAGCGCCGTCTTCTTCGCCGCCGACGCCGTGCCGAATGCCGCGAGCACCGGCTCCAGCGTCGCCTCGCGCCGGCAGATCACCACCAGCGCGGACTCCGCCGCCTGGCTGTGTTCCACAATTACCAGCAGCGCCGGGCACGTCGTCTTGTCGCCCAGTTTGCCGAGCGCGGCAATCGCCTCCTTGCGCACCTCGTCGTTCTTGCCGCGGCTGGCCTCGATCAGCGCCGGCAGCGCGGACTTTGCGTTCCGCGCCACCAACGCGCGAACCAGTTCGCGCTGCACCGCCGGGGCCGCCTGTTTCAACTCCGCGATCATGGCCTGCTCCACTCCGCCACCGCGCAACCGGGCGAGCGACGCGACGATGATCTTCTTCTCGTCGTCGGTGGCGGCTTCAGCCTGCTTCGCCAGGAAGGAAACAATGGCATCGTTGCCCACCAAACCAAACGCCACCAGCGCGGCCTCGCGGACCGACCGTTCTTCGCTTTCCACGGCGTCCGCGATCACGGGCAGCGCGGCGGTGTCTCCGCGCTCGCTCAACAGCACGATCACCTGCACCTGCAAATCGGCGGGAAGCTTCTTCATGCGCTCGACGGCGCCCATGACCAACGCCGGGCTGCGGGTGGTGCGCAACGCGCGGATCGCCGCCGTCTGCTTCGTTCGATCGCCGCTGGCCAGTGCCGCCAGAATCATCTCCTCGCCCTTCTCTCCAAGCATTCCCGCCCATGCCGGAAACGCCTCGATGCGAATGAACGGCGGCTGGTTCGCGCGGCAAAGTGTTTCCAAAATCGGCGCGGCGTCCTTCGCTCGGCCCGCAGCCATCAGCGCCTTCGCGCACTGCAGCAGCGCAACGCTCAGCTTCAGCTTCAACGTTGCCGGCACTTTCCCGTCCGCCGACATCAGGGCGCTGACCGCTTCCGCGCCGCGAATTTTGCCGAGTGCCTCGATGGCTGCGCCTGCCGTTGCAGCGTCGGCGTCAGCCAGCAGTCTCGCAATGCCGGCGACGGCTTTCACATCGCGGCGGGCGGCAAGCGAGTTGATCAGGCCCATGCGCGCTTCGCCGGACGCGCTCGCCAACGCCGCGCGCATTGCGGCCAGCGATTCGCCGCCGGGAATCCGCTCCAGCGCGAGCCGCGCCTGATAGCCGAGGTCTTTGTCGGCAACCCACTTCGCGAGCGTTGGCACTTCGGCAGCGGAACCAATAATGGAGAGCTGCCAGCACGCGGCTTGTTTCGCCTCGACCGTCGCGCCTGAAGCGAGCATGGCGGCGAGTTTTGTGGCGAGTTCTTTTTTTGCAGCCGGATCGGTGGACGCGGCGGCAACGAGCTTCTCAAGATTGAGGACCGGCTGGCGGTTGTCGCCGAAACGGTATGCGGCCAGTTCCTTTAGCACCGTGTCTGAATCGGCCGGCCTCGCCGGGGCGGTCGTTGCGGCCAATGTGACGTTGCCGGTGGCGGCCCACTCCGTGCCACGCAGCAACAGCGTCTGGAAACCGGGCGTGGCCATGAACGCGCCGTTGTGGCCCAGCATCAACGTGAAACCGCGGCCCTTGCCAAACTCCGTGACCAACGCGATGGGCTGGTCGTCGCCCGTGGCCAGCACTCTCGCCGTCGACTGCACACCGGGACGCATCCAGAGTTCGTCGGTAGTCTTGAACGGCTCCAGGCCGCGCGTAATCGGATGCGCGGTGTCGGTGGCCTTGACGGTGAACTCGTGCGGTTTGCCGTGGCCGGTCTGGCCGAGTTTCCACGATGCGCAGCCGGCCTGCTGGTATTCCGGCCAGTCGTAGAACGTCGAGCTGCCAGCGTGGACGACGACAAGGCCCTTGCCGCCCCGGACAAAATCGAGATATGCCGTGCGCGTTGCGGCCGGCCAGTTGGTGACGGCAACCTTGCCCCACGCGTTCCAGTTGCTCAACAGCACGTCGTATCGCGCGAAGGCCGCGGCGTCACATTGCTCCGGGTGATCGGTCACATCCACGGTGAAACGCCCGCTGGCAGTGAGGATGTCCTTCAACTTCGGCGTCGTCTCTTTCCAGTTATGGTTGTTCTGGCCGCTGAGGATCAGCACGTGAATCGGGTCGGCCGCGTCCACCCGGCAGGCGAGCGCGACGAGACACGCGGCGATGGCGGGCAGGAGTTTCGTTCGGAAGAAGGACGTTGTTCTCATGGCGCTGGACTTCACGTTTCCGCGGACGGCGTGATTGTTTCGAGCATGCGAAGGATACTCCGTATTGCATTGTCCGTCTTGTGGTTTTTGCCGGCGAAGGATTTTGCACAAACGCCGCAGCAGCCCCGCCGTCGCCAGCGGAAACCGATACGGGCACTTGACGCTTGGCGCAAAGTGCGGGAGGATTTTGTTCTTGTGGACGGTGGACGGTTTCAATGACAGACGGCGAGGAGCAGCTTCGCGAAACCGTTGAGCGTGTGATTGACGAACAAGCCAGCGGAAAATGCGAATCGTGAGCGCCAAGCGGATATGGGTAATGACTCTTCTGGTCGCTGCGTGGCAGGGGGCGTTTGCGGAGGAAGTGCTGAAGACAGCAAGCGCGACCCAGAGCCAAGGGCCGCCGTTTGTCACGATGATCCGGTCGGTCGAACTGCCAGCCATGGCCGGGAACGGGCAGTTGCGCATGGCGAAAGTGCCGAAAGGCGCAATAGTCCAACTCGTCAAGGTGGATGGGGATCGTGTGGAAGTCATCCATCAAGGCCTCACGGTTCGGATGCCCGCGATCATGACAGATCTCCCGATCCGCGCCCAAGTGCCGAAACCGTCGGCTGAGTCCGCAGCACCGCCCGTGCGACCGGTCGCCGCATCTGCCGGACAGGCAACTCCGCCAAGCCAGCCTGCGCCAGACGCGCAAACCTTTATCAAGTCCTCCATGAACGAGGAAACTTTCAAGGCAGCGGGCTTGGACAAGCTTTCGCCCGCCGAGCTGGAAGCCTTGGACAATTGGTTGCTGAGCATCGTGCTCACATCGAGGCGGGCCAACACCTCCCTGCAACACAGTGACCCATTGCTGGCCATG
>Ga0265297_10003962_pt1 | contig 25274 bp, 27 predicted proteins | sample Munlanlwell13791_FD_192502 | JGI IMG/M metagenome (GOLD analysis project Ga0265297, IMG submission 192502) | Leachate microbial communities from a municipal landfill in Southern Ontario, Canada - Leachate well 137-91 | ecosystem: Engineered > Solid waste > Landfill > Unclassified | place... | reverse complement strand
GAGGCGATCCATGACCAGTTCCCGCAAATAATCGGGGGCGGATTTTTTGGTGGGGATGACTATTTCAGGAAAATGCCATTTACCCAACTCAATTTTAATGTCCGTGCTCTGCGCAATTTTTACAGTGTTGGAAATAGCGTCGGGAAGATCGGGAAAGATATCAGTCATTTCCTGGGGCGGGCGAAGATAAAAAGTCTGGGTATCCACGTAGCGTAACCTGTCTGTATCGGTGACATTTTTCCCTGTAGCAATACAGACCAGAGCGTCCTGGGCTCCGGCGTCATTTTTATCTATATAATGGGCGTCATTAGTGGCCACCAATGGCACACCAGTAACCCGGCTTAGCTTGGTGATTTCCCGAATCCAAATATCCTCCGATTGCTGCATTTTATGCAGGTTTTCAGAAATCTTTGGCATGTCTTTGACGGAATCAAAATAGTCTTTATAAAAGTGCCGTTGAACTTCCAGATAGTAGTTTTCATCTCCGAAGGTTTCGCGGTACCAACCTACTGCCTCTTTGGCTTTATCGAAGTGTCCTTCTATAAGTAGTTCTGCTATTTCGCCTTTTGGACAGGCTGACAAACAAATAATCCCTTCTGCATATTTCCGAAGCACAGATTTACTGATTCTGGGGCGGTAGTAAAAACCTTCCGTGTGAGCGATAGTGGAAATCTTCATGAGATTTCTATAACCTGCATAGTTTTTGGCTAAAAGAACCAAGTGGTTATTTTCTTTGTCTTCCTTGCCCGATTTTTTGGTGTGATCCCCGTTTACAACATATCCTTCCATGCCCAGGATGGGCTTTATGCCTTCGGCCAGGCAAGCTTTGTAGAATTCAATAGCACCATACATAACACCGTGGTCGGTTATGGCCACAGATGTCATCCCGTATTCTTTTACTTTGGTGAGAAGCTTTTTGATTTTGGAAAGACCGTCAAGAAGAGAATATTCGGTATGGCAATGTAAGTGTACAAAATCAGACATAGTTTTTTGTTGCAGTCGACCAGCGACGGTTTCTGAAAACACTTTAACACAAATATTAAGATTGAGGAAATTTGATTTATTTAGCTTGCCACCTTTAAGGTGGACAATCTAAATCGAGAAATTGATGTTTTATTTCTTCGATTTTTGTTCCGTAGTCTACATTTGAATAGAGAAAATCCAAATAATCACTCTTGGTGGAAAATTTGGATAATATTATAGATGGATTTACTAGTCGTGAGTTATTGTCTAAATAATGAGGTAGGGATGTCCAGGGATAAGATGGTAAATAAGTTTTATCAATTACTTTTGAGACAATTGGGTTTAAATGTATATACCTGGAAACATGTATAAGCATTTCTTCCGACTCAATTAAGACAGCTTTAAAAGTGCCTTGTAAAATTGGTCCATTGCGCGAATTTTTAGTGTTGAAGTATTTTGAATAACTATTAGTGAATTTGCTCATAAAAGTAGATATTCCGCCATCGTGATTTTGTTTTAATAGAAAGTGAAAGTGATTAGGCATGAGTGAAAAACTTATGATCTCGACGAGTTTTTCAGCGTTTTTTTCCAGCCCAGTTAGGAGTGTATATCTGTCTTTTTTATTTAAGACGAATAATCTAGAATATTTTATCGGAAGCGAGACAAAACGATAGTAAGAAAAAGTTGATACAGCTCTTGAATAATCCTTATCAGTTAGAAATATTGCCTGTCTAGCCACTCCACGATTGAAGACATGATAGTAATATTCATTTACCAGAGGTGTCAATCTACCTGCCACAACAATAAGTAGAACAAATATTGATATTCAATTTCAAGTGTTGTTTTAGCTATGCCACCTTTAAGGTGGACAATAAGGTGGACAATCACCTAGTTTTTATGTTTTGTTTAGAATGTCAACTCCGCCGAAAATAGCGGCGCCTTTCAGGTCAACCTGAACTTTGGCGACAGAAGGCGGTATGGTTTGATTATTAAATCCGCCTAAAATTCCTAAACCCTCCGATTTGATACTCCAAGAAGCCGGTACAGTGATTTTCAGACCGCCAAAGATAGCCGTAACATCAAGTGTTACTTTTTTAGACTTGGTCTCTACCGAGGATAAATCTATCTCCCCGCCACCAAAAATACAAAGAAATTCCGCCCCGGTAAAGTCTTTGCTGATGAATTTTTTGTTTAGTCCGGAAAAAATAAGTACCCGCTTTATGATACCACTACTACCCTCCTCCGTTTTTTCCCAGGGAGCGTCTGAATTCTTGCCGGTTATGACCCGTATTCCAAGCCAGACTAACAATAGCGGTATTACGACATGAAACAGTGACAGGCCAAACAACCAGCTCACACCCCAGATCATTAATAAAATACCAAGTATAATCTGCCCGTTATTCATGTTTCGTTTATATCATAAGTTTGCCACTTATGCATCAGATATTCCAAGTCGGGTGGCAATGCGGGTAATAGCTCCGGAACTGTTGCGTAAAGTGCATAAACCGCTAAAACCGCAAAAAATATGATTGTAACTGCCCCGATAATAATGTTTGAGATCGCCGATTTTCCTAAAACAATGCGTAATCCGGCCAAAATAATAAACATCGGCCAAACCCGCCAGAGCTGACTCCAGATCGACCAAGGCACAACTCCTAAGGTGTTGAAAAACAGTATTACCCCCGAAAAAATCAATGACAAACCCCAAAACAGGTCGCCATGTTCCCGGCCCTTGTGCGAATCACGGACTTCTTCGCCCATAATTATGACTTTTTCTGAATCCAACACGTCTGAGGCCATGAGACTTATTATATTATTAAATTAACTTTTTGAGAATGTTTTGCGCTGTCGGGACATCAATCTTCGGAATCTCTTTTCGCATTTGACCGACTAAAAAGAATAGGGCTTGAGTTTTTCCAGCCTTAATATCCAAGACAACCTTGGGATTTTCAGCAATAATCTTTTTTGCTAATACCTCGAGCTGATTTACGTCGGAAACTCCGGTTTCATATTTGTCCTTTGCCCAGGATATAATTTTGTTCAAATCCGTAGCAATGTCCGGTGGAATGTTACTAATAATGTCAACTGATCTGACATGGTCAAACCCGGATTGAATAACTTTGTTATACATTTGATAGCGATCAAAATCGGAAGCAATAAGAGCGGCTTTAACTCGTGAAACCCCGTGTGAAATTAAATTCTGACGGATTGTTGGAGGCAATATCGGAAGCTGTTGTTTCCATTTTAAGACCTGGTCAGCTGTAAATACCAGGGGGGGGATATCGGGCTCGGGAAAATAACGATAGTCTTTGGCTTCTTCTTTTGATCTTTGCGAAACCGTTACACCCTTTGTTTCATTGAATCCGCGAGTTTCCTGGATGGGAGTGGTCCCCGATTCCATTAGTTCAATTTGACGAGTCACTTCGTAATCTATGGCTTTTTTAACGAATCGGAAGGAGTTGACATTTTTTACTTCTACTTTGAAAGGCGGTAAATTGGTGTCCCCTACTTTTCTGACCGAAATATTAGCCTCAATACGCATGGAGCCTTTTTCCATATCTGCCGAGGAAATACCCAAGAAACGAATAACGGATTGAAGCTCTTTCAGATATTCAGTGGCGTCGTCAGTATTATCAAAGTCAGGTTCGGTTACGATTTCTACCAAGGGAACTCCTGAGCGATTAAAATCAACCAGTGTCTTGTCCCCGGAATGTTGCAGCTTTCCCGTATCTTCTTCCATGTGCACCCGGGTAATGCGAATAATTTTTCCCGATGATAATTCTACCTGACCATTCTTACAAAAAGGGATATCGTATTGACTGATTTGATAGCCTTTTGGCAAATCGGGATAAAAGTAATTTTTCCGGTCAAATTTCGAGAATAGATTTATCTCGCATCCTAAGGACAAACCCAGTTTTATACACCACTCGATGGCTTTTTTGTTGGGAACAGGCAAGGCGCCCGGCAAACCCAGACATACCGGACAGGTCTGCGAATTTGGAACTTTGCCAAAATGATCTGCCGGGCAGCCACAAAACATTTTTGAATTTGTAGCTAATTCGGCGTGAACTTCAAATCCTAAAACCGTTTGCCAGGGCATGGTCTCCTTTAAATCTAATAAACAAATAACCCGCAAATATTATCAAAGATAAGGCCCCCATCATAGGGGCAACTCCGATGATTTCCGACAGGGTTGCCGCTAATAATAGCGGGATAAGGGTAGTAAGACTCATCAGTAACCCCATAAAACTGTAAATTCTGCCCCGAAATTCGGTGGGGGTGTGTTCCTGAATTGATGTTTGTGAGGAGGTAATAATCGCGGCAAAAGAAATACCCAAAAGAATGGCGGTTATGACTGCCAATATGTTTTTGGCCGGACCGATAACGCCTAACAAGGCGAGGAGGAGTAAGGAAACCGAGGCGAAGAGAATACCCAATTCGACTACTTTTTTCTTTCGCCAATGATGAAGCAGACGGGGAAGTGAAAAAGTAAATACGAAGGCAGATATTCCGGCCGGTAAAATAAGGTATAAACTAGCTTGGTTGAGATTGAGACCGAGAACTTCCTGAGTGTATGTGGGCAAAGTTATCGTTACAATAGTGATAAGTACCTGAAAAACTACTGCTAATATGACCGGGAATTTGACCAAATGATGGGATTTGATGAAATTTAAACCTAGTTTAAAATCATCAATAAACTTGGAAAAATCCATTTTTTCTACCCGGATCCGATGATCGTCACCGGGAAGGAAGCATGCTGAAAAAGAGGCTGCGAAGAGGAATAATGAAGCCATGACTATGGTCGGGGTTTGTCCAATAGTGGAAATCAGCAATCCGGCCAACCCGAATCCCGCAATAAATGAAGCTTGTTGGGTCAGGAAGAATATTCCGTTTGCAACTGTCAATAACCCCCGAGGAACCAACCAAGGAATACTGGATTGTTGAGCCGGAATATAAAATTGGTCCAATAAAGAATAAATAAAAACCAAAGAATAAAGCGAAAATACGCGTCCGCTGACCAAAAGGAAGATTAAAACAGTTATCCCCTGAAATAAATTGGTAATAATCATGGTTTTTTTTAAGCTGTAGCGGTCTACCAAAGCACCGGAGAAGGGAGTGACAAAAAGTGTGGGCAATGAATAAGCGACCCACAACATGGATACAGCAATCGAAGATCTGGTAGAAGAATATATATGGGTGAGAATGGAGAAATTGACTAAATTAATGGTCAGTTGGGATAACAGCTGGGAAATCCAGAGTTTACGAAAATTGGGAATGGCTAAAAGTTGATTAAAGGGTTGGTTTTGATTCATGCCAATTGGTCACTTGCTGATAAGTGTAACCGGCTTTTAATAATAAGCTTTCCGAAAACATCGGCCCCTGAAGCTGCATTCCGACCGGTAATTTTTGACCGGTAAAACCACAGGGAATAGCCAATGAAGGAATCCCGGCGGGGTTGGTAGTCACCGTATAAATATCTGCCAGTAGGTTTTTTACCGGATCACTGATCAATTCTCCGATTAACGTGGCCGGAGTCGGTGAAATCGGAGATAGGATAAGGTCACAACTACTAAAAGCTTTTTGAAAGTCATTTATAATCAGAGTCCTGGCTTGTTGGGCCTTCTTGTAGTAGGCATCGTAATAACCTGCCGAAAGAGCGTAAGTTCCAACCATGATCCTCCGAATAGTTTCCTGAGTAAAGTTTTCACGACCGTTTCCATAGCGGATTCCGTCGTACCTGCCTAAATTTGAACTGGTTTCACTGGGGGCTAACAAATAATAAACGGAAATGGCGTACTTGATCATGGGGAGGGAAACGTCAACTATCCTGGCGCCCAATTTCTCGTATTCAGACGCGGCTTTCACGATCAGGTTTTTTACCTGAGGATCCAGGCCATCGTTAAAAAACTCCTTCGGTAATCCAATTTTTAAGTTTTTTACTCCCTGATTAATTCCGGATAGGTAGTCGCCAACCGGTTGAGGAGAAGAGGTAGCGTCATATGGGTCGATTCCGGCAATTTCCCCCAGAACAAAAGCTAAGTCTTCTACCGATTTGGCCATGGGACCTACAGTGTCAAACGAAGATGCGTAGGCTATACAGCCATAGCGACTAACCCGGCCGTAGGTAACCTTGAGGCCGGAAATATTGCACCAGCCGGCCGGATTTCTGATAGACCCGCCAGTATCTTCTCCTATGGCAAACATACTGTCCCTGCAGGCGATTGAAGCTGCCGGACCGCCACTGGAGCCACCAGTTACCCGTTTTAGATCCCAGGGGTTTTTGGCACAGCCAAAATCGGTGTTTTCCGTGCTTCCACCATGACCCCAGGCGTCCTGATTGCATTTTCCGATCATTATTCCCCCTGCTTGGGAAAGTTTGTTTACAACAGTAGCAGAATACTGGGGGCTATAGTTTTTTAAAACATTTGAGGCTGAAGTAGTTTTCACGCCCTGAGTTAAGAAGGTGTCCTTGAGAACGTACGGCAGGCCGGATAGCGGGGTGGTAAGTTTTACTGTTTTGGCTCGGTCCAAAACGGCGTTCTCATCCAGAAGTGTAATGTAGGCATTGGTCTTTGGCTGATGGCTTTTGGCAGCAGCCAGACTGGCGGTAGCTAACTCTAGCGGCGATACCTCCTTTGAGCGGAGTTTTTGAGACAAAACCCTGATAGAAGAGTCCAGTAAGTTCATTGGTCCTGAAAAATGGCATTCACCTCAAAATAACCGTTATGGACGGACTGAGAATTTGATATAGCCTGGGCTTGGGTGAGGACCCGACTTTGATCAATTTCGTCGTCCCGCGTGACATTGGTCAGACCGGTGACTTGGGAAGTCGGTTCTATGCCGACCGTGTTTAGTTCCCGGATATGATTTACCAATTCCAACACCTGATTCAGTCCGGTTTCCAGCTGAGTCAGTTCTGAGGGTGTCAAGGTCAAATTGGCCAGTTTGGCTATCGAAGTTACGTCCATGCGGCTAGTTTAGCATAATTTAAGAAACACCTATAAGTGTTTGAATATTTTGGGAGCCTTTTTCAAGAAATAACCGTATACATACCGAGAATCGGGGGATCGGCACAATCAGTCCAGACGTCTTTAATCAGGAAGCAGCTACTCTTTTGAATACTAACTTCCGGGACGGGAGCTAATCCTTTTATCATTAATTGTTTTGGTACTTGTATAGACGATTTGGAAATGGTAATTTTGTTATCAGAACAGCAGAATTCAGCTGTTTCTGCCAGAAAAGGGTGAAATTGGCACTCTTGTGAGAAGAGCGCTAGGTTTTTTTCTTCTGTTTTTGTAATGATGTTTCCTAAGTTTTTCACATTCAGGGTCCGGAAATTTGAAAATCTTTCAGTTTGGGATGTTTTTTTTAAAAATACCCTTAAATTTCTCTAATCTGATCAAAAAGCCGGAAAATTTGTAAAACTCCCGGGTTTTAGTCCGATAAAACTGATGACTATGACTACGTCTAAATTGCAGACTGCCACTGACTACCAATTCAGATCACAACTCATCCCCGGTGCAAGCTTTTGTTAAAATCCTGAAGGTATTTCTTTACACTGGTTTTAGTGAACTAAAAATCAATGTCTTATAGTATTCTTATGCCATATCCTGTAATATAGCTATCCTTTCGGTGATGGGGGGGTGGGTATTGAAAAGTTTGGCAAACCAGCCAACGGTGTCTTTTTGGTTGTTTAACGGGTTAACTATGTAGAGGTGAGCGGTGGCCTTGTTGGCTGCTTCTAAGGGCTCCCTGTCAGCACCTAATTTTTGCAAGGCCGCTATTAATCCCCCGGGTTGGCGGGTCAATTTGACACTCCCCGCGTCGGCCAAAAACTCCCGTCTTCTGGAGATGGCAAGCTGAATCAATCTGGCAACTATAGGAGACAAAATTGCCAACACAAATCCCAACAGAATAAACAAACCCTGGCCATTGTTACGGTCCTTGCTCCCTCTGACATGCCAGGAAGAACGGATCAGCCAATCCCCCAAGAGGGTAACCAGTCCGACCAGGACAACAACAATTGACATCAGCCTGGTGTCGTAATTAGTGACATGGGAAAGCTCGTGACCCACCACCCCCTCCAATTCCGTTCTATTGAGTGTCGAGAGCAAGCCCGTGGTCGCACAAATAGTAGCGTGAGCGGGATCTCTACCGGTAGCAAAAGCGTTTAAAGCCGTATCCTCAATGACATAAAGCTTGGGCATAGGCACTCCGGCGGCCATACTGAGATTCTGTGTGACCGTGAAAAAGGCAAAATCATGCTTCCTGTCTGCCGGTCTGGCCCCTGAAAGACCAAGGACGATTTTGTCACTAAAATAATATGAGACAAAACTGGAGACACCGGAGATGAGCATGGCAAGACCTGTCAGCTCGAGTCCAGTGGATTCGTAACCGTAATATGCGGCCAATCCCTTGGATATGAAAAATGAAGCCGTGAAAATAAAGGCGATAAAACCAGCAATAACGATAGCGCTTTTACGTTTGTTGGAATCGACTGCTTCGTAGACGTTGACCATAATAAGTATTATAGCAACTCACCCTACACCCTCCCTTAATAACGCCCACTTACATCCCTCCAAGTACCTCACCCCTGCCCCTCTCCTAATTTAGGAGAGGGGAATTTTAGAGATGGGCTACAGACTTACTTTTGGGGTTTTGGTGTCTTCAGCGGAGACGGACATAAAATTACCATCGGTGGGAGTAGACAAACCTGCTTCCGGACCGAATTTGAACATCTGGGCTACCAGATTGGACGGAAAAACTGAAATCTTGATATTGTAATCGGCCGTGAGGTCGATAAGCGTCCTTCTGGCATACATGACTTTGTCAGAAGTGTCACGCAATTCATCCATCAAACCAGTTACGACCTGAACTCCTTTTAGTTCCGGGTTACTTTCCATAACCACCTGAATTTGAGGAAGAATTGAGGCCACTTTTTGACCGGCTTCTGAAAGAGATTTCAAATCACCGGAATTGACGGCTGATTGAACCGATTTTCTGGCATCGGCTAAAAGTTTCAGGATATCTTTTTCGTGTTTCAGATAGCCTTTTGCCGACTCTTCTAAGTTCGGAATCAGGTCTGCCTGCCTTTTTAACTGATTACCGATTTCCTGAATAGAAGCCTTGATTCTGGCTTTTTGAGAAACCAGACCGTTATAGACGCTGACAAAATAGAACGCAACTACGATTAGTATGGCAATAATCCACATGCTTTATTCACCTCCTTTGAAAAGCGACAAAACCGCTTTTTGGTTTCGGGTGTTAATTATATCAGCTGATGTAGCCCACCCTCTTCTGGCTACAGAAACCCCGTAAGTCATATATTTCAGGTGATCGGCAAAGTGACTGTCTGAGTTAATTACAATCTTCACTCCCATTTTCACTGCCTCATGGACTAATGTGTCCGGTAAGTCTAACCTGTTCGGCCAGGCATCAATTTCCAGAAATTTTTGGTGTTTTTGACAAAAATCGAAAATCTGATCCCAATCCAATTCAATTCCCTCGCGTTCGCCCAATAGTCTGGCGGTAGGGTGAGAGAAAAACCTGACCTTGGGATGATCCAGGCCTGACAAGACACGCTCCGTCATTTGCTTACGATCCTGATCAAAGCCGGTGTGAATCGAAACACAGGCATAATCCAGAACTTCGAGTGAATTATCAGGAAGAGCCCTGGACCCATCGGCTAAAATGTCGATTTCCATGCCATTCAAAAAAACAAATTTATTTTCACCCTTATCTTTCATGGAAGTATTATATTGTTCTATTATTGATGTTTTTCTCATTATGACCTCATATATTTCATTTGGTGAGTGATTTGAAACGCCAGGATTGTGTTCGGTAAGTCCTACATACTCGTAACCCAACTTCCTGGCCTGAGACTCAATTTCAACCAGAGAACTGATACCTAAATCATGACTGGGCTCTACATCAATGTCACTGTGAACATGTAAATCGCCCCTAATATCAGAAATTTTCACCAATTCCGGTAATTTGTGTGTCCTTGAAGCTTCGATTTCACCCCGGCCTTCCCGAAGTTCGGGGGGAATGTAGTCGAGAGCAAGAAAGTTGTAAAATTTTTCTTCGGTGGAAAAGGATATCACCTCACCTTTTTCCTCAGACCTCACCCCTTTCCCCAATAACACCCCCTCTGATCCCCCTCTTAATTTAAGAGGGGGATGCTCTATTTGTTTAATTCCGTACTCTGATAGAGAGTATCCTTTTTTTAAAGCATATTCACGCAGAGCGATGTTGTGGAATTTTGATCCCGTAAAGTGTTGGAGTAAGGAACCGTAAGATTTGGGCGGTTGGACCATTAAATCTACCTGAACTTCGTCCGGTAAAAGTAAAGATGCGGAAACGTCACCTGCCTCCAGGACCCGAACTTTTTTTGGATAACGGACAAAATGGCCGATAACTGCCGGGGCATTGGCAGAAGCTACGGAAATATCGATATCACCAACAGTTGAAGACTGACGACGCAGACTGCCCAGACAATCCACCTGCTGGGTTTGGGGGATTTTTTGCAACCAGGAAATTAGCGACTGGGCGATTGCCTGAGCCTTGGGCAGAAGCAAACGAGAATTTCTGCCATGATACTCTGCAATGCTTTTGACAATATCGCTTTCGGAATCGACTCCAAATCCCTCTAATTCCCGTATCTGGCCGCCTTTGGCGGCTTTTTCCAGGCTGGAGATGGCTGAATGAGCTTTGGTAATCCCCAAAGCCCTGGTGAGTTTCCAGGCAGTTTTCGGTCCTATTCCGGGAACCTCCAATAATTCAAACAACCCTTCCGGAAAAGGTTTTAAAATGTCCTGAAAATGTCTGACCTTCCCTGTCGTAAACAGCTCGTCTAAAGAAGACGCAATCCCCTCCCCAATTCCCGGTAAATCCTTGAGCTTACCGTCATCCCAGAGATCTTTGGCTTCCGAAGACGAATGTTCTATGGCATCGGCAGCCCTATTGTAGGCAATAATTCTAAACCTATTGTCCTGATCTGAGAGTTCAAGTGCGGCGGCAATTGCCCGGAGCAATTTGGCAATTTGCAGGTTGGACATGTCTTTTTGTGTTTTCATGAAGGATGCGAAATTAGTTTAACATAAGTTCCAAAACCTCACCCTCGATCCCTCTCCTTATTTTATGAGAGGGAAAAGTAAGGTAGAATAGGTTAGTTGAGGCTGTAGCGCAGTTGGTTAGCGCGGCGCCCTGTCAAGGCGTAGGTCGCGGGTTCGAGTCCCGTCAGCCTCGCATATTAGAATATATGGGTAAAAAAATTCTGATTGTTTCTTTGGGAGTTTTGCTATTTATTGCGCTATTAACGTTTGTAAGTTTAAATCTGTATCGGGGCAAGACACCAGTCTTAGCTCCAGCAAGCCCTTCACCGTCTGTTAATAACGTATTAAATCTAAAGAAACTTTCTTTCACACCTCCCGCCGGATGGTGGTACAAATCCGGACACAATCAATGGCTTGAGACTGATTTTTTCGAGCTGGACAAAGATAATCCGGGCGATCCATATGAGTTTTTGCCTGCTTTTGTATTTAGTGTGTCTAAGGTAAAAAATACCACTTTAGTTCAGGAAAAAAATAAGTTAGTTTCCACTTGGCATCTTAAAAAATACGGGGAAACCAATATTCAAATATCAAATAATATCGGCATATTAATGCAAGGTGAATGTGATCCCGGAAAAGTTCAGTCCCCAACTTCATGGTGTGGCAGGATTAATTACCAAAAACCCGGCAAAATAGCCTTATTTGTTGTGAATGATGAGGTATACACCCTAATTGGAGATGTTGAAAAATACGACAAAGAATTCGGCGAAATAGTAGCCACAATTAAATTTAATAATTAAGGTACTGATGACAGATAAGGGCTGTTTGGGAAAAGATTTATTAACTTGGGAAACTTACGATGACAAACTTATGTACTACCTGGGTTGAAGATTCGTTATGGTAATTGCGACCGGTTAGTAATAATAGGACAATCTGAAGGATGAGAGTCACCTAATAACCCAACTGCAAAAAGACCTTGACCACTTAACATTGGAACAATTTCACCCAGGGAAATTGGAATAATATTTGACAAACATCTGCTACATTTATCACAATATGCCTCGGCTGACTGGGCATACTGAGTAGCTTCAGTGTATTCACAAATTCCCAATAGACAGCCGTGTTTTTCAGAATAATAAGCCCGAACTTTTTTTTCGATTTCTGTTGTTAATCTACCCATGAGACATGATTATAACTCTGGCAGCTAACTAGTTTTGGATTGACTAATTATTTACTTGGCAGTGTAATTGAATTGTGAGCAAAGGGAAGAAATGGCTGGCGGGAGCCGCGGTGTTGATACCGGCAATGTTATTTATGATGCAGCAGGTTAAAGGAAACCCGTTTAATACTTATTTAGTCACCAAGGTCATTGACGGGGACACCTTTCAAACTGCGGAGATGATGAATATCAGATTTGATACCCTGGACGCCCCGGAACTGGCAAATTGCGGAGGAATGGAAGCTAAAGAACAACTTCAAAAGCTGATTGAAGGAAAAAAAGTCAGGCTCGATATACAAGCCAGGGATGCAAACGGCAGGCAGGTGGCATCCGTCTGGGCGGGAAAGACCTGGATAGACCAAAAAATGATTGAATCCGGCTGGGTGGTGTATTCGTCATCAGTGGTTGATAAAGGACATGTCCTGCAAGAGTTGGACAAAAAGAACGAGAAGGAAAAAATTGGTTTATACGCAGAAAAATGCACTCAATACACTAATCCGGACAAGCCTAAATGCCAGATTAAAGGAAATATCGCCGGCGATTGGGATCATAAAGGGGATAAAATTTATCATGCACCAGGATGTGCACAGTATAGTTCTGTACGGGTAGAAAAATGGAGAGGAGAGGAATGGTTTTGTAACGAAAAGCAGGCTATTGAAGCCGGATATAGAAAATCCGAACGCTGTCCATGATTGTTACTTCAATATGCCGGTAACTACCAGTCGTTTTGAATCCATAAAACCGGAACAAGTGTAGATGGTAATGGCGGCATTTGAGGAACTGTCTAAAATCGAAACATCTTCCGGATCAACTTCAGTAATACCGGCGACGCTAAAGGTCAAACTACGGCCGGTTTTTTCGCTTAGAGTTATTTCGTCGTTTAATTTAATTTTTTTGAGATTACCTAAAAGGCGGCGCCAATTGTGGCCGTAAAAGATACTATTTCCGGGAAGTCCGGGTGAAACTGACTGGGAAAGATGGGAAACCCCGGATGAGCTGACACTCCAAACACCATCAATGATTTCTGATTCAACAACCGGAAGGTCGACCTTAAGCGATGGAATAAGCAAGCGAGCCGGAGCGATACCAGCCAACATCACGGTCTCGACCCGGGGGGCCGTGGGAGGTGGTGAAGAAAAACTGAGCCGGGAGGGGTTTAAATACCGGACCCAAAGAAAGTAAGCTCCTGAACCGAAGCTTATTATGGATATGAGTAATAATAATACTCGAACACTTTTTAGTAGTATTAATGAGGGTTTTGATATTTTCATTGTTTTCACAAGAGCTAATTAATTTGTTTAATCCTATAAACAGTATAAGCGAAATCAAACCAACTGCAAATAAAAGCGTGATCTGAGAAACCGTACCGGTTCCCGCCAAACCCTTTACCGTTGAGGATCCCAATACTTCCCCGGAGGTCGTTTTGTCCGAAGGCATGCAATTGTTGACTGCGTTTACGGCAAAGAAATACTTTTGGTTGGGATCCAGGCTGCCAACTGTAAACATATTGGTTTTTCCGGTATTGGCCACACCGTATTCATACTGACCGGGCTTTGTGCCGTAAACAATCGAGTAGTGGGTGGCATCGGCGCTTTCCTTCCAGGTTAATTTGGCCGTATTTTTAGTCCTGATTACCGACAGACTGCCCGGAGGCAAAGGTTTTTGAGAGTCGCAAACAGGAGCTGATGCCTGACTTAATCCGGGATCGCTGTGGCCGGAATCAGATACCACAACGGGGGTGTTTGTCGGTGTTGGCTTGCAGTTGAAACCGGTGTTTTGAGCTGCATACGAATAGTTTCCCAGATTCCAGTCTGCCCCATTTACAAATAACCATCCGGAGATTTCATGATCTGACCGTAGCCAGTTGGTTTGAACTCCGGTATTACCATCGACCGGGCAGAAGCATTGGAGAAAGTTGTTATTTGTCAAAGTGTAGACATCATCACTACCAGAAAGCAAAGAGCCTCCGACTATTTGATGCATTCCGCTGGTGTAATGAGCAATATCACCAGGCTTTCCAAGATATGATTCGCAAGAAGGAAAACTGTTGGCGTGGGCACTCGGAACCAAGGTTAATGTACAAGCTAAAGCGAAAAGTGTGGTAATCAACCTGCGAAACATAATTATCCCTTTAAGGCAGGTAAGCCGATAATACTACTTGTCCGGATATTTACAATAAGCACTAAGGTGTAAAATTTTGCCTAACTGCGATGACTGAGCCGATATTAACCGGCGTAACAATACCATTTAGATCCAACGCTGATAATTGCTCCGCTAAAGTTGAAAAACACAATGTACCTCGGGAAGTTAAATAATGAAGGTTTGGTTTACCAAAAAATGGATTCGGCTCAACTGAATTTAGTGACCTGACAAGATAAACAATTGTTTCGTCTGCACTCAATTCAAAAAATACGCTTTTTATTCCAAACGGGAGCCGGGATAACCAATCTGAAGTTTCAACCATTCCCCTTTTTGATGACTCCTGAGAAATATACCTTGTAAGAATGATTCCATCTCCATCTTCCGGCCGTTCCCTGTTTTCGAATGCAAATTTTTTGACGTCAGGCACATGGTTAACTAAGTCAGTGACAAGACCGACTGTAGCCCCAATCAGATGTGAAGCGACTTCGACCGGAGCAGAAAAAGGCAAATAATTATCGTAACTGGTTATTTCGGCCAGGCAGGCAATAGCAGTTGTTTCCGCAAGACCGGAACCTGCGAACCAATCCGGAATGGTCATGTCTGAAGGAAGCCAACCTTTTAGCCAAATCCAATCCGGGATGGGTGAAGTGAACAATTTTGTGAATTTATTCTGAACTGAACCAGGTATAGAAGTTTTTTCCGGCAAAAAAGCCAACCCGATCCGGGATTGGCCATTTTTATCCCTAATTACATGGTTTTTTGACAGGACCGGATGATTTTCGGCAATTTCAAGTCCCTGACAGGCCAATGAAAGCGGTTGGCCTTCTTTTCCGCCCACCCAACCTACCAAAGCTGACATGGGGAAATTATAAACCCGAACAAACTGATTGTGCGGCCAAATGTTTAAATCTCTTTTTGGATGTGGTTTAGGACGGCGGAAGTGGAGGTCGATTCTTTTTGGGAATATTTGAGAACTTTTATCCCCAATGGCTTTAGGCTATCTCTTTTTTGGGGCCAATATTTGTCCGCCCCCGGAGAGGTAATCAGGAAATCAGGCATTATCCGGCCTACCATGTCCACATATTGTTGTTTTATTTGTGAGGCTGAGCCGAATTTTACGATGATAGGAATTTCAAATATCAGGTCTATGCTTTGGATCTCGGAAGCCAAAAGGCTTCTTTGGGAAAAGTTGTGAACCGGGCGGCCAGGTCCTTTTGATAGCCTGATAGTTTCATCATTTTCCAAACCAACAACAAGAAAATCCACATGTTTTTTGGCAAAACGAAATAATCCGATGTGGCCTGCATGGAGAATATCGAAACATCCGGTGATGAGGCCAATTTTTTGATGCCGGGATCTTAAGTCCCCAGATAATTTAATAACGGTTTTTAGATTATTTATCTTTTTCACTGAGATGAATAATAACAAAAAATGGATTTATAATTAACATGTGAGCAAAAGAACTCTGGTAAAACTCTTTAGCGCGGTCCTGATTTTTTTGGCAGGTGTGGCGGGAAATTATTCGATACCTGCCGTGAGAGGTACGGCTACTGATATGGTACTGGTAACCAAAGTTATTGACGGCGATACAATTGAGGTTGAAGATGAAAAGAAAGTGAGACTGATTGGGGTGGACACTCCGGAAACGGTAGATCCAAAAAGGCCTGACGGATGTTTTGGTAAACAGGCCAGCGATTTTACCAAGTCGGCACTGACCGGAAAAATGGTCCGTCTGGAAAAAGACGTTTCTGAAACGGATAAGTATGGCAGGCTGCTACGCTACGTGTGGATAGATGGGGTAATGTTTAATGAAACACTGCTGAGAAACGGGATGGCTCAGGTAAGCACTTATCCCCCCGATGTGAAGTATCAAAAACATTTTTCAGATATTCAAGCTGACGCCAGGAAGGAAAAAAGAGGATTGTGGAATGAATGTTTCGTGAAAGATGCTGTGAAAAACGACAACCGTGATGTTTTTGATATACTAGTAGACAATGCCGACAGGATTATCAGGACTATCGTCAAGTGAGGTTGAACTTAAGCTGGCTGAGTATGGAAAAAATGAGATTGCTGAACAGGACAAGGCCACACCAATTACACTTATTTTACGGCAGTTAAAGAAGAACTATATTTTATATTTACTAATTGTGGCGACGGTTCTGTCGTTTTTGGTGGGAGAGCCGGTGACCGGCATTGTGGTGATTATGGTGATACTTCTGACCGTGACGATGTCGTTTGTGCAGGAATACAAAGCAGAAAAAGCCCTTTTGGAACTTAAAAAGATGGTCACCCCAATATCGGTGGTTATCAGAGACGGATCACAAAAGGAAGTTGATTCGGCTGACCTGGTCCCAGGTGACATACTGGTAGTTCGAAGCGGCGATCGGATACCGGCTGATTGTAAGCTGTTGGAACAGTATGAACTACGGGTGGACGAATCTATATTGACCGGAGAATCCAAGGAGAAAGCAAAAAATACCACTTCCGAGGGGGATGACAATCATTTGTTTATGGGAAGTTTTGTAGTAAACGGGCGCGGAACTGCCTTAATCGTACATACCGGGATGAATACCAAATTCGGAAAAATTTCCAAATTAATATCACAAACGGAAAAAACTTTGCCCCTAACGACCAAGGTAAACAAGATTACCAGTTTTATGGTCAAAGTGGCGATAATTACGGCTTTAATTACGGGAGGAATGGTGGTGATTGATGCGGGAACCATATCCTCGCAGTTAATCACCTCCACCCTGGTCCTCATGATTGCAATTGCGGTATCGGCTTTTCCAGAGGGACTGCCTGTCGTCATGATGACCGCACTGGCTACCGGAACCTCACGCATGGCCCGGAAAAACGCCATTGTCAACAGAATGTCCATCATTGAAGCATTAGGTGAGACTACAGTTATTTGTTCCGATAAAACGGGCACTATCACCAAGGGAGAAATGACGGTGAAAAAAATTATCACTGACGGCAAAGTAATCGATGTCACCGGCACAGGTTATACCAGCCGGGGGGAATTTTTACTAAACGGAGAAAAAATTGATGAATTCACCACAACTCAGATTAGCGAAATAATGCGTTGTAGTGTCCTTTGTAATAATTCAAATATGAGGAGATCCGGCGGTGATGATGAATATAAAATTATTGGTTCCGCAACCGAAGGAGCTCTTTCTATTATGGCTGCAAAGGCAGGAGTGTTTAAAGACGATCTGGAATTTGAGATTATATCTGAAATTCCGTTTTCTTCCGAACGGAAAACCATGTTTGTTTACGGAAAGATGAACGGAAAGACGGTAGTTTATGCCAAGGGAGCACCCGAGTACCTGGTTAAACATTGTAAGAAAATGCAACTGGGATCAAGGGTAATAGAACTTACTGATAAGGAAAAAGAAAGATTGCAATCGGAAACCGACCAACTGACCCACGATGCTTTCAGAACTATGGCCATGGCATACTCGACTGATCCGGTGGAGGATCCGAAAAACTGGGATCGGGATCTGATATTCTTGGGAATCGTGGGAATGGAGGATCCCCCCCGGGAAGAGGTGGCACAGGCTCTGGTAGCCTGTAGAACGGCCGGAATAGCAGTAAAGATGATAACAGGAGACAATAAAGAAACTGCGGTCTCAATTGCTAATCAGATAGGCTTAACCGGCCAAGTGATTGAAGGAACCGAACTGGATGAGCTGACCGATCAAGAACTCCTGGCTATTGTAAAAGAAGTAACAATTTTTGCCAGAGTCAGGCCCGAACATAAACTGCGGATTGTCAATGCTCTGAAACAAAACGGTGAAGTTGTAACCATGACCGGTGACGGAGTAAACGATGCCCCAGCGCTTAAGGAAGCTGATATCGGGGTGGCGATGGGAAAAAACGGGACGGACGTCTCCAGGTCGGTAGCAGATCTAACCCTAAAAGATGACAATTTTGCCACGATAGTGGAGGCTATCAAGGAAGGCCGGACGATTTTTAACAACATCAGAAAATTTGTAACTTACGAATTGTCGTGTAACTATGCCGAGCTGATTATTTTGCTTTTGGGAGTACTCCTTTCTCCCCTTCTGGGTTGGGAAGTACCGATTTTACTGTCCCTACAAATTTTGTTTATGAATCTCGTTACAGATGATTTACCGGCAATAACTTTGGCCTTAAACCGGACATCGGCCGATGTGATGTTGGAAAAACCACGTCGTAAAGCTGTTATCCTGAATAATGGTTTTTATGGTTTACTGTTCGGCACCGGTATCCTAATGGCAATTCTGACCCTTTCAACCTACTATGTTTCGTATAACATGTTCGGGCACGATACGATTATGGCCCGGACGGCGGCTTTGGTGACGCTGATTGCCCTGGAGATCGTAAATGCTTTTAACTTCCGGTCGTTTAGATTTCCGGTATTAACCCGGTCACCTTTTGTAAATAAATATCTGTTTGCGGCTTCAATTGTTTCCATAGCGGCCACGCTGGCAATCATCTACACACCCCTTAACGTGACTTTTGAAACTATTCCCGTGGGAACGGTCGAGTGGGGCATGGCGGCAATATGCTCCGTGGTTTTTCTGTTAATATTCGATTTTCTTAAGCATCAAAATAACAAATTGAAGGTATTTGATTTCAGCTAATGTTGATTGGGGGTTGAAATTGGAAAAATCTGGGTATATATTCAGCCTGAGAATAAATCTTTCTGCCCGGAAAGATATTTGTGAAGGAAATACTGAAGAAATTTAAATTAAACGAGGACATATTCGGGAACATTTTGGGGGTGTTGGCTGTTCTGTTGGTCGTTTATCTGGTGTGGGGATATTTTAAAAATGTAAATCGTGAACAAACTTCTTCGACAAATATAGAAGCCACCGCTTCGGCACAAATGCTTAATCTGGATAAAATTTCACAAAACGATTTACCAGCTACCTACGTAGTACAGGAAGGTGACAGTTTGTGGAAAATTGCAGAAGCAGTTTACGGATCCGGATATGAGTGGACTAAAGTTTACGAAGCCAACAAAGAGGCCATTTCCAAACCGGATATGTTGTGGGTAGGAACTGAAGTTAATTTACCAAAATTGGAAACACGGACTGAGGTGACTACCGAGTACACGGTAGTTGCCGGAGACAATTTGTGGAATATCAGCACTAAATTATGCAATTCTGGGTACAACTGGTCACAGATCGCTTCTGACAATCATCTGGCGAATCCGGGAATCATTCACCCTGGGAATGTGCTTAAAGTAAGGTGTAAATAACCTCACCCCCGACCCCTCTCCTATTCTATACAATATCACTTACCCTTTTTTCAATTAATTTGCGTATGTACCTCACCCCTAACCCCTCTCCTAATTTATGAGAGAGGAAGATGTTAAAATTGTTACTGCGTGATATGAAAGAAACTTTTTGTATCATGCGTGCGGGATATGAGTTTACTTGCGAGCAAACCCATATCCCTTAGATTGCTTGGTTGTCCAAAACCGTTGTTTTGAACAAGCCGTAATCTGCGGGTTTAGTTTCCCGCCTCAGCGGGATCCCGCTTATAGCGGTGACACAGGTAGAATGTCCCGCCAAGGCGGGAAGAAGAGGGTCCGATTATGTTTATAGTTTATATAATACAAAATGCTAGATCCGGTAGAAAATATATTGGTTCGACTGAAAACTTAGACCGAAGAGTGGAAGAACATAATAGGGGTAAAACTAAGTCAATTAAATCCGGAAAAGGAAATTGGATTGTAATACACCAAGAAATGTATAATACCCGAGGTGATGCAGTAAAACGCGAAAAACAAATTAAGTCATATAAAGGTGGGGAAGCGTTTAAAAAGTTATTAGCGGGATTAGTTCACCGGTAGAATGCGTCCTTCCCAAGGATGAGAAGGGGGTCCGATTCCCCTATCCCGCTCCAGAAACACAGTGTTCGTTTTTATTTTAACTTTTATTCAGTTCTGCTATATAGATTCTAATGGTAGAATCAGGATATGAGCAAAGCTGAAAGTAAAGAAAGATTTTCTTTTCGTTGCGCTGTATATTTAATTCTCCAGAAAGACAACAAAATTCTTTTGATGAGAAGATTTAATACTGGCTGGAAGGATGGTATGTACACTCTCCCTGCTGGACATGTCGATGGGAATGAAACAATCGCCGACTCCATGACACGCGAAGCATTAGAAGAAACAGGGGTATTAGTCAAATCTGAAGATTTATCGGTTGTACATACCGTTCACCAAATAGGAGACAAGGAATATATAGATTTCTACCTCCAAGCCAATAAATGGAACGGAGATCCGTCGATTTTGGAACCAGATAAATGTGATGACATACAGTGGTTTTCGTTGAACGAACTGCCAGACAAGCTTTTACCTAACGTAAAAGACGTTTTGAAGCAATTAGAAAATGGTCAAACCTTTTCTGAATTCAAATGGAAGTGAGGTCAAAATTACATCTCCAAGGATTGTAATTGAGAAAACAGCAGCTTTGTCTCTGGCATATTAGCCATTAGAAGCTGAAAAAGTCCTACTGTAGGAAAGTATCCCGCTCCAGAAGTTAGAGTCGAAATAAAAAATAATGGGTATTAGGTTAAGATCTTCTTCCTCGATTAAACTTAGCTTAGATGTGTCTTGTCATTCAAAAGTTCGTCCATTACGGGAAGAAGTGCGTTGGCTAAGCTGGGGTTGCCAGGCAGGTATTCAATTGACAAAACTTTTGTCGTTGCTCTAGTCAATAATTTTTTTTCACCTTGAGAACAGCCTTTACCTGTTTTATTAAAAAGAATTAAAGCTGCCTCAGTAACTGGGGCTAATGACGAGCTAAGTGCAGAAGTTTGTAACGGATCAACCCCAGACTTACCGCGTTCATCGACTGTGGTACGATCAATTATCTCATTAGCGAGATTAATATATTCAAACAACTTTACTTGTTCGTCTGTCTCTGTTGCTGCTTCATATGCCAACTCCAAGAAGAGTCTCGCGCCGTGACTGTAAGTACAAGTTCCGTATTCAGATAATATTTGATTCCTTACCGAGGTTAGTGCCCGAAGTACCTTTTGGTCGTACATGGGTAATTCAACTTTTCCCAACTTATTCTTAGCCATTTCAATAAGTCCATCGGCTGTCTGACCGTCTGAAACCAAACCCATACGATCTTGTAATTGTCTTTCGATAAACAATGGTCTTTGACTGATACTTTGATTATGTTTTTCCTGCAATAAACCCATATGGGCGCGAGTATAAGATGAGATCACATAAATGTCAAAAATTTTAGGGAAAATTATATCTAGGAATCTGGAAAGATTGTCCCAGAGAGTGTACCCAGATCCGATGAATAATATATATGATGATATAGTTTTTGAATGAAAACTTGTCCCACCTTTCAGGTGGGACAAAAGGTGGGACTATAAAATACTATTAGATCACCGGAGAAAGAATGTGATAGTGAACAAAGACTAACTGACCTTCATATCTGATTTGTTCTTCACCCAAATCAACAGGGATTTCTTTTACACTTTTCAAGACTTTATAGGTGTATTTCCAAGGACCTTCTTCAGCCCCTGCGTTTGCGTCTAATCTGGTGCCGTCACCCAGTTTATTAATAAATAAGACCAGTTTTCCAATAACATCTTTTTTTGTTAACCCAAGTTTTTCCAATTCTTCTTTTGCCAAGGTTCCGCCAGCGTAAACTCTGGTGGCTTTCTCCCCATTTGGGGTAAGGGTTAACTCCTGTCCCCCTCCATTAAAATCAGCGGCCCATTCATCGTGATACACTCCTTCGGAACCACTATAATCACTTGTTTTAAGACTAAATCCAGCACGGTCAACTGAACCTTGGACAGTTTTTCCCACATATCCCTGCAAAAGCCCCTTAGTAAGAATTTTTTTGCTTTCAATCTTCATAAGTGTAATTTTACCTCAAACCCAAAACTTATGCCAAAACCCAATAAACTAATGTGCTTGCAATTATTTGGTTGGCAAATTATTATGATGATATGAACGATCAATTGGCCGTTGATTCGACTGAGAACACCCAGACCGGAGTTAATTTGACTAAAACCAGATCAATTTTTCCCGTATTAGCAACAGCTATCGCGTGTGCAGCAATCTTTGGGATCGGGGGATATTTTTTGGGAACACGGTCCCCCTTGCCACAACAAAATCCTGAACAAAAATTAGCGGTGACAAGTCCTTCTCCTGTCCCAAGTGCTACTGACATGCCCTCAAAACAAAATCCCAGTGTAACCCCAAAACCTGCCAAAAAAATTACTTACAAGCTGCCCTCGGGATGGCAGACTGAAAAAGACACTTCCGGAAGAATTGAAGTAGGTTTTGATACCAGCAGATACACGGCTATTTCCGGAGAAAACAGGGTCGGATTGTCCGGGATCTGGGTAGGTAAACAAGGGGTTGACCTGCACCGGCTGGGCTGGAATAAAGATTTTAATATTACAACATATAACGGAGGCTCCAGACATACTGAACTGTATAAGATATTGGGGGTAACCAATCCTTCGACCATGGACTGGACATCACCGCAATATTATTCCGAAAGGGAATATTCTTATTCCGGCTGGAACTGCCTGGTGGTTAACGGGGTCAGTATCTCCCAATATCCGGTAGCCTGGGCATACTGTCCGATCAGTTCCAATGAAGCATTGGTGATGGCGTTTGACGGTTATGACTGGACAGAGATCGAACAACAGATGGCTGCCGTAAAATTGGTAAAGTGAAACAGGGAATGAATGGGTATAAAAACGTAGATGAATATATAGAAAATTTTTCCGGGCAGGTGCAAAAGAAGTTGACCAAGATCCGGGAAGTGATCAGAAAAAATGCTCCGGAGGCAAATGAGGCCATAAGTTATGGTATGCCGACGTTTAAACTGAACGGCAACCTGGTCCATTTTGCAGCGTATAAAAGCCATATCGGTTTTTACCCAACACCATCAGCTATTGAGGCTTTTTCAAAAGAACTGGCTAAATACAAATGTTCCAAAGGGGCGATTCAGTTTCCAATAGACAAACCTGTCCCATTTGATTTGGTGAAAAAAATTATCCGGTTCAGGGTTTTGCAGAATCTGAGACGGAAATAATTTCTATGAGAGTATCTGACTTGTATTTGGCTGATGGACTTGGTTTTACCCACCCCGTAACTACTACATCCCGATTTATGGGTAAAGACATAATAAACTGCATTTTGGTGTCACCCAGACCATATTCAACCCCTTTTGAATCACGGATGCCGTAGGCACACTCCAAGGTCTGAGGTCCACCGGTATCTTTATGAGTGAGACAGATTATCCGGCCGAAAACCGTAACCAGTTTTGATTTGACCAACTGATCCAGCCTGGAGTTGATTTGGGCTGAATCATAAGCGGGGAAGGTTGATTTTTCCAGGAAAGTTAAAGTAAATTTGTCCGGATCAAAATATGATAATTCGTTGGGATAATCCAGGGTAACCGGAACAGATATACTACTTAGTTCAGCCGGACTATCTGAGAATTCCCCGCAACGAACCCAAAGCGACAAAGGAAAAAGCGCCTGCGGACTGCTTAAGTTTTCAAAGACGCAAAAAACTGAACTATCGGGTACGGTTTTTCGGGAAAGCTGCAGATGTGACTGCAAATAATCCGAAATGGCCTGGTCTCTGGCGGGAAAAAATGAAACGCTACCAGTAGGAACCGGCAGATTGGGTGAAGAATTGTCCGGAGGATATTTATAAAAAATTGCGGCAGATAAAATAAAAAACGCGACAATAATTAAAAACGGAAGAATTTTAATAGTTTTAGCCACAATTTATTATACCGTTGCCAGACTATAAATGGCAGCAACGGCCGTAACTGACATGAGAAGGGTAGTTATCCAGCCAATGAGTTTGGTCAGGGGGCGATTGACCCATTTGCCCATGATTTTTTTGTTACTACTGATACCAACGATAAAAAAGAGAATGACCGGGGCAATGATGCCGTTTCCCACTGCAGAATAAATCAATATTTTGATAGGATCCCACCCGACGAAATTGACGGCAAAACCAACCAGCATGGCGATAAGAATTACCCCATAGAATGCCGAAGCTTCCCCCAGTTTTCTGTACAACCCAAATTTCCAACCAAATGCTTCTGAAATGGCGTATGAAGCCGATCCGGCCAGGACGGGAACGGCAAGAAGTCCAGCCCCAACAATACCCAGGGCGAATAACAAATAAGCGTTTTCCCCGGCCAGCGGCCTGAGAGCTGCTGCAGCATCCGCGGCGGTGGTGATATTGGTAATGCCTACAGAATGAAGCGTGGCGGCACAGGCGACGATTATGAAGAACATTACCAGGTTGCTGATAAACATACCCGTCCAAACATCCAGTCGCATGTTTTTGATCTCACGGACAGTTGTTTCTTCCTGGCGCATTTTGATGGTAGTTTTGCCGCGCAAAATTTCCTCTTCGACCTCCTGGGACGGTTGCCAAAAAAACAGATAAGGAGAAATAGTGGTACCCAAAATACCGGTAATGAGGATAATTTGGTCTTTGGAAAGTGATAAATTCGGAATAATGGCCGACAAACCAATTTGCTGCCAATTGAGGTCCGGAATGCTGAGGGTAGAAAAGATATAGGCAACTAAAATCAAGGCTAGAAACTTGAGATATTTGGAATAGTCCTTGTAACTGGTGAAAATTTGCAGACCCAAAGAAATGAGAGTAAAGGCAGTGACCAGATAAACAAAATCTATTCCCGGGAGTAACAACTGAGTGGCTTTGGCCATAGCTCCTAAGTCGGCACCTAAATTCAGAATATTGGCTCCCAGCAGTAACAAAGTGCAAAGATAGAGCAAATTTCGGGAATAATGGTTACGAATATTTGCGGCCAATCCCCGACCCGTAACTAAACCAATGCGGGCGCACATTTCCTGAACGGTAGCCATAAGAG
>Ga0265297_10003960_pt1 | contig 25283 bp, 7 predicted proteins | sample Munlanlwell13791_FD_192502 | JGI IMG/M metagenome (GOLD analysis project Ga0265297, IMG submission 192502) | Leachate microbial communities from a municipal landfill in Southern Ontario, Canada - Leachate well 137-91 | ecosystem: Engineered > Solid waste > Landfill > Unclassified | place... | reverse complement strand
GCAAGTTAGTGTACCCGTATTTCCATTCCCACTAGTGTCAAACGCATCCGTGCCGGTTTTCTCATCAAACTTCCACTCTGCAATCGGTGGCTCTCCCGCCCCATCTTCCAAATCCGCCGCCTCGCCGGCACCCAAAACTCCTCCCATCGCCGCCGCACTGCCCGCCGTCATATCAATGCCAACTTGTGAATCCGTCAGAGCAGAGGAATAGACTTTCACCTCGTCAATGTAGCCGGTAAATGCGGTATTGGTATCCACCGTATCGTTGGTATCATACTCTCCCACGGTAAAATCACTGCTTCTGTCCTCCAGCCCCAAAAACGAAGCATTGGTCGAGTTTTGCGCTTTATAAACCCCGTCCACATAAAGCTTCAAATCTCCCGCCGCCCCCGCCTGCCCGCCGTTGAAAGTAAACGCAACATGATACCAGGTATTTTCAGACACCAAATCGGTAGCCCCACTTGCCCTGATGGTTTGGTCCGTGCTTTCATCATAAATCTCCACCTCAAAGTTGCCGGTTGCGTCCGCGTCGTCATTTTCCAGATAGAGCCTGTAGGCTCTTTGGGAACTGGTTGCGTCCCACTTGGCAATTATCGCATCCTGCTCGCCCGAGCCCGGCATAGTAGTGGGGTACACCCAGGCACTGGCCGAAAATTCTTCACTGCCGTTAAAATCCACATAACTGTCACTGGCAGTGGCAATGGTTACTGCCTCGTCAGCCGCATCAAAGCCCAAGCACCCGTTTACTTTACATGAGGACTGTGTCAGCCAGCTTGCTCCGGTGATTGTCCCGTCCGAATGTTGCACCGTATCGTGGGCGGTTCCCCCTTGTTGTTCATCCAAAGCCCAATAAACTGTCTCGGTCCCAATAGGGGAACCACCCGTCGGATGTCCCGCATTCATATCCTCAATAATCTGCTCCTGCGTCCGGGCATAATTGTAAATTTTGATCTCATCTAACTTCCCATCAAAATTTTGTTGATTATCACTTTCGGCTCCAATAAAAAGATTTTCAGTATTAATAAAGCTACCGATATTCGCAAAAGTCCCAGAAGTTCCGCCTCGATCTTCTTTACCGTTGATATATATCGTCGACGTCTCAGCCGACGAATCATCCCAAGTTACCGCGAAATGATTCCAACTAGCAGAAGTAAACTTCGAATCAGAATAGATCATATATTCGTTTCCATCTATATCGTCAATACTAAAAGTAAACGTATCAGAAGCTTCTCCGATATTTATAATGTATCCAGGACTTCCGCTTCCTCCAGAACTATCTTTGGCTAAAACGTAATCGTGAGTATTCGATGTTTCTCGGTAAAACCAACCAGTGATTGTAAAATTTTGCCCTTCAGAAAAATCAAAAATCCCAGAAGCAGGATCGCCAACATTGATATAATCATCCGTCCCATCAAAATCACAAGCCTTGCCATATTTTCCAGTCACCGTACAATCCATTCCTGTTCCGTTACTACCAATTTCTGATGTACCATCGTTGCCATTACCGGATGAATCAGCCAAAGTCTGTCCGTCTCCGGATACACTCTCATCCATCTTCCAATATCCCACCGGTCCCGGCGCCCATTCATACAAATCCTTGACTTCAGAGGGGGAGAGGACTCTGTTATAAACTCTTACTTCATCAAGAGTACCAGTATAATTTCCGTTCGAACCATCCCCAAACCGAATCGCCGTAGCTCCCGCCTGTGTCATATAGTTGGTTCCATCATAACTTCCTGCACTGCTTGAATAGCAAACTCCATCCAGGCATGGATAAAACTTGCTTCCGTCTGCAATATATACCAAATGATGCCATTCTCCGTCATGCAAATCTTTTTGGGGGTTCGCGCTCATCCACAAGTAATCGCCATCATATTCTCTCAATTGAAGATAGATGAGGTCGTTTGAATGAATTCTTATGGTTGCTGCCTGCTGTGGCGTATCAAACAAACGCATATCCTCCTGCGTACTTGTTTTGTACCAAACTGATACTGTAAAGATTGCAGAGTCAAAATCGCCTGCCTGTGCATACTCGTCTTCTCCATCAAAAGCAATTCCATTCCCATACTTCCCCCCGATCTGGTGCCTAACCTCATAATCACATGAGTCCAAATCCGCACTGTAGGCGGTGGTAACGGTAAACGTCTTTGTTGTTCCGTCGTAATCACTAATTAATCTTTGTTGATCCGCCGAAAGCGCGCATTCCGCATCATCCGTGATATATAAAATCATGCCATTGTAGGCATCATCCGTAGTGGATAGGGAAGCAGAATCAGTATCAACCAAAGTTGTAGTAGTATTTCCTGAAGCATCAGAAGTTCCTGTTTCCTGTGCATTGGTGAGGGTGCCATTGTTGCCGTTTCCACTGGCATCCGCCACGGTCGTACCACTTGCCTCATCCATCTTCCAATACCCAACCAATCCATCGCTCAACCAATCCGTCTTGTCCCCAAAAACCGCCGCCCCACCAGCATACTCCGCCTTAATCTGATCCGCCGTTAGTGCAGAATCAAAAAGCTTTACCTCATCAAGAAATCCTTTAAAGTAACCTGTATCTGAATGTGCGACCATTAGATTAGTATCATTTGTCCCAATATCAGTAGTTACAGTTGTAGTTTTTTCGAGAACTCCATCAACATAGACTTTCGTTTCATTAGTGGTATCAGAATGAGTCATTGCAACATGATGCCATTTATTATCTGTAACCACTGTAGTACCGTCTGCGGCATTAGAAGGACTCCAATTAGTCCCCGAGCCTATCAACCCTCGTACAATTCCAGTATCGTAGATAATTAGCTGATAAGAGTTAGTTTTTCGTATTAATTGTTGGTTTGCTGTTGTACCTGTTCTTACCCAGGCAGAAATGGTTATTTCAGAAGTAATATCAATATCTCCCATATTGGTAGTGTCATCACTGCCGTCAAAATATAAACACTTCCCACTAACACATTTATCTTCTGTCTGCCAGCTTGGAGCAGCAGTTGTTGCTCCAAACGCCCCGTCATTGCCATTGCCGCTACTATCACACGCATCATTACTTCCTCCGGGGCAAGTATCATCCGCCCCTTCATCAAATGCCCAATGGGCCACAGGATCGGTACTGCTACCGCCCAAAGCCCCCAGTACATCTACAATCTTTTGGAAGTTAAAAACCACCAGAGGAGTAAGGATGGCAATTATACCCAAGGAAATCCAAGTTCTCAGCCGAATTCGCTTAAGTAAATTTCTAATTGGTCTAATTGACCTAATTGATCTAAATAATTCCCAATTCATGAAATTTTCCTAAAAATAGTATTGAATATTAAGTTAAGCTCCTTAGCCTCTTGCCAGTTCTTAGATATATCATTTTTCATTTCAGGCACAGCTCGTGCAAGCATTCTTAAAAAATGTTTTGATTCTCGAGACTCTTTTTTGCATATGCCTATTTTATTTTTAAAATCTTTTTTACTTACAGCATCATCTGCTTCACAAAAGTTTGCACCAACACTTGTCCCAGCCCTTACTAGCTGATTTATTATTGGTCTTGTAATCTCGTTTTTTGAAACCTTTTTACAAAGGTCAATAATGGACTCACCGAATTCAGCCGTTCTATCTTCTAAATCGTATTTTCTTTTTGGTAGTTGGTTATTAGACATTTTTTAGATTAATTAGAAATTAGGTTAATTAGGTCAATTTTGCGCTACGCGGTCAACAATCCACCAGTCAAACTCCACATCTTCTGCTTCACTCACAGCCACTCCCACCCTAAATCCAACCCCCGCCTCTTTCTCAACAACAGACAGGGGATAAATGAGAGCCTTTTTGGGTGTCACAAATATCAAGGAATTCTCGCTCACCGCAGTTGTATCAATAAATATCTCGGTTGCTTCAGCAGGCAAAGTGGCCGTACCGGCGCTTGCTCCTGCAACATTGTATTTATTGGCGGTAATTTCATTGACCATCACGTTTCCATTTGTATCAAAGCTAATAAGCCCGCCCATGAATTCAATGTTCCCAAGTGCCATCTCCTGGATCTTAAGCGTCCCAATCGCATCGATACTATTGTTAGTAGCATCAATCTGAATAGCGCCCACATTCAATGTCCCGCTTATCACAACATCTCCCAAAACCGCATCACCCAAAACGGTTAAATCAGTCACCGCAAGATCCACAAACGAGTCAGTGTCAGCCTCGTGTGGGGTAAGAAGTGCCATTTGGCTTTCCAATAAAGCCAATCTGCTATTTACATCCCCGCTTGAAGCCAATCCGTCTTGGCTTAAGTTATTTTTGGCAAAGCTTTCAAATAAAACCGAGATTTTTGTGTGTTTCCTTCCGTCCTCGCCCGTTTCGGAAACCCGGCTCCAGTCAACTGCTTCTGCCGCTCTTGCAACAACATAAGAAATCGCGTATTCCCCTTTGTCCTTTTGTGCATGTCCCTTTGCACTTGACGATATTAGCCAGTCGCCGGCAGCGACATTTTCACCATTATCAACCACCCATAGCTCTCCGTTTCCAACTGCCATTATAAGGTGCGGATTATTCTCATCCCGCACCCTCTCCGGCTCCAGCACAGACAGGTAAGCGCCAAGGACAGTAGGATCATTTGGTACTGCTGTTTCAGCCACGCCATAAACGATTTCAGATTCGGGCCTGTTGTGTAGCCTTCTATTCTCGCCTGTGAGTTTGACCAGTTTTCCCCGATCAATGTTCTCATCTGTCCAAGCATAATGCGAGCCAGTAAAGGCGTTATAAGAAACGGTTGTACCAGATACTGATATAGTTCCTTCTTCGGTTCCGGCTTGCTGAAGGCTGATAATAGTCCCGTCGCTTGTTGTTCTGTTAAATTCAGCAACAGTTGCTCCGCTGACCTCAAAATAAGAGCCTCCCGCAGCATTTACCACAAGCTGCCCGGAGTTGTAAGTCTTTAGCGTCAAGTTGTTGCTTTCCGCAGGCTCGCCGGCCGTGATAGTCAATGGGGCATTAGACTCAATAGTTGCGGCAGTCTGGTTTGTAAGGTTTATGTCATACCCAAAGCTCACATCCCCCGCAGCCGTAAATTCATGGGGGAGTGCCGAGGTAATAACGCTTTGGTCAACACTGAACAGTTCATTGCCATTATCATCGATTCTGAAAATATCGCCAGTTACAGTCACGTTCCCGTTTACATTAAGCCTGAATAATGCCCCAGACAATGTTGTTGCTCCGCCCGGCGCCGACTGGATCAAAAAGCCCGTACCACTGGTAAGTGAATCAACTGCAAACTCAAAACCCGTTCCGGTCGCCATAGCAGTTGATGCATAAAATCCGCTTGCGTTGCTCGTAATTAGCTCAAGTCTGTCATCACCCGCCTCGTCATAGGCAAGGTTCCAATCTTGATCAAGCCCAAAGTAAGCTCCGCCTCCGTCTCCCAGGTAAAGACTATCCCATTCATTATTAACTCCACCAAGCGCTGTTCCTTCTGCAACTGTCGGGTAAAGCGAAGTCGCACTAAGTGCCATTTCGGCAGAGCCTGCAGTAGTAAATGTAATAACATCGGCAGTTTCTTCTCCAAGGTCAATCTCCTCACCGGCCCCATTTGTGATATCGCCACCGGCTACAGTGATGTCACCTCCGGAGTAAATATTATCAACTGAATAAACCCCATAATCCCAGGTTGTACCTGCCACATAAACTCCGTATTCATTTCCGGCACCAGCAGATGCGATATCGCTTATCGCCAAACCGTAAAAGTTCTGGCCATTTCCTGTAATATCGGAAGCAGTGATGTTAACAGCGCTTGCCGCCCCAGTTAGGGAAGTAGCCCCGGTCCAGTCAATATCAATCAAATTCCCCAGCGTATTAGCTGCATTGATTTCCAAGGGAATTATATTTCCGGTAGCAAGTTGATCAAGCTGAAGAAGGAAGCTTGAGTCGGTACCGCTGGTATTGGGATTTCTAAATATTAATGAATCATCGTCTCCGGTTAATGCGATAATAGTATCTCCGGTATCGGTGTCGTTGTTATATGCCTGCTGAAGGGTGGTTGACGCGCCGCTTATACTGTTCCAGGCGCTGTTGTACCATACTTTAACCTGATTGTCTCCGGTATCAAATGCCAAAAATCCGTCTCCGCTTGAAGGGCCATTTGTGGTCAAATCACTCTGCGGCAGTTTCAATCCCTGAATTCCGGTATCATCATGCAAAATTGCAGACAGATCCAGAAGTGTTCCATCAGCCAAGGCGATATTCGAAGCACTGTATATCCCGTTATCCCACCCGCTTCCGATATTTATGGCGTACTCGGTTGCACTACTTCCACTGATACTATCTATATCAATACCATACAAACTACCTCCTGTATGGGCAGCATTAGTCAGATCCAAGAAGTACCCGCGAACAATATCTCCACCTGTGGCATCCATGGCATTTAGTGTTGCAACGGTGGAGAATAGATTTCCAGAACCTCCTGCGGCGGGTAAATCTGCAAAGGTGTTAGTAACACCAACGGGGTTGACAATTATATCCCCGCTTGTGGTTGTGCTCATAGTAATGCTGCCACTGTCTTTTGTTATCGTGTCGGCACTTCCCACAAATGTCAGATCTCCCGTGGCACTGAAGCTAGCATAATTTGTTGATCCGCCGTCACCCAACGTGGTAACGCCAAAAATATCAATGGTAGTGGTTGCAAGCCCGCCAATGTTAATATCATCCGCAGCTGTGCCTCCGGTGCCAATGTTTATAGTATCCGCGTTTGCCCCGGTCCCGATATTTATGGCTCTGGTCACATCAGTTGAACCCAAGTTAACTGTTGTCGCGGCATTGAGAAGGTTAGTCGTCGCCGCCCCCACAATATCTCCCCCTTGCACCTCCAAATCATCTGTTATAACCACCTGCGTTCCTGCGGTGTTTATTGCCAAATTACCGGAGGAATCGGTAAGAGTATGTGCGGCTCCGCCAATAGCCACAATCTCACCGCTTGAATTAACCTGGAATGCATCCGAAGCCCCAACAGTAAGTAGGGAAGCTGGAGTTACATCTCCGATCCCAATATTACCATTTCCTAATATTGTCAGAGCAGCAGCATCGTCATTGTTTGCTACTTGGAAAACAGTCTCTGCTGCACCCAAATCTGCAATTCCCGTGGAGCCATCACTTTTTGCCCCAACAAGTTTTATTGCAGCTGTTGTATCTGTTGGATCTGTTGAGCCAATTACACCTCTTATTGATAATGCCTGTGCATCAGTATCAGATATTGCAGTCCACTGTGCACCACCTGCAGTGGTAGATAGGGAAGTCAAATGGCTGAATACATCAGTCTGGGCCAAATCAGTCAACCCATGCGCCACATCATCATCACTTAGGGCAAATGCCGGGGTAGTGGTTGCATCATAAAGTTCTAGAAGATAATCAGGGCTTGTATCTCCGACGCCCACATTTCCACTTCTTTGGAAATAACCGACTCCACCGATTGTTGTGTTGCCTAATCCATCTATACTTATGGCAAGATCTTGTCCGCTGCTGCCAGTATAAAATTGTAGACCATTACTATTTTCTGCAATATAAGCACCAACGCCATTATCGAATCTAATTCGCCCAGCGTTAGGGAGCGAGATATTACCGTTTACGTGTAAGGCAGACGCTGGTTCTGTAGTTCCAATCCCCACATTTCCATTGAAATAAGCAGCGTATTCGGTATCATTTGCATTTGCAGTGGTGGGGTCCACATAGAGCCCATATATAGTATTTGCCAAGCTGCCGCCATCAGTAAAACCAATATCCAAGCCCCTCAAGGTGTTGGGGTTGGTTGATGGGGTATTCGTCAAATTAATATCAACTGCACTACCAGTTCCACCTGTGGCATCAACATAGGTTGCAGTTAAATCAAACAAGTTTCCTGTTGTTAAGGTATTTGCTGCGAGAGACAAAGTGTCACCTGTTGTTTGGTTGTCCACAAACATCCAATTTGCCGAGGAAGTGATTACGCTGTCACTGGTAAAGTAAGCTATTTGCCCACTGGCATTTGTACCAGTTTCCGTTACCCCCCCAACTCCGGCCACAGACTGCCATGCCATTACGCCCCCGGTGGTTGAAGTCAAAACATAGTTATCGCTTCCGGGAAGAGCAATGGGCAGAGTATAGGCAGTATCGGCAGTCTGGCTTGCACTTGGGCTTAAACTAACTGTCCAATCCCCACCAACTGCGGCATCATTATATATAGTCAAGCTCCCGTCCTGCCCGTCTGTCCCCAAAGTCAAAGAACCTCCATAAATGCTTGCGTCTCCTGTAAGCACCAAATCTCCAACATTGGAATTGTTGGTAAGCGTCATTAAATCATTCCCACTTGTATCTTCAAAAGTCCAGACAGTTGATGAAGATGAAAACTGCCTAATGCCATCTCCCAATATAAAGTTTTGTCCTACATTGATAGCGTTTGTAATGTTAGTGTCGCTTGCATCAATTGCATCTGTTATATCAGCATCCGTCGCACTTGTGGAGTCTATAAATATTGCATCGGTTACCGCCCCTGCGGTATTTTCTGCATTAACCAACTTTAACAAAGCCTCATATGAACCTGCCGCTGCATTTGTAGTTGCTTCGGAGGTAATCTGAAGCCCAAACAGATCCGCGTCTGCGTCATTTTGGGTCAGGTTTATCTTTGCCCCAAACAAATCGTCTCCGGTTCCCGCAGTATCATCAACCGTATAGTCAACGTTCAGGCCGACATTATTTGCAGTTAGTGAATTTACGTTCAAATCCAATACTCCGGATGTGCCTGTGTTTACATCAGTAGAGCCGTCAATAATCACCCCTCCGGCGTTATAAACCCTCATTGTCAAATCATTGCTTTCCCAGGACTCGCCCACATCAATTGTGAAGGGCGCCCTCGTTTTTATCGAGCTTGCAGTTTGGTTTGTAAAAGAAAGATCATAAGCCATTGTCACATCTCCCGCAGCCGTAAATTCATGAGGGAGTGCCGAGGTAATAATGCTTTCATTTACTCTGAATAATGTTGAGCCGTCGTCCGTAATATTAAACAAATTGCCGGTTGTTGAACCATTTGGCCCGATATTTATTCGTACCAAGTCTCCCGTTGCAGTCCCGCTTGCAGGGCTCCAGTCAAAATTCGCAAGTCTTCCACTTGTTAATGAAGTTGCAGTTGAGGTTACATCAAACAGATTTCCCGTTGTCCAGGTATTTGCACTCCCAGTAGAAAGATGCAGTAGTTTACCTTCTGTTATAGAAGATGAGCTTATATATGCTCCTGTGCCAGTGGTTAATGCATTATCGGTAAACACCCATGCAGATGATGTTGTTGTGCCTGTGGCAACCGATGAAGTAAATGTCTGCGGGCCGGTTCCTGATGTAAAGTTAAGCGCCGTTGCTCCCGTGTTATTACCAATTGTAATAGTCTTTGCATTTGCTCCTGTGCCGACATTAATCGCTCCGGTTGTTGCAGAATCAATCTCCAAAGCTCCGGAATTGTTGCTAATCGAATGCGCCGCCCCGCCAATGTTTACAATATTGCCACTTGAGTTAACCTGAAACGCATCAGAAGAACCAACGGTGAGTAGGGAAGCAGGTGAATCATCTCCAATCCCCACATTTCCACCTGCCAGATAAGCAGCGTAAGTCGTGTCATTGGCATTGGCAGTGGTTGCATCCACATACAGGCCATAAATGGTGTTTGCAAGGCTACCGGAGTCAGTAAAGCCAATGTCCAAGCCTCTTAATGTGTTTGCAGAGCTTGGAGAGTTGGTCAGATTAAGAGCAATTGCAGATTGCGTTCCACCTGATGGGGAAAAGGCGGCCGTTAAATCAAGTAAATTCCCTGTAGTCAACGAATTTGCAGTTATTGCAAATGCATCTGTAGTGGTACCAGTGTATGTCTGGCTAAAGTATCCCGTGCCGGAAGACATAACCAAATTTCTATTGGCAGAAAGGGTTATGTCGGTCCCGTTGTCAGACAGTCCCGCATCTACAAGATTTGTCCCTGTATTATCCCAGCGTGTCAAAAAGTTCTCTGTTCCCGAGCCTGTAACTGTACCGCCGCTGCTTACATCGCAGGTGACAATATTGTTGCTAGAATCAATACATAGCCCCGCTGTCTCGGTTCCAGAGGTTACATCAGTCAGCCTTAACAACCCACCCATTATTGTTGTGTCAAGAGCGCTGCCGATATTGATGCTGTCTGCAGTCGTATTGTCTGTCCCTATACTAATAGTGTTTCCCGCAGTGCCTGTACCAATATTGATAGTTTTAGCATTGTTTCCCGTTCCAAGATTCACAGCTCCGGTAGTACCGGAATCAATCGTGATTGAACTTGACGTGGTCGAGCTTATTGTACCCGCTGCGGCAAATGTAATATCCGTGGCCGAAAAAGAAATAGTGTCTATGCTAGTCACTCCTGTCAAGGCTCCTCCTGTCAGTGTCGCCGTACCATCGGTAAACGAAGCGCCAGTAACTGCTCCCGCCCCCGAAACGGAGAAATTGGTACCGGCAATCGCGTTCGCACCGATATTAATCGCGTTTGTAATATTTGCTGCGCTTGCATCAATCGCGTCAGTTAAGGTTCCCGTCGGGTTGTTAAACAGTATCCCGTCGGCAACTGTTCCCACATTGGAGAAAGTAAACGACAAGCCCGTACCCGTTCCGGCTTGGGTAATCTGCAGCCCATCAACGGCTCCGGTATTCAATTGATCAAGCTGCAAAACGTATCCCGAGTCTGTTCCGCTTGAAGCAGGATTTCTAAAGACTAATGAATCATCTGATCCAGTTAAGGCAATGACAGCGTCGCCCCCGTCAACATCATTATTGTAAGCCTCCTGCAGGGTGGTGGATGCGCCGCTTATGTCAGACCAGCTTGTTCCGTTGAAAAACTTTACTCTCTGGTCGCTTGTATCATAAGCAATATATCCTTCTCCTCCTCCGCTTATGGCAGTCAGTCCACTGCCCTGTGGCAGCTTCAAGCCCTGCGAAGCCGCATCATCATGTGCAATCGCCGAAAGATCGATTAACACTCCATCCACAGCCACGAGGTTACCCGAATCGTTAAAAGTCAGTCTCGTATTACCACCGGCCTGCAACACAAAATCTCCGGAGGAGGTCAAGTTAATTGTCAAATTTCCCGCAGTTGCATTTGTAATAGTTGTGGCGGCATCGAGTGTTAAAGAATCGCTCAAGTCGTCAAAGTTAATACAATCCACACAGTTAAAGGTAGTAAGTGAGTTTGCAGTAAACGTGCTGGTACCGGAAAGTACCAGAGTATCTCCGGTAATTGTATTTGTCGCCCCCAAAGTTATCCTTGGGGTAGCCCCAGAATCCAAAATGTCGTTGCCGCTTACTTGCAAATCATCGTCGATGACTAGGACAGTTCCTGAAATATCCGAAAGTGTTCCCTCAATGGCCAAGTTCCCCGCGTTTGAAACAGTGAGGATATTGGCCGGCGCAGAGGTCTGTATAGCAAATATATTGTTCGTTTGTGTTGCGTTGCCCCTTACCAAAAGCTGAACCTCATCCGTATCGCCGACAACTCCAAGCTTGGCGATGTTGCTTGTCCCACCGATTGTAACGTTATCACCGGCAGCGGTCGGGTAGATAAGTTCGCTTGAGCGTGTCCATATGCCTCCTCCCGCGCCAGTAGCCGCGTTCCATGCGTCGACTATGGCGTCTACTATTCCGGTATTACTGTTCGGAAGGGCAGTCGCTGTGGCAGTTAACTGTATAGGGCTAGTTAATTGCAGATCGTCAAATATAATGTCATCCGCAGATGTAAGAGTAATATCATTACCCGCAGAATTGGAGGTAATTCCAACCGTTGTGCCGGAAATTGCAACTGCATCCCCTCCGTCACCAAGGTTGACCACACCTGTGGCAGTAAGTGTCCCGTTAGCAGTCAAAGCCTGGCTGACAGTTAAGGCCCCCGGATTTGTCGTGGTTATACCGCTTCTTCCAAGAGTAATGGCCGTTGCCGTTGTGTTGCCCAAAGTAAGCGTCCCTGCCGCATTTGTGTCCAAGCCAACTCCTGCAGCAACATTAATAGCTCCTGTTGAGGCCACATCAAAATTTGTAAAGTTAATGGCCGCGGTCGTGCCAACAATGTCATTGGCGCCGACACTTATGGCGTTAACTATTTCTGTGTCGCTAACATCAATTGCGTTTGTGATGGCTCCACCCGAGGACACCACTCTTAAAGCATTATCAACTGTTCCACCATCTGCCGAGTTCGTGTCCGCGTTGGATAGAACCAGCAAATCATCGGTCGTACCACCAGAAGTAGTGTTTGCGTTTGTAATCGCCATGCCGAACAAATCACCGTCGGCATCATTTTGAGTTAGGGTAATCCTTGCTGCGTACAAATCGTTCCCTGCGGTAACTCCATCACTGGATGTGTAATCCAATGTAAAGCCGACATTATTATTTGTGGTTGAGGCAACGTTGATATCAAATACTCCTGCAGTCAAAGAAGAAAGGGTAGAAGCAGTTGATGCAGAATCAAGGCCGAATCTGACCGCGGCAGGATGAACTATTATCTGATCGCTTGTTGGGTCTGTAACAACGCAAGTTGGGCAGATTGAGCCTGTCACAGTTGTCCAGGCGGGGACTCCACCCGAGGCAACCAACACTTGGTTATCCGTACCGATAGTTAGCCTTCCCCAAGTATTTGCAGCCGACCCATACAAAAGATCTCCTTCGGCAACTGTTGTCTGCCCGGTACCTCCGTAAACTGCGCCGATTTCGGTTGCGTTCCAAGTACCACCGGTTATTATCCCGGAGCCGGCCGTCAAGCCGTTGATTGTTCCGGTTACGGACAAATTATCGTTAACGGTAGTTGTACCGCTTGCCGAATCCAAGCTCAATCCTCCTGATGTAGTTGTTATTCCGCCATTTGCATTAATAGCAGTTGAGAAAGTTGTCGCAGCTGTATTAAAAGTCCACCCCCCAGTAATTGTTTCAGCAACGCCCTTGCGGGGGACTACTGAGGTATCAATCGCAACATCATCTGCATTAACCACAATACCGGTTCCTGCTCCGACGTTAAGCGTAACCGCTCCAGGCCCGCCGCCACTGGTTAATCCATTTCCAGCGGTCACCGTAGTTACCGCATAGCTCCCCACATTCACTGAATCAACCAAAGTCCCGCTTCTGCCGTCCAATAGCGCAAATTCGCTTGAAGAAATAGTTGCTCCTCCCACAGTGACATCATTATTTCCGATCGCTAGAGCCGTCGCTATCTCGGCATCACTTACATCAATTGCAGTGGTAATCGCCCCGCTTGAGGTATTTGCAATGGACAGGGTCGTGGTTGTTGTGCCCGTACCGGTTGAAGTTAAGTTAAGTAGCGTCCCTGTAGAAGACGATGTTAATGCCAGAGCCGTTCCGGTATTAGTTAAAGATAGAGTTTGGGCTGTTGCCGTCCCAGTGTAGTTTTGCACCCAAGTATTTGTTCCCTGGTTAAGCGTCAGGTTTGCGTCTAGATCCAGAGTGTCTTGAAACTGAGCAAAGTCAAGCGAGTTTGCTTGAACAGAAATCGTTACGATGTCTGTTGCGCTTGCAACTGTGTCAATACCTGTGCCAGCGGCAAGGGTAAGCGTATCTCCTGTTGAAATTGTTTGATTTGTCCCGCTCTCCGCAGCCACATCAAACGTTGAAATAAAAGTACAATTATTACTATCCAAACAAATCTCACCAGAGGCGTTGGGTAGAGTATAAACACGATTACCGGATAACCCTGTTCCCCGAAGCGATCCAGTAAACCCGCTATCTTCAAACTGCAATAAGTTTGTAAAGTTATCGCCAATTGAGATTGCGGTGAAGCTATTATTGGAAGCAGTTGACACATCTGCAAGCCTTAACGCGTTTATAGTGTTTGTTCCCGATGTGGCTGTACCTGTGAGCGCGACATTAATGGCATTTACAGTGGAAGCACCACTTGCGGAAGTATCCGTTACATTAAAAGTAGCAGCAGAGCCCGTGGTATTTGAGTAAGTTTGGGTAATTGTTCCTGTACCGGAGGATAACGTAAGGTTTTGGTTTGCAGGCAAAGTCACTCCGCCGCTGGCTGTAATCAGTCCCGTCACTCCTAACGTCCCTCCGATTGTGGTATTACCGCTTGCAGGTGCAACTGTGAAGTTAGCTCCTCCGACTGTTAAATTAGCACCCGTTACATCAAATCCGCCTTGGGCATCAACATTCCCCCCAAAAGTTACCTGACCACTGCCTTGCTGGGTAATAGTCGTTCCCGACGCAAAGGTGGTGCTTCCGTTAATACTAATTGCTCCGGTCCCAGTTGAGAAGGTGGTTGCACCGGTCTGGACAAAATTACCCGAGATATTAAGAGCATCTCCGTTTCCAAGAGACACTGAATCTGCACTTCCCGAGTCAAGTGTAATTGCTACATTGTTACTTAAGACCCCTCCTCCCAGAAGAAATATGTCGGCCGTGTCTCCTTGGACTGCCAGTCCATAAGCCACGTCATTTGCATTTGCAGTGGTTGCGTCAAAATAGCCTCCATAAACAGTATTGGCAAGAGAGCCTGAATCATTAATCGTCACATAGTAGCCATATCCGGTGTTTGCATTTGTTGTTGGGTTGTTGGTCACGTTTAAGTTATAGCCATACAAACTTTGTGATGCAGTCGTTGTTGCGAAAGTGGTAGTTTGTGCCACTCTTGAGCCGGAAGCATATAAAGAGTATGAACCAAGGGTCAGAATTTGATCAATTAACACATCTCCATTTGTAAAGTTAAATTGGTCGCTGTCCGTATAAACCAAGCTTCCGCTGTCGGCAGCGTTTGAAGCGTAAAAATCAATTCCTGGGATGTTGGCATCATCCGCCCCGTCACCAATTCGCACTCGATTGGCGCTCACATCAATAGAAAATGCCGCCGTCAACGTGTCTCCTGCACCAACCGTCAAATCAGAATCTGTATCGGTAAGATAAGTTGAGTTACTGCCCGCAGTCCACTTTGAGCCACCGGCCCCGGACCCCTGGTCTGTAGCACATCCGAATTTATTGGTCGATGCATCCCAAACAAGCTTTTGGGTACTACTGTCACAATCAACCAAACCTCCTCCCATTATTCCTTCACCCACAGCAGACGATAAGACTAAAGTCTGGTCAATGGCAACATCACCATCTGAAAACTGGAACTGGTCCGAGGTGTTATAAATCAGGCTTCCGGTATCACCACCGGATGAATACATCGCAAGTGTAGCATCTGCATCACTACCTGTGCCGATTCGTACCAAATTGCCTTCTATGTCAACTGAAAACGCTGCGGCGAGAGTGTTGCCACCCACGGCCAAATCAACGGTTATATAGTTGTTGGGAAAAAGAAGTCCTCCTGACTCCGTCCACTTGGAGCTACCGGTTCCGCTCCCTTCATCAGTTGAGCAGGACCATGTTGAACCGTTCCATTTCAATATCTGATCGCTCGAACAGCCACCTAAAAGCCTGATACCGGTTGCAGTTGCCTCGATGCCAGAATTGGAGGAGGTTACAAGGGTAGTACCACTCGTTGTCGCGTCAACTGCAAGCGTAATACTACCGGAAAGATTAGTTATAGCCATTCCATCTCCTTGCGTCAGAGTTGCCAGCGTATAGTCTGTACCGTTTCCAATTAAAAGCTGGCCGTTTGTTGGTGTAGAGGACAGTCCTGTGCCCCCATTTGCAACCGGCAAAATGCCGGTAACATCCGCGGTTAAATCAATAAACTGTTGAGTGGTTAACAGGCCTCCCGTTGTGATGGTTACAAACCTGTCTGCGGTAAGCCCCGAAAAAGTGATGTCGCCGGAGGAGGTAATACCCGTTAAGCCACTAGCCACACCCCCCGCCGTTATATCCCAAACATCAGAGTTTATGGCCACATTTGCCGAGTTATTGCCCAAAGTAGTTGCCCCTGTTGAAGAAAGTGTGGTAAAGCCCCCGGTTGAGGCAGTAGTTGCCCCAATTGCGGTTGCGTTTATACCTGTTGTAGTTACGTCAAAGTTTGTTGAGTCAATTAATAAGTTTCCCGAAGCGTTGGTGGTAATGCTTGCATCCGTTATTCCTACACCGGAGGAGTAAAAAGTTAAAACTCCATCCAAAGATTCATTCGTGCCAAGGTATAAATTTGCATCAGACTCATCAAAATATAATGAGGCAGCGGCAATTGACGAGCCCCCGATTACAAAGTCATCTGTTGTGGTTGTCAGGTATATAAAACCTGTATCCTGCGTCCATTTAGACGAGCCCGCACCAATGGCGCTGTCTAGCTCTTCAAGCACGGACTGCAAATCATCCGAGCTGGCATTGTTCAGGCTTCCCGAAAAAACACCTACAAGGTTAGCCCCCGAAGTCGCCGAGCCTGCCCCTGGGTCATTTAGTCCGATTGTACCTATTGTCAAGTCACCTCCGGCGTTAATAGTCAAATTCACAACATCACTTACTGTACCGTTATCTATATCAATGCCATTGATAGTCTCATTTGTAGCTGCAAGTATCGACCCCGAGGCAGTAATGGAGGTTACCCCCGTTATCGCGCCTGCCCCCGAGATTGTCCATGTGCCGTTGGACAAGGCATCGGATGCCCCTATATTTACCTGGTTTGCACTACCGCTATCTATAGTTATAGCGGCATCATTTGAAGTTATGCTGCCGCTTCCAACTTGCAGGCTGCTTCCGGCATTAATGACCACAACTCCGCTTGAACCACTAAGAGTCAAATTTTCCCCACCGGCGGACTGTAGAGTTACGGCACCCGTTCCTGTATAAATAGGGGACGAGACCGAAGTAGCGACCGAAACGGTTCCTGTAAAGCTGGCTGCAGAGGAAATCGTCTGGCCGTTATATGTCCCCGCACTGATATTACCCGTCGAACCCGTGAGGGTAAAGTTATTAAAAGTTAAATCCGGTGTGGTACCAACTATAGCATTACTTCCTAGATTGATAGCATTTGTTATATTTGATGAAGTTAAATCAATTGCGTCTGTTATGGTCGCTCCAGCAGAGGCAATTCTTAAAGCATTATCAACCGTCCCTCCGTCGGCAGATGACGTGTCTGCGTTATACAAAAGCAAAAGATCATCCGTTGTCCCGCTTGAAGTCACATTAGCGTTTGTAATTACCAAACCAAACAAATCTCCGTCCGCATCATTTTGATTTACGGTGATCCTGGCGGCATAAAGGTCATCTCCGCTGGACACGCCGCTACTTGAAGTATAATCAAGGCTAAAGCCGACATTATTAGCCGTAACGCTGGAAACATCCACATCCAGCGCTCCGGCAGACAGGTTAGACAGGGTAGATGGTGTTGAAACGGAATCCACTCCGAATCGCACCCCCGCGGGATTTTGGATGATCTGGTTATTAGTCGGGTTAGTCAAAACACAGGTGGGACAGCTTGCACCGGCAACCGTTGACCACACGGGAAGCCCTCCCGAAACCGTCAATACCTCACCCTCACTGCCAACTGTTCTTCTGCTCCAAGTATTAACTCCGGAGCCGTAAAGTAAGTCCCCAGCAGCAACCGCTGTCTGCCCCGTACCTCCGTAAATGGCCCCGATTTCCGTCGCATTCCAAACCCCTACGCTTATCGTACCCGCGGATACGGTTAGCCCATTTATAGATCCTGATACTGATAAATTGTCATTTACACTGACTGTCCCACCTGCAGAGTCCAGAGTAAGATTGCCGCTTGTGGTGTCAAGAGTGTTGCCGTCAAGCCTTAAGTTATCAACCGTCAGCTGTCCCAACCCTGTTATGTTTTGTGAATTACCACTGACTCCTCCTCCCAAAGTTACTGCTCCAAGCTGTAAAGTACCAGACGAAGCACTAACCGAGTGTGTTCCGGTTCCCGAAAACACTAAGTCTGCCCCAGCTCCAGATAAAGTTAGACCAGTTGTCCCGGCGCTTGTTATATTTCCTGTTGCATCAACTTGAAACTCGTCTGAAGTTCCAGAAGTCAAAGTGCCATTAACATCCAAATTTCCATTGATGTCCGTATCGTCACTTAATACCAAATTACCATCAATATCACTTATTGCCCCGGCCGTTGTTATTCGGATGCCTGTTGTTGCTGAACCAATATCCACCGTGTCATCAAGTACTAGATTTCCTCCGGAATTCGAAATAGTACCGGTAACATTTATAGCCCCGGAAACACTAACTGCATCATTAATGGTAAGTGTACTACCCGTCGAGGCCAGCTGCCCCGCTATTGTGAGGTTACCGTTATAATCAATTGTAAGTACGTCAGTCCCGTCACTCTGTTCAAAAACAGCCAGATTACTGCTTTGTCCCGTATCACCCTGGACAATCAACTGGATCTGATCACTGTCCCCGTCAATTGAGAATTTAGCGGAAGATAGGGGAGTAGCCCCGCCTATAACCACCTCGTCGCCTGCAGTCTGAAGCCTCACTGTCGAGCCATCATCTGTCCAACCTGAATTGGTTGCGCCAACCGCGGTGTTATAGGCATCAACGATTGCATCGACTATTCCGGTATGGCTATTGGGTAGCGCGGTCTCCGTATCTGTTAACTGTATCGGACCAGATAGTTGTAGATCATCAAAAATTATGTCATCAGCAGATGTTAATGTAATATCAGCTCCAGAGTTGGAAGTTATTCCAATAGTGGTTCCGGAAATTGCAATTGCATCGCCTCCGTCACCAAGATTTACAATGCCGTTGGCAGTCAAAGTACCCGTGATTGTCGCGGTACCAAGGGCGCTAAATGCTCCGGTTGAAGTTAAAGCATTATTTATAGTTGTTGTACCGCTTCCGCTTCCCACAGAAACTGTTGTTGCGTTTCCTGCTATGTTGACGGTAGTTGCACCGGTGTTAAATAATGATGCTGTTGGGGCAGTTGTGATCAAATCGCCACCTGTTATTGTGGCATCTCCTAAAAGAGTCAGATTCCCGCTATTGTTAATCACAAAAAGATCAGTTCCCGAAGAGTTTTCGACAACCAAAAGTTCCGGGTTAACGGTCTGGGTGCTGTTGCCCCTTATCAAAAACTGTATTTCGTCAGTGTCTCCTTCAACTGCCAGCTTCGCTAGGTTTGTTGTTGAACCCACGGTTACATTGTTTCCTGAGCTTATTAAATGAACCACTCCCGAAGTGACGTCCCACGGCGAAGCCGCTCCTCCGGTTTCGTCGTCAGCACACATTACAATCCCACTTGCGTCAACAGTCAGCTTCCCTGCATTGTTGTATGTAGAACAGTTAAAACCTGTAAATACTAAACTTCCGGCCGTTGAATCAAGCTCAAGGTTGCCACTTGATGATAGAGTAGGAACGGTTACCGAGCCGGTTATAGTAAGTGCACCCGCAGACGCATCAAAGTAAAAAGGTGCTGCAGAACTTGTGCCTCCAATCGCCAGATCATCGGTTGTAGAAGTAAGGTAAGTAATTGTCCCACCATCTGTCCAAAGGTTAAATCCGCTACTGTCAACCCACGCAAAACCGCTGGTAGAAGAGTTGTAACTTAATAAGTAACCATTGGTGGGAGAGTTTGATACATTTAAATCAGCTTCTGTTATAGTTCCATCTTCAATTTCTGACGAATCAATACTTGTTCCCAGGCTCGCTGTTAGCGCACCGCCAGATATTGTTATTCCGCTTCCAGTAAGATCAGTTATACTTTCGGAGTTAATCGTCAGCGTAGATATGGTTGCAGTCCCGAGGGTTGTTGCCCCGGTAACGCTTAAGTCCCCACCAATTGTCTCATCCCCGGCGATTGCCAAATCTCCTGAAAAATCTCCATCCACGCCATAAATAGTCCCGCCGGCCTCAATATCCCCGGAAACATATAAATCATCTCCTTCAAGATCAACATTTGCCGGAGTTGCCCCGCCTATGTTTACTCCACCGCCGCCGGGATCTATCAATATATCATCGGAGGAAAGGATTGTGTTTCCAATAAGATTAAGCCCACCTTCAATACTGACATCATCCCGGAGCACCGTAGGTACGTTAACGGCAAATCTTAAATCCTGAAATGTTGTGGTTTCTGCTAAAACCTTTCTATTGCGATCAATAGTTTTTTCCGCAATATTCTCCGCAACAAAGCTAACTTCAGGCTCCTTAAATATTGGCAATACGAAGCTTTTTACCAAACGTGCCCCAGCCGTAAGCATAATTACCGCAACCAATACGGTAAATGCTCTCTTAATAAATCTCTTTTGATCAAAATGCAGGCTTTTATAAAGCTGCACATATTCTTTCTCATTCTCGGTAAACTTCTCTGGCTTGACAATCTGTTTTTTTACAACTACCTCTGACATACTACTCACCGGAGATTTTATCTTAGGCTTTTTGAAGGCTTTTAGCCTGGAAAGAGAATATCTTCTGTGCCCTCCTTGAGTTCTAATAGGGGAAAGATATCCGCTCTTCTCCCATCTGCGAAGAGTTTTTGTTGATACCCCAAGTATCTTTGAAGCATCTTTAATGGATACTAAAGCAGGAATTTTTGCGTTTTTAGGCAGGTTTTGCATATACAAAAATCTTGTACATTCAGACTAGAATATTTGCGAACCTATGTCAAGCCTGTAAATGTACCAAATTTGTCCAATTTTTAATACCCGAATAAAATGCGTGAATATTATTATTTATTATTCATTTTTTAGTTTTTTGTTTTAACGCACTTCGGAAAAAGGGAAATTACACAGATATTCTGCATCAGTTATTTTCAATCAGCAGCTTAATCGAGGATCTGCTTATATTTTTTACCAATTGTTTTTGTCGATTTTATTGATCTTATTAGTATTAAGAAGTTCAGATAAACATTTTTAAGCGGTTAAATTCTTAATTTGAAGCTTGTTAACACAATAACAAAATATAGGGTGTGTGCAACAAAAATATAGGACATAAATTGATTTTTAGGCATATTTTAGACTATTGTTAGTTAATGAATAAATTGAAGTTAGTTATTTTCTTTTCATTGCTGATAGCATTACTATCTAATCAGGCTTTATATGCCCAGAGTTCTTCTTCTGGCGTCGCTATACAAGTTCCAACAGACTATGAAGTAGAAAACGGTACTTTGGTTTGTTCAGGCAGAGACGGCCTAATTCCGTGCGAAACAGAATACGACGCGGGCATGTTTGGTGTTGCCACCACCGATCCGTCAGCCGCGATGGAGGATAACCAGCTAACAGTCTTTTGGCAGGTTATGACAACGGGCAACGTTAGAGTTCGGGTATCTGGCGAGAATGGCCCCATTAGCCAAGGAAACCTACTTACCTCATCATCCACTCCGGGAGTAGCAATGAAAGCAGATAGAAACGGTTATGTATTGGGCACCGCTCTGGAGGATTACGCCGGTCAAACATCTTCAGATCAAACTCTAATCACCGCTGCAGTAAATGTTCACCCATCATCTGCTTTTGTTGACGTTCGTTCAAACCTTTGGCAAGCCCTTCGCCTCGGTCTCGCAGCCCCCATTTTGACCCCCCTAAATGCATTGAGGTACCTTCTTGCCGCCCTAATCGTGCTCACGTCATTTATTTTAGGATTTCTATACTTCGGCCGCGTTGCAAAGACGGGTGTTGAGGCTATAGGCAGAAACCCGTTAGCCGGAAGAACAATAGAACTTACTGTAATCTTCCATATCATTTTAACCATAGTAATCGTCCTTGTCGGCTTTGCAATTGCTTATTTCATTTTGGTCTTATGAGTCTTATAAAACCCCACGGGGGATATAGAAAACTAATTTCTTACCAAACATCAGAGATTATCTATGATTTGACAGTCACATTTTGTAAAAAATATATAGATAGGACATATGGGACAAATAGGACCCATGACCAGATGGTGCAAGCCGCCAGATCCGGTAAACAAAACATTGCCGAGGGCAGTCAAGTTTCAGCTACCTCAAGCAAATTGGAGATTAAGCTAATCGGTGTAGCAAGGGCAAGCCTTGAGGAATTATTACAAGACTATCAAGACTTTCTTAGACAAAATCACCTTAAGATTTGGGGAAAAAATGATTCTGAAGCAAAAACGGTTCGTGCGCTTGGTTATAAGTCCAATAGGTCATATAAGACCTATATGTCCTATATGTCTCATCCCGAGGAGGCAGCAAATTGCATAATATGTCTTATTCATCAAGCAAACTTTTTACTAGATAGACAGCTTAGATCCATTGAAAAGCAGTTTCTGGATCAAGGGGGATTTACCGAAAGAATGTATAAGAGTCGTATGGGTCGTATATGACCTATATGACATATATTTAATCATGTTATTTAATTTTTTTTCAAAAAACCCAAAAGACTGTAAACTGACCCCATCGGTTTTGCTGGTCCTGGATGGATGGGGAATAGCACCCCCTTCTCAGGGAAATGCCATTTATCTTGCAAAAAAACCGTTTGTAGACTGGATCAGCCAAAACTTTCCCTCAGCCCAGCTTATTGCCTCCGGTGAGTCAGTCGGCCTTCCGGCAAACGAAGAGGGCAACTCCGAGGTTGGCCATTTAGCAATAGGAGTAGGTAGAGTAGTACTTCAAAGCCTAAAAAAAATTGATCTTGCAATAGAAAGCGGCAGCTTTTTTGATAACCCCGCATTTATGGGTGCAGTACACCACGTCAAATCAAACAGCTCCAAGCTTCATATAATGGGCTTGGTTAGCTCCGGAAAAGTCCATGCCGCATTAAACCACCTCTATGCTCTTTTGGAATTTTGTAAGCTCCAAGGCTTATCAAATACCAAACTTCATCTGTTTACAGATGGCCGGGATGCGCCCCCCAACGAAGCCGAATCCATAATTGCCCAAATCGAATCAAAACTAGCTCAACTCAAAGTCGCTCAAATAGCCACAATTTCGGGCAGGTATTTCGCCATGGACCGTGACGCCCGCTGGGACAGAACCCAAAAAGTCTATGACGTAATTGTTCAAGCAAAAGGGCAAACCTCAAGTACCGCCACAGAAGCCATTAAAAACGCTTACGCTTCCGCACAAACGGACGAGTTCATTGTTCCCACAGTAATTCAATCCGCGGGTGACTCAAAACTTTCAAATAACGACGCGGTAATCTTTTTTAACTTTAGGGTTGACAGGCCCCGCCAGCTCACAATGTCTTTTGTTATGCCAAATTTTGAAAATCTCCCCAAACTGGAAGTTGAAGCCTCTCTCGGTTCGGTTGCCACCCACAAGCCCCAGATTCTTTCAGGCCCCACATTTCATAGGGAGGTTGTACCGCAAAATATTTATTTTGCCACAATGACACGTTATCAGAAAGCAATTCCGGTCACAGCTGTTGCGTACGAAACCGAAACCGTTCATCAATCTCTACCGGAAGTTGTTTCAGATGCTGGTCTTAACCAGTTTCATCTCGCCGAGAGCGAAAAAGAAAGGATGGTCACTTACTATATGGACGGTATGCGCAGTAAAACCTTTCCCAATGAAGATGTCAAAATTGTTCCTTCAGCAAAAGTCCCAACCTACGACAAAAAACCGGAAATGTCTGTCTACCAGATTGTCTCTGAATATAAAAAAGCACTTCACAGGTGCCACTATCACTTGTTTGTTATGAATTTCGCCAATCCGGACATGGTTGCCCATTCAGGAAACATCCAAGCTACAATCAAAGCAATAGAGCATGTAGATAGTGCATTAAAAAACCTAGTTGGGGAATCTCTCAAATACAATGCCACAGTCTTTATAACAGCTGATCATGGCAATGCCGAAGAGCTTCTTACATACCCTACAAAATCATTTTTCTTTACAACTCACGAGGGGGACGTAAACACAGACCACTCATCAAATCCTGTACCTTTATATATCATAGGCAATCAAATTAAAGGCAAGAAAGATCTTGGTAAAGGAACGCTTGCCGACGTTGCCCCTACAATCCTTACTCACATGAGGCTACCCGTCCCGTCTGTAATGACTGGCCGCAATCTGCTAGACTAAAACTATGGAAATTAGCCTGCCTGTTTTAACTTATGCAACAATACTATTAACCTCAATATTGGGCCTTGTTTTAGGCCTTATAAGCTTTCTTATGCTCCAGCTTCTCCGCCGTTATTACACCCTAAAACAAGAATATGACGCTCTTACCAGCAAGACCAGACTTCAGATCTCAAAGACGTTTGAAAGCCTGTTATCAGATTCAAATAAACTTGCCAAAGATTCCCAAAATGAAATTCTTAAAAATCTAGATGAAATAAGCATCAAGCACTCAAAAGCATACGAAGAAGCCCTTATTACAGGTAAGAAAAAGCTGGAAGAAAGCTTTAATGATTTGGATATGAAAATGTCTCAAGCTTTCGAAGGCGAAGCTAAGAACTTTAGTAGTATGGTTGCCCGGGCAGCAACAAATGCCCAGGCAGAGTTTAAAGCCTCACTGGAAGAGCGGAAAAAAGAAATGTTTACCCGTATCGATTCAGAAGCCTTTGGCATAATCCAAAAAGCAACTCAGAAGTTAATATCAAAATCTTTATCTCGTCAAGACCATGAAGAGTTAGTTTTGAGTGCACTAGAGGAGGCTAAACGTGAAGGATTACTCTGAATTGTTCGAATCTATCTTAACCACCCAAGACGCCATAAGTTTAGAAAGTGAGCTGGACCAGCTTGAGAGGGCAATCTACAAAACTGAAATAGGTGCTCAAAAAGCGCTTGATACGCTAGTAAGTAAAAAAACTGCTGATGCAATCAAAGACAGACTTCTTTCTGGAGAGGCTAAAAAAGTTCTCGCAGAAATAAGAAGTAATCTGTCAAAGCTCAAAAAAATCGAAATAACAATAGCTTTTGAACCATCACAGGATTCTATTGCAAAAATTCATGAATGGCTAACACAAAATATCACAAAAGACATATTACTAGATATTAGTATAGATAAAAGCATCATTGGAGGAATTATACTCGTCAATAAAGGAAAGTATGTTGACTTAAGCCTAAAAACTAAACTCCATGAATATTTTAGTTAGCAAAAATGATAGATTTTTCTACACTTGTTAAAAAAACCGGCGAAATTGGAGAAGTGTCTGAAGTTCACCAGACTCTCTTATATATATCAGGCCTACCAGATGCCAAACCACAAGAGTTTGTGCTGTTTGAGTCTGGTCAGCGGGGTCAAATTCTATCTCTTAAAAAGGACTATGTAGAAGCCCTGCTTCTATCAAATAGCCTTGTTGGGGTTGGTACAAAGGTCGCTCGTCTTGGCAGGCCATTTGAGCTTGCTCTCTCCAGCTCAATTCTCGGCCAAGTTATTGATCCTCTGGGCAACCTGATTATCGGAAAACCGTTTAAGAAAACTACCGAGTTTCGCCCCGTTGATGTAAGGCCTCCGGGGATACGCCATCGTAAAAATTTGGACCAGCCTTTTGAAACCGGCGTAGCCATAGTA
>Ga0265297_10003959_pt1 | contig 25284 bp, 27 predicted proteins | sample Munlanlwell13791_FD_192502 | JGI IMG/M metagenome (GOLD analysis project Ga0265297, IMG submission 192502) | Leachate microbial communities from a municipal landfill in Southern Ontario, Canada - Leachate well 137-91 | ecosystem: Engineered > Solid waste > Landfill > Unclassified | place... | reverse complement strand
ATATATTATTAATACTTGTCCTGAAAAATTAGATAAAAAAGAAATAATAAATATATTAAAAAGTAAGTTAAATGTAATTCTTACTTCTAATAATTTATTATCTTATGATATATATAATATAGAAGAAATAATAATACAAAATTTTTTATCTTATTCAGATATAACTTTAAAAATTAATTCAACAGGATTAACTCTTATTCAGGGAGATAATGGAGCAGGAAAATCAACTATAATAGAAGCTATTGTATATTGTTTGTGGGGGGAGATATTAAGAGGTAAAATATGTCCTGTTAAATATAATACTGCATTCTGTTGTGTTACAGTTATTTTAAAATCAAAACAACAAATTATTAAGCTTACTCGTAAAACTAATAAAGATAATAAAACTACTTTATGTATAGAATCTTCTCTTTTACCTGAAAAAATAACTAGATTAACAGAAGGAGAAGAATGGTTATGTAATATAATAGGCTCTTTTAAGCAGTTTAAAGCAGGACATATATATTCGAGATTTACTCTAGATTCTTTTACTTCTTTATCAGATTCAGAAAGGAAAGAGTTATTAGAAAAATTATTAAATTTAACTATTTTAGATTCTGTATATCAGGAGTTTAAGAAATTACATCTTGAACAGGAATTTAATAAAACTAATAAAGAACGGGAATTAAACTATAAAAAAGAACAGTTATTATATACCGAATCTAAAATAGATGAATTAGGAAAGGAACAGCAGAGAATAAAACAGCAGATTAATAAATATATATCTGTAAATAATATACAGGATTGTAAAAATATATTAAATGAACTTCAAGCTGAAGTAGTAAAAAATGAAGATGAATTAAATCAGTTAGATGCTAATAATATATTAATAGATACTGAATTATCTAAGATACAGTCTAATTTACAGTTATCTTATATTCCAGAATTTGAAAAAGCAAAAGCAGAATTACAATTAGAATTAAAGAAAAAAGAAAAAGTATTATCTGTAGATGCTATTTGTCCTACATGTCAGAGAATATTATCAATAGAAGAGCGGGATAATATATTAAAAGCTATTAATGCTACTACAGAGGTATTACAGTTTACAGCAGAAAAGGCAAATAAAGCTCAGGAAAGTATTCAGGATCAGCAAAGACTTATAAAACAGAAGCAACAGGCTATTTTATTAACTAAACGAGGTTTAATACAGGAAACAGAAAGAATAAGAGGAGAGATAAGAAAGATAGAATACAAAATAAAAGAACAGGAGTTAGTAACTACAGAAGAGATAGGAAAGCAAAAAGGACAATTAAATAATATTGAGAAAAATTTATTAGAACAGAAGAAGTTTATGAAAGAATTAAAACTATCTCTAGAATCAATACAAGACGATTTAAGACACTTTCAAGAGAGGGTTAACTACTACGCTTATCTTTTAGAAGTAACCTCTAAAAAGGGCATTAGAGCTTATATATTAGAAAAAATATTATCAGTTATGAAAGCAATTGTAAATAAAGATTTATCTGAATCTATGTTACCTGGCTATGAGATGGAAATAGAAGTAGATACTACAGGACGATTATTAATATATTTCATAAGACAGGATGTAGAAAGGAAAATATTATATCAAACCTTATCGGATGGGGAAAAGAGAAGGATAGATTTTCTTATATTACGTTCTTTATCAATAGTAGCACAGATTGGGTTATTTAAGTCTGGAATTAATATAATGTTTTATGATGAAGTATTAGATGTAGTAGATATTCCTGGCATTCAATTATTTTCTAAAATTTTAAAAGAAGAAAGTAAGATATTACCTGTATTAATAATATCTCATAATGAAGATTTACAGGAATATTTACAGGCTGATGATCTGTGGAAGATTGAAAATAGTTCTACTGGTTCTATACTTAAAATATATTAAAATGCTACATATATAATAATATAGTAAAGGATGATTCAAAGAAATGGGCACTATACATGAGGATAATATTATGGTAAAAGAAAAACTTATATGGAAAAAAGAAGGGGTGGTAATAGAAGTATTTGATACTTTTTTTACTGCAATAACACATTTTAGTAATTATGAAGACATGTTTTATACTGAACAGATTGATTTTGAGGAAGTCTCTGAATATGATCTTGATAAGATTAAACCTAATGCTAAATTTAAAGTACAACATTATAGAGTGACTTTTACTAATGGGAGTAAAATTATATGTACGGAGATAATTTTTCATAATAAAATTAAAGAAGATCAAAAAGACAGACTGAGAAAATAATAAAAGAATTAGAAAATAATAAGAAAGACAACAATTAATATTAATTATACTAATAATGAAAGATTTAATAGAAATAAAATATGAAGGAAGAATTTTAAGAGAAGTTTCAGAGAATGAAACAGCCCTGGCTCTTTCCTATCAAGGGATTCAAAAGATCAGCCAAATTAAAGGGTTGGCTAACTTAGTTAAATTGGATGGTCTTTCTTTGAGTAATAATAAAATCGGCAAAATCGACGGGCTTAATAAACTAGTTAATTTGCGTTATCTTGCTTTGTGGGGGAATGAAATCAGTAAAATTGAAGGGCTGGATAAGCTGGTTAATTTGAATGAGCTTGATTTAGATGGAAATCCAATCAGCCAAATAAAAGGCTTAGAAAAGATAAAATGTCTGAGTATTGAGAAAGCTCTTAATCTGTTTTGTGAAAGGGGAGTCCTGAAATTTCAAAAACAGTATAATCTTCCTAATGAATTTTCAGGTAAATATTTAGAAAGTCATCCAAATTTTTTAGATATGTGTAATAATAATAATTTTCTTTTATTTTGTGTAAAAATGATGCAACAACAGAAGGGAATATAAGCTGGAAATAGAACAGGTAATATGGAAGGAGGAATAAGAGGAGAAAAATGAAAGTAACATTTTGGCAAGATATTGTAAATACAATAGGAGTACGTAAAGTTATTCTTACTTGCCCTTGTTGTAATACATATGTGGATATAGATGAAACAATAGTACAAACTTATATAGATACTTCATTATTATGTCGAAAATGTAATAAATTATTAAAATTATATTATGAATATTCTTATAAAAAAGATATAGGTGATATTCATTATTATCAGCTTATTAAATCAATAACTAATTTAATTATTTTAGATGTATGTGATAATTGCTCTTCTATGGGATATGAGGATTTAATAAGGATTAATTCTAAAGAGATAAAAATTAATAATACTAAAATAAAAAATAATGAGTTTATTTATTTATGTCATACATGTATACAGAAATTTTTAAATGATGATCGAGAACAGGTTATATTTCTATCTACAAAAGATAAAATATCAGGATTAATACCCTGTTGTGGCTGTCCTGATGATAGAAAAGAAGAGGATAAAGATAAATGTATTTCTTGTTTTGAATATAAGAAAGAAGAAGGAGGTAAAAAATGAGTAAAGAAGATAATAAATTTAATTATGATTTAGAGGTAACACCTGAAAAGTTACCTAGTATAATTCAGTATATAGCATCTGATAGATATTTTTATGCTAATTCTGTAGCTGTAGAAGAAGAAAAATTAGCTAAATTAAAATTATTATTAGAAGAAAATGAAGCTTTTATTATGATTTCATTATTAGAATTAGCTGTAAAAGAAGGAAGAAAGAATCCTACAGAACACGAATTAAAAGCGCGAATCACTCTTGATCCTACGAGGAAAGAATTAAAAAGACATATAATAGAACAGATAAAAATAGTAGAAGATTTAAAAGGACTAGTAAATTCAATATATTTTAAAAAAGATACCGCTACTATATTAGCGGGGCAGTTAAGAAGTACGGGGGAATTGGGGTCTGTTATTTCTCGTATAGAAGATCAGGAGATAAGAGAAACATTAAAGGATAAAATATGATTAAAATATCAGAATATACTTTTAATTTATATATATATCTAATAATATAAGAACATATACTTTTGAGGGGGTTTATCTTAATTCTCATATTAATTTTATAACTGGGGATTTTTGTGAAGAATATGTAAAATTTTTAAATATTTCTAAAAATAATGATTCATTTGATTGTTCTTTTAGATTAGCAGATTTAAATATATATAAAAATACATTTATATATAATTTTGGGGATCATATGGATAAAAAGGAAGCAATAGAGAGTACTAAAGCTATTATAAAAATATATAAAGATAGAGATAAAATTCTCTGCTTTACTTCACATAATAGATATGTGCAAAATAATATACCCCTATAATATTTTTAGAAAAGGAATTAGATGGTAGAGAATATCCACAGATGGAGGAATAAACTAGTCTATGACATGGAAAAAAACAAATAATTATAATTGGACAGGGGGAGGTATGAATTTAGTAGAATTAACTTCAGATAAATGGATAAAAGGAGATGGTTCTTATGCTTATGCTTTGATAGATTTAAGATGTAATCGATTAGAGTTATATTGTATTGCAAGTCAAGATGAATCTGAAGGTGAAATAACTGTATATCTGGAGGATATGATAAATACAGATACTTTTATTATTGATCAGAATAAAAATATTGATTCCAAAGTTTATCAATTCTGTGATAAAGTTTGTTCTTTTTTCTGTGATGATGTTGAAGAAATTAATAAGAAAAGATTGCAGTTAATTTTAGAAGGAAAAGATTATTCTAAGTATCAAAGAATAATTTCAAAGGCTCTGCCCTCTATAACTAAAGAAGATGAAGAAAGGCTGAAAGATTGGGCTGATAAAATGAATGATAAATTTAAAAAGTTAGATAAGGAAGTAAAAGATATTTTAGAGGACACTAATATAGATTCTGGAGATTATACTTATGATCCAGTTGTAAATAAGGATAATAAAAATAATTAAAAATAATGATTCACTTGAAAAAACTTTTGGGGAAAAAAATGAAAAAAATAAAAATGCCCTCAAAAAGGGCTTCCAGAGCTGATAATAGCCTGGTTATTCCAATGCTAAATAGATATGGTTACGGATTAAAAATTGCAATCCGTAATGAAGCCAAAAAACTACCAAGTTATCATGAGCCGATTGAGTGCGAAATTTGTGGCCGTGATGACAGCGGAAATGAAATCCCTATCAACACAATAGGACGCTGGGTGTTTGGAACACCTGGATACATGGGTCACGCCATGTTTGATGGCGGCGAAAATGAAAAAATAATAATATATTTACCGCATGAAACACCAGAAATCGTGGTTAAACTTCTCATTGCGGCTTGCAAAAAATTAGGCCCGCAATGAATAAAACAGAAGCTGAGGATTTATATAAAGCATGATGATATGTTTACTTTTGAGTTTTAATAAAGGCAGGATATTATGAAAATGATAGAAATAAAATATGAGGGAAGAATTTTAAAAAAAGTTCCAGAAGATGAAACTTATTCTGAAAAAATTGGCAATAAAAAAATTAAGCAGATACAGAAAAAGTATCCTGAAATTATTATATATTATTAAAAGGAGAAAAAGATGGTGACTAAAATATTATTATATTATGTTCCTTTGGATTTTGAATACTCAATAATATGTTCAGGCTATACTTCAGGAGAAGATTGTTATTCTTTATATGATTGCATAAAGATTTTTTCTTCTCCTTCTGGAGAATATGTTACGTTAACTCCATTTATTCCAGGGGAACGAATAAAAATAGATATAAAAATAAAAAAAGAACGGATGCTTTTAATAGAACCTGTTTATTTAGATGAAGATAAAATGCCTTCAATTTATAATAGGTATAAAAATTTATTTTTATAAAAAAAGGTAAATTATGAATATAGGATATGAAAATAAATATAAAGTAAAAGTAGTACAGAAAGTAATGAAAGAAAAAAATAAATATATGGAAGTACCCGTATTGTGTTTATCCTGTATTTATTTTGAAGATGTAAAATATGATGATTATCATAAAGTAATACGGGATGCAGGGTGTTATCATCGATTAATGACAAATAAATTTCCTATTAAAACAGATCAATGTAGTACTTTTAAAAAAAAGGATGAAAATGAATTTATTGAAACAATTAAAAACAGCATATAAACAGGGAAAAATAAGTATACCTGTACCACTTAAATATACTTGTGATTGCTGTGGTATTGCTACTAATGAGATTAAAATAATACATTATCATGTATTGTCGGGGTATCAAGAATTTTTAATTTGTTCTAATTGTTTAACTATAATTTCTGAGAATGATGAAGTTTTATCATGATATTACCATCTCAATGGTCGCAGTATTATACTACGCTTGATTCATTACCATATCGGTTATATGATCCTATATCTTTATTTTCTATTCGTCCTTTTTTACAGCCTATTTTAGATGATATGCATACTCGAATAGTAGTAAAAAAATCTCGACAATTAGGTATGACTGAGACAGCATTAAGAAAATTATTATATATGAATTGTAATTTTAATATTATTTCAGCTTATGTTATTCCCTTGATGAAAAAAGTAGAGGAAGTATCAGGATTACGGATTAAAAAAGTAATTGATTCTTTATCTCCTGAAATATCTAAAAGTGTTAAGGGATTTCCCTGGAAAGATAATTTAAAGAATTTTAAAGTTATGACTGGGGGGAATTCTACATTATTAGTACAAAATGCCTTATTTCAGTATGGAGAATCTACTCCATTAGATTTTTTAATTCTAGATGAATTTGATCGAATAGATTATAAAACAATTAAAGCTTTTCGGTCAGCTATGGCTTCATCACCATTAGGAGCTGAATTATCTATATCTACCCCTACTTTTCGTAATGTAGGAGTAGATAAAGATTATCAGCTCTCTGATCAACGGGAATGGATGATAAAATGTTCTCATTGTAGTTATTGGCAGATAATATCCTGGAAAGATAATATTAGACAGGTAAAAGGGGAAGCAAATTTATTAGAAAAAATAAGATTTATTCATAAGGATATAGAAGCTGGTTCTTTTATTAGAATATGTCAAAAATGTAATAAATTATTAAATTTAGCTGAATGTAAAGGAATATATGTAGCTATATATCCTGAAAAAAAAGAAATAAGAGGCTATCATGTCACTCAGCTTTCAGCAGCATGGATTAATATAGATAAAATAGTATCATCATTACGAGATTCTGATTTATTACGAGAGTGGTATAATTATGAATTAGGTGAAATATATGAGGGGGATGATTCATTAATTAAAATAACGAAAGAAGAGATTAAGAGATTAGTTAATCCTCATATATCAGGGAATGATTTACAGAAAATAAGAGAATTGTATGCAATAAAAGCGGTAGGAATAGACTGGGGTAATATTAACTGGTATTTAGTATTAGGAGTTCCAAAAAGTAATTTAGATGAATTGCATGTTATTTATATGAATTTTTACGAATCCAATTTAATGGATTCTATTCAAGAACCTGCTTTACAGGCGATTAAATTAGCAAAAGCAATACAGGCTGATATTATAGTAGCAGATGCAGGTTATGGTGCAGATAGGAATCCTATAATATTAGAAAAATGGGATCGGGATTTTTTTACTTGTGAATATTATGGTGATACAGAGAAAGAGAGAAAAAGTTCTAATATAGAACCTTCTTTTGAAACTCGGTTTACTCAAAATAAATTACCTCGAGTTCGAGTATATAGGCCTGCAAATGTGAAAAAGTTATTAATGACATTACGAAAAGGTTTTATTAAATTTAATAATTTTTCAGGTAATACTCTTCTGGATACCGTATGGGATTTATTTCAAGAACATGTTATTAATATCTGTGTAGAAGAAGGGAAAAGAGAAGATAAGAAAAATATTGGAGCTTCAATTGAATATAAAGATGAGGTAATAGTATCAGGCCCCGATCATTATTTTCATGCTCTTTTATATAGTCTTATTGGTATAAATTATTGTAAAACTTCAGGTGGTGTAATAGAAATAGATATAGGAAGTGGATTAAGAGAAATGAAAGAACCTATAATAACGAAAGAAAGTTATAATAAAATTGAAGAGGATACTATAATTAAAATAGGTTAATTATGGAGGTATTATAATGAATGAAATTAAAGAAGGTTATAAAATAGTAACGTCTGATTTAAAATCCCCCTTTGTGCCAGTGAAAATAAAAGGGAGACAATATTATATTAAAAAATGGACTGAGACTTCTTTAATTAATCGGGGTGCATTATGTGTTTTTGATGATATTTTTTATGTTAAAAAATATTTAAAAAATCATTGTCTTAGAAATTTAGATTTAAGATTATTTAAATGTAATTATATATTAGCCGTTGTTGATAAATATGATAATAAATATCAAGAGTTTGTTAAATATCCATTATTTATAAGGCAAGGGAAGCAGATCTCATGTGGTCGTCCTGTACAAGGAACAAAATTAGCAAGAAAAGTTAAATTAATAGAAGAAATTGAGATCCCTTGCTATTTAGGGTGAGCTAAAAAATGAAATTTGATGATTTAAAAATTGGTGATTATATTGTTCTTATTGAAAATATTTATAAAAAAAGGTTTTTGGTTACTTGGATTAATTTCCAGGATAAATATGTTGCCCTATCTTATATTTTTAAAGGGAAAAATATGAGACCTTGTAGAGTTTTAGAGGCAGATTTTAATAAAGAAAAATGGGAATTTTTGAGATGAAAAAAATTATATCAAAAAAAGAGGTAGGAGAAAAAAAATAATGCAAAATATAAATATAGTAAGATATAATCTTAATAATCTTTTCAATGAGCTGAATTATTTTCCACGGCATTGTGGGGATTTTTTAACCCTTATTGAAAATCAAATTCAATCCCCGTCTTGCTTTATTAAAAATGTAAAACAATATCAATTAGAAAAAAAACTATTAAAAATTGATGGTATTTTAGGTAAGCAAACACTAAAAAAAATACGGGAAGACCTAGAAAATTCCAATTGGACACAATCTATGATAATACTAATGAAAAATATATTACCTTTAACTTCTTTATATTCCAGGGTAACATTTAGTGATGTCCCTTTAGGATCAAAAAAAAATATAGCACTTCAAGAAATGCAATATGGAGATTATGCTCTACGGCTTACCAAAAATTTGCCAATTAATATCTGGTGTGGGCATTGGGATTGTTCTTTTTTGAGTGCTAAAACTGCCCAAATATTACAACACCGAGAAAATATTTCAGTTGATTCTCTTCTTGATCGTGATGGAACATTTTATCTTACTGCACCAAGCGAGAATTTTTATTTTTATCATGGAAATGCAATTAGCCAGTATTCAATTGGAACTGAAATTGCTAATCCTTTTGATTTAAAATATGAAAAGCAACTTAAAAAAATATGGCCTAATTTGGAAATTCCAATTTGGGAAGAAGTGATTCCAAGAGGTAGGAAAATGAAATATATTGGATTTACAGAACAGCAGATTAATCGGTTAACTAGGGCTTTACAGGCTTATAAAAATTGTATTAAGGCTCAGAAGATTAAAGTAATAATTGATCCTGATTATTTTTATGATACTTATTTGAGTGGAGAAAAAAAGTTGTCAAAAGAAAAAATAAAAGAAATAGTGGCTGATAAAGAAACATTTTATATTGTTGGTCATTATCATTTTAATCTAAATAAAATAGATCCTGGTATAACATTAATGGAAATTCTTTCTGACAGATTATCAAAAGAGGAGAGTTAAATGCCATTTAAAATTATAACTGATAGGGATGATAAAATTAATTTTATTTGCTGGTTTAATGAGGATATTATATATGATTATTATGCTACCTGTTCTTATTGTGGGGAAGATATAAAATTTGGGGGATCAGGTATAATATTTGAACTTGTGGACATTAGACGAATGGATAATGCTAAAAAACAGAGTTTTTTTCATCATTGTCATTTAGGATGTTTTGAATTGAATCTTAAAATATTAGTATTAGAATTAATTAATAAGGGGTTAAATGAGGAAAATATAAGAAAAGAAGATTATTTGAAAATTAAGGATAAAATTAATGATGATTGAAATGGAGAAAGTAATGCAAAATATAAATATAATAATGTATTATTGTTGTCCTGAGTTAAAAAGTCAAAGGTTACGGATAATTTATGATTTTATTTTATTTAAAACTCGATATATAAAATTATATTTAATTTTAGATGAAGAAGAGTATGAATTAAATTTTTGTCCTTTTTGTGGTCAAAAAATATTAATAAGTTAGAGAAAATAATGAATTATAAAGAAGATTTAAATAAAAAATTATTAAAAATAAAAGGACACCCTGATATAGATAATATTAAGTATCTAATACATATTTTACCAGATTCTTTTGGTATGTATCCAAATTATACAATAAAAGGATATTATACTAAAATTGAATTTATTTTAAAAGATAATATTATATGGCTTACTTATGGTTTATATAAAAAAGGAGTTCAGAAAGATTCTAATTTAAAACTATTAATTTTTAATTTTACTAGAAAAAATGAAGAAATACATTTTATTATGAATGATTATATTCAGAAAGAAGAAGAAGAAGAAAAATATAATATAACTGAATTTTTAAAATATTATAATAATTTTATATATATAATTTCTAATAAATTACTAGAAATACAATTAATTAATGCCATTAAATAATTAAAAAAGGAGTTAAAAATGGAATTACAAATTAATGAATTAACAGTATTAAACAGCGACTATATAGTTGCCTGGAAGTTAACAGAAATATCCCCGAGTAGAGAATGGATGTATACTATTACTACCGTTTCAGGGGATTTTACTACTTTAAAATTTAAATCAGCGGATGATGCTATTGCTTGGAAAGAGGGTCTTTTTAAAAAAGGTAAAAAAGAAAATAAATAGAAATGTAAAAGAACTTTATTTAGAAGTAAAAAAAAATGACAAATATAGTTTTTTATCCTTATGAAAATATATCAGCTTGTTTATAAATTAACTTTTGAAAAAATAGGAACAATATGTCAGTAACTCAGGTAAAACCTAATAGTTTAATACATGGTGATTGTCTTCAGGTTATGAAATTTATTGAAGATAAAAGTATAGATATGATTCTTTGTGACCTACCATATGGAATTGTGGCTTGTGCCTGGGATACTATTATACCTTTAGAATCCTTATGGGAACAATATAAAAGGATTATTAAAAAAAATGGTGTTATTTGTTTAACTGCTGTACAACCGTTTACCTCAGAATTAGTAATGAGTAATAAAAAATGGTTTAAATATGAATGGATTTGGGAAAAGTCAAATGGGACTAATTTTTTTAACTGTACCAAAATGCCTTTAAGAGCTCATGAAAATATATTAATATTTTATGCTAATTCTATTACTTATAATCCACAAAAAACTATTGGGAATAAATATAAAAAAAAGCAAGGGCGTGTTCCAGAAATATATAGTAACTCTATTTATGATAAGACCACTACTGATAATACTGATGGTTCTAGATTTCCTAAAACTATATTAAAAGTTAATTATGATAATATGGATAAAATTCATCCAACACAGAAGCCAATTTCTTTATTTGACTATTTAATTAAAACATATACTAATGAAAAAGATGTAGTACTTGATAATTGTGCAGGCAGTGGTACTACAGCTATTGCTGCTATAAGATTAAATCGTAACTATATATTAATAGAAAAAGAATTAACCTATTACGAATTGGCTAAAAAAAGAATTGAAGCAGAGTTAAGGCAGACTACAATTAAATTTTAAATTCATATCTTGAAAATTCATTTGTGTATTGTATAATGAATAATATTAAATAAAATAGAAGGTAGCTAATGTTAAGAGAATTTTTTGATCTCGTAAAAGGCTTTAAACATACTAATATAGAACCTCTTGGAAAGATATATTCCCCTATGCAGATGTGGAAAGAAGTAACAGAAGATTATAGAGAAAAGCCTGATAAGATGAATTATTCTTTATTACGAAAGATTTCAAAAAAAGATGCTGTTATCGGTGCAATAATAAGAACTAGATTAAATCAAATATACCCGTTTTGGATGCCTTTTGCCTGGTCGAATCAAATTGGATTTAGAATTCGTTCTCGAGAAATTAAACATCAATTAACAAAAGTAGAAGAAAAAGAAGTACTAAGATTAGAGAAATTTATTGCTTATTGTTCAAAAGATGATGTTGATTATCCGAAAAAGCAAAGATTTAGTGAATTTTTAGCAGAATTTGTAAATGACATTTTAGTCTTAGATCAAGTGGCAATAGAAAGAATATACTCGAGGAAACACGAATTAGTAGGTATAAGAACATTGGATGGGGCGACAGTCAGGATAGCCTCTAAAAAATTACAAGATCAAGGGGTCGATTATGTACAAGTATTAGATATAAATAATAATAAAATAGAATTCACAAAAGAAGAATTAGCTTTTGTTCGTATGTTTTGCTCTTCTGAGATAGATACAGCAGGTTATGGCAGATCTCCGATTGAAGATTTAATAAAAATAGTAATAGCACATATAAATACAGAAAATAAAAATATACGTAGAATAACTCCAGGTGCTCCTCCTGAGGGGATGCTGATTCAGACAGGAGGAAGTATGTCTCCTGAAGTAGTACAGGCGATCCAGATGGCGTATTCTAATCAGTTAGCAGGTATGCCAGGAGCACATAAATTAGCCCTTATATCGCTAGGTCAGGGCAAGGATATGAAGTATATAGATTTTGGCAAAGGCTTATCTGATATGGAAGATGCTCGTTGGACGGATTATTTAATTAATTTAGCCTGTGCTGTATATGCAATAGATCCAGCAGAGATTAATTTTCCTAATCGAGGAGGTATGGGGGAAAAAGCCCCTATGTTTCAATCAGGAGAAGAAAGCAGATTAGTATACTCAAAAGATAAAGGATTACGGCCATTACTAGGATTTATATCTGAAATATTAACTGTTGAAGTTATTGATAAATTAACAAAGAATCAGGATTTTATATTTGAATTTATGGGAATAAATAAAGGGGATGAAGAAGAAAGGATAAGAAATGATAAAGAGAAAAGTACTTATCTAATGACGGTTAATGAATTAAGGAAGAAAGAAGATTTACCTAATTTACCAACAGGGGATATAATACTTAATCAGATGTTTATAACTGCAATGCAAATGCAGCAGAGTCAACAGAATCAAATGCAAATGCAACAGAATGGTAATAATGAGGAAGAAGAAGCAGGTAATAATGAGGAAGAAGAAGCAGGTAATAATGAGGAAGAAGAAGCAGGTAATAATGAGGAAGAAGAAGCAGGTAATAATGAGGAAGAAGAGGAGTTAAGTCCATCTGAATTATCAGATGAGGATATGGGGGTGGAGACTAAAAATGTTGGCACAGATGAAGAGTAAAAAAGTAAAAATATACACAGCGGAAGAGAAAGGATACCCAGAAGGTACTATACGTAGATGGAGAGATGGACATGATTATATTAAGAAAAATGGTACATGGTGGAGAGTAAATAAAAAGAAAGGGGAAAGTCAACAGCCACAAGTTAATAAAAATATAAAAAAGGATATTATAGAAGAGAAAACAGTTGTTGGTAAAAATATAAAAAAGGATAATGTAGAAGAAAAAACAGGTGTAGATAAAGAAATAACAGAATTAAAAAATGATATAAATGAAATTAAAGAGCAGGTTAAAACATTAGCGGATAAATCAGGGGTATCTATTGAGAAAAAGAAAATAGAAATACCTTCTGATAAAGATATAAAAGAAATATCCATTAAATTTTATGAATTATCTAAAGAAGAGCAATATTCTACTATGACAGATATAATTCAAGGTAGATTAGAATTTATAAAAAAAGAAAAAAAGAATACACAAAATAATATACATAGAGGAACACCTGGAATATTAGATCAGGTATTAGCTTTAATTGATTATTTTAAAGAATTATTAGGTACAAAAAGGAAAATTGAAAATATAGATGATGTAGAAGCAGTGATAGAAGAAGATAGAAATATGTATAATTGGGCATATGAGAATAATGAGGAGAAAATAATGCAGTCAATAGAAGTTAAATATTTAAAATTAAATAAATATTTAGATACAACACAGAGAACTAAATCATTATTATGATTAATAATAAGAAGAAATTAAATTTATGGGATAATAAAATAGTAGATTACTGGGTTGATCTATTTTCAAATAAAATAAATTTAATAGTAAAAAAATATCATTCTGAAGATATTTTTAAAAAACAGATAAATAAGCCTATTTATAATTTATTAACTTTTATAAAAGAAAATAAAAAAGAAGATATAATAAATCAAGTTCCTAATCAGTTATCTTTATTTAATAATATATATAATAAATTATCAGTAGATTCTATTAAATCTTATATAGCTAAAACGATAGATAGTTTTATTAAAAATGCCCCTAAAGTTTTTGGGGATATATATAAATTAACTTATAAAATGAATTATACAGAAGATGATAAAAGAACAGCTTCTTATCTTTCTAAACTATTTATTGACCAGTCTGGTATATTAACTACTTCACCGTTAGGCGCTAATACAATGAAAGATATAATACGAATAACTTATAATGATGTAAAAGAAGGGGTTAAAGATAAGAAAGAAATATATAATAATATAATAACATCCTATCCTTCAATAGTAGAACGAGGATTAACTAAAAATGCTTCTGTATTATCAGATTTAGTAATTACAAATGCTAGATCTTATTCAGCTTTAGCAGCTATGAGAGATTCAGGGATAGAGGAGTATGAGATAGTAGCTATATTAGATGATCGAACTTCTGAAATATGCCAATTTTTAAATGGAAAGAAATTATCTGTTAAGAAAGGATTAGCAGTATTTACAGAGCATAAATTTTATAATTTATCATTATTAAAATTATATCGACCGTGGGGTGAGGTTAAAAAAGTTAATAATAAGGATCAGATATATTTTAATAATATAATAGTAGGTAGTAAAGCTGAAGATGAGCTTGATTTTAAAGAAGAGAAAGATTTAACTACCACAGACATTACATCTCCTCCGTATCATCCGCATTGTCGTTCTAAAATAGTTCCTGTTTTTAAATTCCAAAGAGGATATAATAATATGATAGAATTAAAGAAAAGTTATCTGCATAATGTACAGGAGTTATTAAATAATTTTTATTTTAATCTGGATGATTATGGTGTAACTTTAAAAGATATTTTAGAAGGCATAGAAGTAGAGAAAGAGCATTCTAAGAATTTAAAAAATACTATGAAAATAGTATTAGATCATTTAAAAGAAAGAAAGGATTATTATAAGATATTAAAAAAAGTAATGAAAAAAAGTAAAGTATTTTCAGAGGGTACTATACGTAGATGGCGGGATGGTAATGATTATATAAAAAAAGATGGCAAATGGCAAATATATAAAAAATTACATAAAGAAATAGCTAATAAAGTAACTTCTTTATTACGAGATGTATTAAGATTATTAACAATATTAAAAGGGTTACAAAAAGAGATAAAAAATAATAAAGGGGATATAAATAAATTATTAGATTTTGTTGAAGATATATTTCCAGAGGTTGATAATTATTTAACTGCACAAGCTAAATATCGTAAAAGAACTGAGGATAAAAATCAAGGTAAAGATGTTAAAAATCAAAGTAAAGATGTTAAAAATAAAGTTAAAGATATTAAGAATAAAGAAGCATTAACTACAAAGCAGATACTAGAAGTATTAAAAAATATTACTGGAGAGTTAGAAAAAATAAAAGTTGAACAAGGAGATAAATTAGATAAGAAAACTTTTGATAGATTAACTATAATATTAAATAAATTACAAGGATTAAAGGGATTAAAGGGGGAAGAAAAATTATTTATAAAAGAGGAAGAGGATGCGACGGAGCAAGTAATAGAAGATTTATCTTATAAATGGGCCCGAAAGAGTAGTATTACCAATTTAGGGGAAGATATAGTATTATCAGCCAGACATAAAAGGCATTTATACGAATCTGTAGAAGATGCTGAAAAAGCAGGACAAGGAGAATCTTTTGTTACTCGGGATAACTTATTAGCATTAAATGGGATAGATTTTTTTATGGGATTAACTAAGAATAATATAAAAAATCGTATGATTTTATTTACTCTATTACAACATTTCCCAAAATCCCCGAATTATTCCAATGCTAAACCTTATTATGGAGAAAAAGCGGGTGAAATAGACGAGGCAAAGAAATTAATTTGGGAACATTATAATAATGTATTTATAGGGGTTCAGGATATAATAAAAAAAGGAATAGAGAACAATACTAATATAAATAGTATAATAAGCGAAACTGCTAGTTATATAAGTAATATAATACATGGGAGGGGCTTTAATTCTATTATTCCATCAGCAAAAGAATTATCTGATAATTATTTTTTATATCCAAATAAACAATTATTTAGTAAATATTATAAACAATTATCTGCCGCTACTAAAAATACAGGGTTTTTAGATATATCTAAAGATCATAGAAAAATATTAACTGATATAGAATTAGTACAGAATATTAAAAATATTGATGAGAATATTTTTAAAATAGCTCAGCGATATTTTGAAAATAAAGAATCATTAAAAGATAGTATTAAAAGATATACAGATGAAGGAATTCAAAAGCCAAAACAAATTAGTAATAAAATAATAAATTTAAAAAATGTAGAAGTAACAAATACTAAATTTGAAAATTATACAGTAGAGCAATTGAATGATTATTTATTAAATACTGTAAAAGTACGAGGTATTCAATGGGGGAATAGTGTTACAGATGAAGAAAGAAAAGAGCATTTAAAAAATATAGCTACTACTTTTGAGGATTTAAGTAATATATTAAATATTTCAATAGATCAGATAGCAGGGGGGCAAAAATTAGCCTTTGCAATTGGGGCTAGAGGTAAGGGGAGTTTTTTAGCACATTATGAACCTACCTTAATGATAATTAATCTAACTCGTGCTAGAGGAACAGGATCAGTAGCTCATGAGTATGGTCATTTTTTGGATGATATGATAGGTATGTATGTAGTTAAGACTAAAAAAGAGAGATTAGAGAATATAGTTAAGTTACAGAACTTTTATAATTCAGATAATATGCCAGCGGATATAAAAGGAGTAATAAAAGATAAGTCTAAAAAAATTAATGCTTTTTTTGCATCTCAGATACCGTTGGATTTAGCTTTAACAGAAGAGGAAAATAATAATATTAGAAAAGAAGTAGATAAAGATTTTGACTTTATTACTTTTAAGAAAAATATAAAAAAATTAATAGAGGAAGAAAAGTTAAAATTAGGACGGCATAAATTACCTACGTATCATTTGAAATATTTATATAACAGGCATTCTATAGGAATTTCTGAAGAAGCTATAGATATAGAATTTAAAAATAAATTAAAAAATTATTATGATGCAACAAAAGATGAAATTAATATGGCAGTAGAAAAAGTTAAATCTTATAAGCAGACAATACTAGAATTAGATTTAACACAGGTTAAAATATATTATAAATTTTCAGATAAAATACAGATACCATTAGCTGAAATAGAAGCAGGATTACATACGGTAAAAAATTGGGTGCCTGGATCAACTGAAATAGATGTAGGGGATAATTTACTTAATTCAGAAAGTATAAAAAATTTAGTTACTGGAGGCAGATATAATAGAGAAGTAAATAAAAAAGTAGAGATTTTTAAAGATAGTAAAAAAGAAGAAGATTCTTTGAAAGAATCTTTAAAAAGATTGCAGAAATTTATTACTACTGAATTTATTCCTAATATAAAAAGTAGAGCAATAAAAGATAAATTAGATATACCTGAAGAGAAATTAAGAAATTATTATTATACTAATACTGAATGTTTTGCCCGTATATTTGAAACTTATATTAATAAAAAACAAAAAGAGCAAAAAAATAAAAATACTTATTTAAATAGAGAACGGGAATATACTCAATTATACCCTACAGAAGCAGAATTAGTTAAAATAACTCCAACATTAGATAGTTTAATGCAAGTTTTAAGAGAGCAAAAGATATTAGAAAAATCTTTTTATATAAATAAAATATTAAAAAGGAAGGAAGCAATAATGAAAAGTAAGCAAGGAACTAAAGGATACCCAGAAGGTACTATACATAGATGGAGAGATGGGAGTGATTATATTAAAAAAAATGGAAAATGGCAAATATATAAAAAGCCAATTCATGAAATTGAACATAAAATTTCTAACATGTTAAAAGAAGCTTTAAAATTATTAGGGCTTTTAAAAATATTTAATAAACAGGTTATAACTGGTAAAAAACAGGGTGATGTTGAAGGTATAGTTGAAAATGCAGAAAAGATAATACCTGATATTCAGGCTTATTTATTATCTCGTGCAAAAGCTAGAAAAGGAGCTGGAATAAAAGAAAAGAAAGAGCCTGGAGTAAAGGAGACAAAACTTAATCCAGTAGAGAATAAAAAAGAATATATTACTACTTCTAAAATATTAGGTATGTTGCAACAAATTACAGGTGATTTAGAAGGTGTAAAAAAAGAATTCGGGGATAAAATAGATAAGAAATTATTAACCCGATTAGATACTATATTAGGACAGTTAAAAGAATTAAAAATAACTACCATAAAGGAGGTAACTAAAGATGAAGGACAAACAGAATCAAAACAAACAGAACCATCAACAAGTACAGAAACAAATATCGGAGGACAGCGCCCTACAGGCGGAGATAATGGAGGGGGAAGTCCCGTTGTCAATCCAGCTATTATGGGAGGATATGGAAAAGAGTATACAGGAAGATATGGTAAAGATGGGATCTTACTCTCCAGAGCTGAAAAATCAAAAATACCAGAAAAGAACCATTTATCCGAAACTTTTACTCGATTGTTAATGAAACATCAGCAGGATGGAGTTAATCTTGCTATTGAAAATTTTGAAAAAGGACAGAAAGGCTTTATAATAGCGGATGGTACAGGAGCTGGTAAAACAATGAGTCAGTTAAGTTTAGCTCAGACTATGATTGAAAAAGCTAAAAAAGAAGGAAAAGAGGGGCCTGTACTTATAGTAACAAAAAGTGATGCAATAATAAATGATGCTTTCACGAAAGATGCTAAATTTTTAGGAGTAGATTTTACGGCTATTAAAGAAGAGCCTGGAAAATGGGAAAATAAAGTCTATATATGTAGATATATGGATTTAAACAAATTAACTCGTTCTGCTTTCCCTTTAATAATATTTGATGAAAGTCATAATTTACAAAATGCAGGATCTCAACAGACAAAAGCGGGTATAGGGTATATAAATAGTTCTAAAAATGTAGTTTTTGCTTCTGCTACTCCATTAGATAAACCCATACATATTAAATACTTATGTCGAGGATTAGGGCTTAAAGTATCTAAAGTTATGGATGATTTAGGTTTTATTTATAAAGAACAGACTTATGGAGATAAAACTTTTGGAACTTGGGAATTAAAATCAGGTGTAACTAAAGATGAGTCTATATCGAGGATGTCAGCTTTTTGGGATCAGGTAACTGAATCTGGAAATATGGTAAAACGAGAAGTATCAATGGGTAATATTGATTTTCATATAAATAAAATATCTATGGAAGCTTCAGTAATAAAAGAGTTATCTGATGAATTTGAACAGATGTTAATTGAATGTGCTCAATTACCAGGTAGAGAACGTGGTGCTTTTAAAATAAAGCGATTAAATGAGATGAGGAGTAAGTTAGAAAATAAAAAAATAAATGCTACCTTAGATATGATAAAAAATAAGGTAAAAGAAGGTAAAAAAGTAGTATTATTTGCAACACGAGCAAATGCTTCAGAAGGTGATGAAGAAGATAAAGATACTATACTAAATGAAGGGACATTAAAAGAGATAGAGAAAGGTCTTAAAGAAGCGGGATTAATGGTATCTTCTATATATGGAGCTGTAAAAAATAAAGATAAACAGATACAAAATTTTCAAAATAATAAAAGTGACATTATTATTACTACTCCGCAATCAGGCTCTGTGGGGTTAAATTTAGATGATCGAGATGGAACTCATCCTAGATCTGCTATTATTATGACTGCTCCTTTTAGTGCGAAAGAAGTAATACAGATGTTAGGTAGAATAAATAGAATATCAACAAAAAGTAAAGCTGAAGCTGAGCTATTATATGTAGATACAGATATAGAACACTGGAATGTAAATATATTATCTGATAAGATGAAATTATTAGGAGCTACAGTATCGGGGGAGTATTCAAAAATAACAATTGAAAAATTAATGGATTCTGATTTAGAAGATAAATTAAAAAATTATGATGATATAGGTATGATACCAGTAGCAGATCAAGCACCATTTAGTAGTTTAGAAAATTTAAAAGCTGAGGGATCAACAGAAGCTGGTACAAAGGCTGAGGGAGCAGAAAAAGTCCCACAAATGACAAATTTAAATCGGTTAGAGGAACTTAATCGAATGCTGAATTCTAATGATTTATTTGGAATGCCTGGATCTTGGTCAGCATTTAAAACAAAGAAAATATGGCCTAATCCTACAATATCTTTTGGGAAACATGCAGGAAAGCACTTATCAGAATTACCTTTAGATTATTTACAATGGATGTTAGGAGAAGTTACAGGGAGAGATATAAATGATGTGAAAGAAATTAAATTTGAAAATGAAGATAAGTATACAGCTAGAGTAAATAATAAAAAGATATTAGTACATATACCTTATGATAATAAAGATGAAGCCAAACGGAGGATGTATAAGAAAAATGCTTATATGAAATATATGAATGGGGGTTATTGGCAGATAGATAGTATTCATTTAGATATAATAAGAGATTATATTTCTGATGATGAATATAATTCATTGAAGAAGGAATTAGAGAAGTCTTATTTTACTCAAAAAGAGGTAGCTTTACTTTGCCCTACCTGTGCAAAAGAAATGCAACGTAGAGGTCTACAGACACTTAAGAAGGCATATTTTAAACAGATATTAAATAAGTTATTTGAATTTGATTTACACAAAGCTGGGAGTTTAGAAGGCTGGGTTGAAAAGATGAAAAAACATGGTGGGGAACATCCATTTAATTGGTGTTTAAGTCAGATGAAGGATAATATAAATAATCCTGAGGGATTTTGTGCTAAAATACATAAAAAAGCATTTGGTAAAACTCCTATGGAACGAAAAGCTGAAAAGAAGGAATAATAACTATAGTGCAGGTTTAGAATAATAAATCCCGAGATGATCTTTTTTATAAAATTAAAATAGGTATTATAGTGCAGATTTTAAATAACTTTGACTATAGTAAAATATATAATAAAATATGTAATAAGAGGATTAAAATGACAAATATAAAAGATTCAACTACATTCGAGAAATTTTTTACCTTAGATTTTGATATAGTAAAATCAGAAGAAAAAGGAAAAGAAGGTATTTGGGGCATAAAAGGTTTTGCCTCTACAGATAAAGTAGATCAGGATGATGAGAAAATATTACAAGAAGGGTTAGACTTTTCTTATTTTCTCAATAAAGGCTGGTTTAACTGGGATCATAATAGATCTAATATTGTAGGTATCCCAACAAAAGCTGAATTAATTACATTACCAGCAGATCCGAATAGGAAAGGATTATATGTAGAGGGGGAATTATTAAAAGATGTCCCCCAGGCTAGAGACATATGGACATTAGCTAATGCTCTCCATAAATCAGATTCTCGAAAATTAGGTATGTCAATAGAAGGTAGAAGAGAAAACGTAGAAGGTAGTACTGTTAAAAAAGCAGTAGTATATAATGTAGCAATAACACCTCATCCTATTAATCCAGAAGCTCAGCTTGATGTATTAATAAAATCTTTTAAAGAAGTAGAGACTGATACTATTGATAATGAAATAATAACTCGATTAGATAATATAGAAAAAGCAATGGCAGAAGTTGGATATAAAGTAAAATCTATTGATCAAACAAGTGCTGGTGCTACTAGGAAAGAATCTATAAATAAAAAACTTAAAAAACAAGATATACCTGAAGCTGAAGAAGAGGATGAAGAAGAAGAGGAAGAAAAAGAAGAGGAAAATGAAGAGGAGGAGAATGGTAAAAAGAAAGATAAGAAGAGAAAAAAAGAACAAGTATCTTTTAAAAAAGGTTATTGTGGGGTGCATCATATATTAATTCCAGAAGGTGCTTATCGAGAGTTATCAGATATTAAAGCTAGAATGTGGGATGCTTTAGATGCTCATAGTTTAACTCAGTTAAAAGAATCAGAATTATATGAAATATTAGTATTCTTTTTTGATATTCCAAAAGCAGATAAATTAATTGAAAGAATACAAGAATTAAAAAAAGACTTGTAATATATTTAATTTTTTGACTAAGTAAAAAATTATGTAATAATTATAATAAGACTTTTAAAAGGAGAGTGTAAAAATGGCTGATAGAGAGATAAAATTAGATGAATTAGTTAAAGCTTTTGATGATATATTAGGAGAAGAAACTCCTGATATAGAAGAAAGTAAAAATTTATCAGATGAGGATTTTGTAACTTTGGAAAATGAGAATATAGAGAAATCTATTTCTGGGATAGAAAAATCTATTTCAGCATTAGCTAAAGCTACAAAAAATGTAATCAGTGTTATTGGTAATATTGATGAAAGGGTAAAGAAATTTGAAAATATCCCTGAGCCTAAAGGTATATCTAATGTTGAAATTAATAAATCTAAAAGATTTGAAGAAACATCAGGACAACAAATATCAAAAAAAGTATTTACTGAAATATTGGTAAAAGGTGTTTCAGAAAATAAAATTAATTATCAAGAAGTATTACGGTTAGAAGCTGGGGGTAAATTAACCCTGCCTTCTCAGATATACGTAAGAGGGGAGATTGTAAAATTATTCCCTGAAATAAATAAAAATTAAAAGGAGAGATATATTATGACAATAGGATATGATACCACTTATGATAGTAACAATGGTATGGGAATGGATATGTTACTGGGATCAGATTTAAATTTTGATACTACTCTGGATCTTCAAAAAGCTTTAGAAGCTGGCTATGGAACAGATCCAACAACTCAGACTGGAGGTGGAGCATTAAGAGTAGAATCATTAGAAGGTAGTTTGAAAGTTTTAACTGCTGCTACTCAGCATTTTATGTTGTGGAAAATTATTCCAAAAACCCCTGCATATTCAACTGTAGAAGAGTATGCAAGATTAAATGCAACAGGTGGTGACGATGTAATGGGATCACTGCTTGAAGGAGAGCTTCCGCAAGAAATGACAGGTGATTATTCTCGTCATGTGACTCTCATGAAATTTTTTGGGGTTACAAGAAGAGTAAGTCATCCTGCGACATTAGTAAAAACTATTACTGATATGAAAGTACGAGAGAATGAGAATGCTATTATAGATGTAATGAAAATTCTTTCCTGGAATTTATACTGGGGGAATTCCAAATTAGGAGTAGCAGGAGCAGAATTTACAGAATTTGACGGATTAGATAATATAGTTACAACAACATTAGCAGGAACTGGACATGTTATTGATCTTCAGGGTCAACCGCTGACAGATGATGCGTTAGCAAATGGATCTGAGATTATTCAGTCTGCTTATGGATTTCCAAATACTTTAATTTCAGGCCCTAAAGTATTGACTGATTTTGCAAAGCAATATTATCCATCAACTAGGACTATTCTTCCTAGTAATGGTGATGGAAAATATACGGCTGGTTTTATAATTGATCAATTTGTGACTACAGCAGGCAAAATATCATTAGTAGGTGATGTTTATGGAGGACAGAAAAGAAGAGTATGTCCAACAAATGCAACATCAGTAGAAGCTCCTACGTATGCAGCCGCAGGAACTGTAGTTCCTTCATTAGTAGCATTAGGAGGAAGCTGGAATAAATCTTTTGGTGCTGCTGCTGGAACTGTCCAGTATCGAATTACATTTTGTAATAGAAAAGGTGAGTCTACTTATACAGCATCTGCTGCTCAGGCGGTTATTGTTGCAAACCAGACAAATACAGTTAGATTAACTATTACTTATCCTGCTTCATTTAGTATTGCTCCTTCTTATATTCATGTATATAGAACAGATACTATAGCGGGTGTAGGAACTGGGGTTTATCGGTTAATAAAAAGAGTAGCATGTAGTGCATCAGCAGGTGGAACAGTTCAGGTAATTGATGATACTAATGAAATAATGCCTGAAACCTTTAATGCTTATTTAGGGGAAAATACTCAAAGATGTTTAGAATTTAAACGATTGTTAGACATTATGCGTATGGATTTAGCGGTATTATCACCTTCTTATAGATGGATGGTTTTACTTTATGGGGCTCTTCAGTTTGTAGCTCCTAAATGGTGGGTAAAATACATTAATATTGGAGATGCTGCTTAATGTATAAGATAAAATTAAATTTTCCTCAAATAGCACCCGATAAAATATTACTAATTGGAACTGTTGAACTACATTTTGATGAAAATAATATTGCAAAAGCTGAGTTATCTGAAAAAGATAAGCAAGAGTTAGAATCTACTTTATGGTTTACACTTGAGAAAGAAGTAAATATAATAACAGAAGTAGAGATAAAAGAGCCAATATTTAAAAATAATATTCCTATTGAGAAAGAGTATAAAAAAGAGGAAAATTCTTTTATTAAAAAACATCATTTAAAGAAAAATAAGCATACCTAAAATAATCTTGAATTTCTTTATTTTTGTAATATAATTAATAATAGTAAACTAAAAATAGAGGTGATATTATGTCCTGGTTTCCTGTATCTTTAGAACGAATTGCTGCTGGATTATCAACAGCATTAAATAATTTTAAAGTTTCTGTTGAAGAGATAAATGCTACTTATTTATCTGGAGATAATCTTAAAACATCATTACAGGAGATAGCGGCTACTTATTTATCTGGAGATAATCTTAAAACTTCATTACAAGAGATAGCAGCTATTTATTTATCTGGAGATAATTATTTAAAAACATTACGGAATAATCAATTATCCCCCATGTGGATCTCTCCAATGCACGGGTCAGCAACATATTCTGCTCCAACAATATTAACATTAGCAGCATTCCCCGCGACAATAAAATCAATTAATCATATAATAACATTTATTACAGTAGAGAGTGTTGCTCATGTAAGAACTACCTATGAAAATGGGAAAAATGGAATATCTATATATATTAATGCTGATAATACTATTACAATATTAGGAGCTGGAGCAGCTCCATTTTTAAATACAGATGTTCAGTATGAAGTGGGTATACGATCAATTGATTTAGCTTATGATTTAGGAACTAATCTTTATAGAATTAAAGAACAAAATCCATTGAATTTAGAAGTAATA
>Ga0265297_10003958_pt1 | contig 25289 bp, 21 predicted proteins | sample Munlanlwell13791_FD_192502 | JGI IMG/M metagenome (GOLD analysis project Ga0265297, IMG submission 192502) | Leachate microbial communities from a municipal landfill in Southern Ontario, Canada - Leachate well 137-91 | ecosystem: Engineered > Solid waste > Landfill > Unclassified | place... | reverse complement strand
CAAATGCTTCTAAACCTTGCTTTTGTTTTTAGGACATGGATTTGCTTCTTGACGCTTCCTTAATGATACATGAACAGGCGGCATTTGTGGCACTTGTTGTACTGGGAATATTTGCAGTTGCACTGCCATTGGACAAAAAATTTGCAATGCGTTTTGAGAGAGGGGTGCTTGCAGTAGGGATTGCGCTCGTGCTTGCATGGACATTAAAGATGATATTTGCAGCTACAAGACCGTGCGAGACAATTCCGGCGATTGTGGCATGCCCGCATGATTTTTCTCTTCCTTCAATACATACGGCGATTGCGGTTGCGATAGCTCTTTGCGCGATTGGCACTATGAGATTTTATCCCCTGCTTGCGATTTCCGTGCTCATTGGAGCATCCAGAATTTTTATCGGGGTGCATAATCTCAATGATGTTTGCGCGGGGGCGGCAGTGGCAGTTGCGGCAGTAGCGATTGCAGAGGGGCTTTTTGGAATTGAGCCGGCGCTGTGGCATGGAAGAAAATGGATAAAGAAAATGCCCGCGGATGAAGACTCCCGGCAGGCAATGCACCTTGTTGCGGGGCTAATCGTGCTTTTGAGCGCATATTATATTGGAGTACAGCAAACCGCTTACATCGTTTTTGCATTTTTGATTGGCGGACTTGTAATGTACAATATCAAGGCGATGGGCTTGCGCGCACCCATTTTGGATAAACTGCTTGGCAAGGTGGAAAGAAACGGACACCCGGCAGGATATGGAGCAGTGATGCTCTTTAGCGGGATGCTTGCGTGCCTGACACTGTTTTATAGCGAGCTTGCACTTTCGCTGCTGTTTATTTTGGCAGTCGGAGACGTTGCATCAAATGTGTTTGGAAGAAGGTTTGGAAAACATCGGCTACCTCATAATAAATGCAAAAGCCTTGAAGGAACCGCCGCATATGCGATCACTTCCGCGCCGGCATATTTTATCGGAGGGTTTGTCGCTTTGATTGCGGCGATTTTATCAGCCATGTTTGAGAGCGTAGAGATTGATATTGATGATAATTTGTTTGTGCCGGCGGCGGGCGTGTGCGCATTTTTGATTATGGGCATAATTTGATTTGTTTTTGCTTGGAAATTGCCATTTGACACATCGTTTGCTTGCGCATATATCAATTGTTTTGGTGCGGGCAAATTATTGTACGCTGCTTGGAGGCATAAACATTTAATTTGAGAAGGAGTTCTTTTTTCATGGGGCTGATGGATGCATTAAACGATTTTTTCGGATTAGGAGAGAAAAGACCGAAGATAAAGGCAAAATGTCCAAAATGCAAGGCGGACATTGACACTTCAATGGAGAGATGCCCCGGATGCGGCACGCATGTGGAATTGCTTTTGAGATTCAAATGCCCGGAATGCGGCACTGTGAACGGCATCAAAAATAAAAAATGCGAAAAATGCGGCTACCCTTTGTGGGAAAAGGAAAAAGAGCCTCCGGCAGGCACAAGATATGTTTGCCCGATTTGCAATTACAAGGCGGATTATTACATGCTTAAATGCCCGGCTTGCGGAACAAGATTCGTCTGAGAAAAAGTCTGTTAATTAGAATCGCCAAAAGTTGTGTGTGCTCTGTCCGACTTGACAAAAGAAGCACAATTGAAAATACGACTCACAATACCAGATTTATTTCATAGCCGCACTTGGGGCATTTTGGATTTTTTGTATCTTTCAATTTTTCAAAAACATTTTTCTCAATTATATAGCGATTTCTTTTTATCAAAAGCAAATTGCACTGCGGGCAACGGGTATCTTCCGTATCTTTCAGGTCCGTGTTTCCGATATATACGTAGTTTAGCCCGATTTCCTTTGCAATTTTTCTTGCGTTCAAAAGAGTTTTAATGGGCGTTTCGGGCTTATTTGCAAGCTTGTAATAGGGGAAAAATCTTGAGAAATGCAGGGGAACATTCGGAGAGAGCGAGTATACGAATTTGCATAATTTTTCTATCTGCGCATCTGAATCATTTTCATCCGGAATTAACAGGTTTATTATTTCAAGAGGCGTGCCGGATTGATGCACGCGCGTTATTGATTCAAGTACGGGCTTTAGCCTGCCTCCAGTTATTTCATAATATTTTTCATCGTCAAAGAATTTGAGGTCTATTCTTATCGCATCAAGCAATTTTTCCTTTTTTATTAATTCAAATGCCTCTTTTGAGAAATAGCCGTTGGAGACGAAAAGATGGGAAATGTTTTTTGTTTCTTTTTGCTTTTTGCATTCTTTTATTGTGTCATATGCATACTCAAAAAATATAGTTGGCTCCGAATATGTGTAAGCGATTGCATCCGCATTGCTTTTTTGCGCTTGTAAGGCTATTTGCTTGGGAGTAATTGTCGCTAACATTTCAAGAATTGATTTTCCTTTTATTGAAACGCCCTGTGAGAGGTCCCAGTTTTGGCAGTTTAGGCACCTGAAATTACAGCCCGGAGTTCCGAACGAGAGAACGGATGAGCCCGGCTTGAAATGAAAAAACGGCTTTTTCTCAATCGGGTCCATTGCAAGACCGGATGCTTTGCCCCAGCTTAATGAATACAGTTTGCCGTTTTCATTTTGGCGCACAAGGCATTTTCCGACTTGCCCGTTTGGAATCAGGCAATAATGAGAGCAGAGTTGACAGCGAATTACACCCTTTTGTCCTGCATTTTTCACATTGGAATAAAGCATTGCTTCCCGAACGGATTTGCGGGTTTTCTGCCCGGGCAAAAGCGATGATTCTTCCTGCAAATCCTGCGGATTTTTGTTGTGCACATGCGAATTAACATGTGCGCAGATAAAATTGTTGGCTTTTTGACCATTTGCCCTGCAAAAATGGCGTATTTATAAAGGATATCAACGAGAGAAAACCATGCTATTTCAGGTGGGATTTGCAAATAAACTCCAAGAGGAGTTGGAGAAAGAGAGGCAAAACAAAAGAAACGCCCAAAAGGCGGCAGAACTTGCCGCAACAAATGTGCAAACTACAAGAGAGCCGAGCCAGCCGCCTCCGATTCCAAAGATTAACATTGCACAAGAGGGGAAAACACAGGGTGAGGCTAAAATTATTGGAACGCCGGTTGTTACGAACAAGATGGTGGGAAGCGGGTTGGATGCAAAATCCCTTAGCGAACACGGAACACAGGAAGTGATAAGAAATAATCGGCTAAATGTCGGAGATATTGGATTGCAGGAGCAGGAAATTCTTAATATAGAAAAAAACAATGCGCAAACGGTTGCGCCAATTTTTGCGACTGCGTTTTTGATGGGTGCGGTATACACCAGTTTTGTAGGCGGAGTTTCAGAGTTTGCCCAAAACACTCAAAAAGCGGCGGATGAGGCGGCAGAGAAGGCGGTGCGGGAAGCGCAAAGAGCGCAAGACAAAGTGATTGCGGATAATATTGTCGCAGCTCCGATAATAGGCGAGCAGATTATACCCAAAGAAATTAAGGCGGAGCCAAAAATTGCGAAAAATATTGTTGAGAACGTTCCCACAAGACCGAGCGCGAAAGAGGTTATTAGCGAGAGTTTTATCGTGCCAGTCGGGGAGAAGGAGCAAAATGTGAAGGAAGTTTTTGGTGAAAGCTTTATCGTGCCGATTGAAGGAATTGCACATATTTCGCAGGAGAATTCTGATTTTAAAATGCCGAATATGACTGATTATGCATTGGACATATTTGAAGCGCCGGCGATGCAGGCAGACTTTACATATGCAGGGTGGGCTGGAAAAAAGACAGAAGAGGTACCTGCATTTGATGCGCAGGCGCACAGGCAAAATGCGCGCAAAATATTTTCAGACATTGGTTTTGAAACCAAAAAAATAGTTGCAGAAAAATATGTTGAGGGCGCTTTGCTGGAAAAGAACATGATACTGGTGCCCGAGCCTAATGGAAACGGATACATAAAATTGCCCGAAGACACAAAGGACAAGTCCGCAGTGAAATATTTGGGTGAAGAATATATAGTTCACATGAATCTGACTGCGTCTAAAAAAGCAGGCGCAAGCCCGAAACTTGGCAGGGCGAATCCGAAATGGTATTTTGACGCGATGAAAGGAAAAACCGTGGATGACAATGCAAGCTATTCAAAAATCAGAGTAATGGGGCAGACAGTAGAAATTGCTATAGTAAAGGAACCACAGATGATAAGTGTAATTTGCCCGCCGGGCTCTACGCCCAATGTCAAACCAAAAAAGGAGAATAAATTTGGAATAACAAGAAATCATGCATACGGCTGGGGATACAATATCAACAGATACCCACTTGATGAGAATAAATGGAATTTGAAACATCCGACGGACGCACAACAGAGCGCGATTGTTGCTTCCGGAACATATTGCCTGAATATTAACAGCCAGCTCGTGCCGATTGGTGGGGTCGGAGTTGATGGGGTTGAAATCTGGGCATCGAGAAAAGAGGCGTTGGGGAATAGAGATGATTTCAGGCACTTCGCACTAAAGGATGCAGGTGCGACTTATGATTGGACGGGCATTTTTTACATAAAGAACGATGGAACCGCAGGGGCAGTCAAGTCGGAGGACGTTCCAAAAAACAAGCCCGCAGTCGGTTGGAAAAACTGGATGGAAGGCGGCGCGATTATAATTGAAGGAAAAGACGTGGCCATAAGAGAAACAAGCACATATGACCATAAAACAGACAGAATGGCAGTAGGAACAATGCAAAATGGAGAGGTAGTAATGGCAATTGTGAAGAATGCGTCCAGAAATGATTTTATTGACACTATAAAACAAATGGGGCTTACAAATGCCATTCAGATGGACGGAAGCGATATGGCGCAGATAAAGGCGAACATGAAGGATGGAACAAGCAATAATGTTTCTGGAAGATTGGTGCCGATTGGATGGAGAGTAGGGGTATCTATCAGGAAAATGGCGGATGAATCTGCGTTTGAAGAATAAGAGGTGGGGGTATGCTCGGGACAAAAGTTCAAACTGAAGAACGCAGGAGAAAGGAAACTGGAGTACAGACATGGAAAATAGAGAAGCCCGAGAGTGAACAAAAAACCCCGGGAAAATTTGTTCCCACTATTATTCACTCTGAGGAAAAATATGACTATGCGACAATAGACCCAATGAAGCTTAAGCTGTTTTTCTCGGATGAAGGCATCAGCATGAAGGATTTCGTAGAAAAGAACAAGCCAAAAGTTGCGATGAACGGCGGATTTTTTGACATTAACGACAAGGGATATTTTCCGACCGGGCTTTTGATTTCTGATTCAAAACTGCAGTCTCTGCCGTCCCAGGATATAGCGAATGGAACCGACGAGGGGCGTGCGGAATACGCGCAGAAGGCGGAAAAAGAAAGCAAATGGTATAATGTATTTTTTGTAAAAGAAAACGGGTTTTGCAATATAACCACTTCAAATAATTTTTATGGCAATTATTCCCCGGTGGAATACGCCGGAATAAAGTTTGCAATTGAAGCCGGCCCGCTTCTTGCAAAAGACGGAATTGCCACACCAGAAGAATTTGGACAGAGAAAAAGCGCACAAATTCCTCTCCTGCGTTCCGCGATAGGAGTGAGAGGAGATGGAGCCGCGATTTTGTTCGTTTCAAAAGAAGAAATGACTTATGCCGAATTGGCACATGTGATGATAACACTTGGAGCAAAAACCGCAATGTCACTTGACGGAGGACCATCAAGCGCATTTTATGGGAAAGATGAAAAAAGCGAGCCGTCATTTATGACCATAAACTCCATAATTTACGCATGGTAAAAAAATTGAAGAAGTTGAAAATGGAAAATAAAATAGAACAGCTTAGGCTATTTTTCTGAATTTGTACCCGTAATGAAGCAAACCTTCTGGGTCATCGCGGCGGATGTTTCTGAAAATCATTTCCACCTTGTCTCCGATTTTGGTGTCTGCTTCACATGCCTCAACAACTTGCGCAGTAAGCATCGGACCCTCTTTGAGCTTGATTATTGCCAATATGTAAGGAGTCGTGTTCTCAAGACCGCCCGGAGCCGAATTTACTTCGCTGAAGCTGAAGATTTCCCCTTGCCCGCAAAACTGCAATTTTTCCATTTTTCCTTTTCTTCTGCAAGTTGGGCAAAGCTTGCGCATCGGGAAAAACTTTTCTTTGCAAGTGCCGCATTCGGAGCCTACAAGCCCATATCTTTCAGGTATTCTTCTCCAAGTAATTGCTATGTTTGACATAAAATCACCATTTGATTTTTTGCGCAGGCATTTGCCTCACGCTTTTTTTAGTATGTGCGTAACACAGGTTGCACCCGAGCCGCCAACATTGTGAGTCAATCCTATTTGCGCGTCCTTTACCTGCCTGCCGTTTGCCTGCCCACGAAGCTGCCATGAAATTTCAACAGCCTGCTTTATTCCTGTTGCACCTACCGGATGGCCACATCCTTTTAGTCCGCCGGAGGTGTTTATTGGAATTTGCGAGCCGATTTGTGTGAGCCCGTCTTCGGTCGCTTTGCCGCCCTCGCCTTTTTTGAAAAATCCGATGTCCTCAATTGCAAGAATTTCGGCTATGCTAAAGCAGTCATGCACTTCTGCAACATCAATATCTTTTGGCTTGATGCCCGCAACTTCAAACGCTTTTTTGGATGCGACCTTTGTTGCATTTAATTCTGTAAGCGATTTTCGATTGTGCAGTGCAAGAGTGTCGGATGCCTGAGTGGATGCGAGGATTTCTATCGGCTGTTCGCAATGCTTTTTTGCCTTTTCAAGAGGCATGAGAACCAGTGCCGCCGCGCCATCGGTTACGGGCGAACAATCAAATACTGTTAACGGGCTTGCAACCATCTTTGAGTTTAGAACTGTTTCAAGAGTGATTTCTTTTTGAAATTGGGCGTATTTATTGTGTGCCGCGTTCTTGTGATTTTTCACAGACACTGACGCCATCTGCTCTCGGGTTGTACCATAGTCTTTCATGTGCCGTCTTGCCATGAGGGCATAAATCGCCGGAAAAGTTGCGCCGGGGAAAAGCTCCCATTCCTGATCGCCCGCGCCTCCGAGTGCAGATACGACATCGGGACCGGGAACATCAGTCATTTTTTCCACACCACCAACTACTACGCAATCATGAAAACCGGATGCAATTGCCAAAAATCCCTGGCGCAATGCAACTCCTCCGGATGCGCAAGCGGCTTCCACTCGGGTTGAGGGAATCGGGTTTAAACCCATCCAATCAACTAAGAGTGCGCCGGCATGTTCCTGCCCGATTAATGGACCCGGAGCCATCGTGCCGCAATACATTGCATCTATTTCGGCGCCCTGCAAATTTGAATCTTCCAATGCGCGCCTTCCGGCATCGATTATCAAATCACGAAATCCACGGCCCCAATCTTCGCCGAATTTGGACATTCCTACTCCAACGATTGCAACTTTACGCATAATAATCACCAAATTTATTTACTGAGATTTTAATTTTCTGCGATGCTTCACATACAAGCCATAATCAAGATATGTTTTTCTATTCACATACCATGAAAGCTGGTGAGCGATTTTCTTTCTTGCGAGTGGCAAGAGGTCTGTTGCTTCCATGATAAATGAGTCCGAGCCTGCACCGGAACCAAACGATGTGAGCAATATTTTTTGCCCCGGCTTTGCAGCGTCAAGCACTGCGCACAGACCAATCATGGATGCGGCTGAATAAGTGTTTCCGATTCTTGGAGTCATGAGTCCGGGCAAAACTTTTTTGGGATCAATGCCGAGTTTCTTCGCGGCTTCAAGCGGGAATTTTCCATTTGGTTGGTGGAAAACAAAATAGTCAAAGTCGGCGGCAGTATGCCCGTATTTTTCAAATATGCCCTGCGTTGCACCCATTACATGTCTAAAGTATGCAGGTGCGCCGGTAAAGCGACCGCCGTGAGATGGAAAGTCCGCGTGCTGGCGGCGCCAAAAGTCCGGAGTGTCTGTCGTAAATGAGTAAGTGCCTTCAAGCTTTACCAAAAATTTGTCTTTTTGCCTTCCGATGAGCATTGCCGCCGCGCCCGCGCCTGCACTGTATTCAAGAGCATCGCCCGGCCTTCCTTGCGAGGTGTCGGAGCCGACTGCCAAAACATATTCGGCCATGTTGGAGGAGACAAGCCCCATTCCGATTTGCATTGCGGCAGTTCCTGCCTTGCACGCGAATTCCAAATCGGCGGCCATGAGTTCGGGAGTTGCGCCAACTGCTTCAGCCAATATTGTTGCAGTTGGTTTTACAGCGTAAGGATGGGACTCGCTTCCAACAAATACTCCGCCGATTCGCTCCGGCTCTATTCCTGCCATTAAAATTGCATTTTTTGAAGCTTCAACAGACATTGTTGCCGCATCCTCGTCCAAATCGGGAACTGATTTTTCCTCAAGTCCGAGCCCGCTTTTTATGCGGGCGGCTTCCTCGCCCCAAACATGGGCGATATCGTCAGGTTTTATCCTGAAGCGGGGAATGTATGCACCATATCCGACTATTCCAGAAGCAATTGTCATAAAAATCACCTATAGTTTGTTTAGTGCCTCCCTGATTTTGGGCAGGTCTGTTTTTGTAATTAGAACCGGGATTTGCTCTTTCTCGGCAATTTTTAGCGCGAGTTTGTCCACTTCATCAATGCCATGCAATATCACAAGCGAGGGCTTCATCGGAGTGACGCGAATCACTACCATCGGCGAGCGACCTGTGGATACGCGCGTGAATAAAAATGCGCGCTCGGACATCGTGCCATAAAGCTTGTGGAATTGAGTGAAGGGCATGTCTAAAATTACCTTGAGCGAATCCATGAGAGTGTATCCATAAATTTTTTTCACTTTCATAAGCTCTTCGTTTACCACTACTTTTGCATTTATGAGTTTTGCAAAGTCCAGCGCGGAGATGGAAGTGGCAAATTCATGAGTTTCAAAATACTGGTCTGATTCCTGCCCGAGCTCTACGGACAGCTTTGAAAGAATCGGATTCCCCCGGGCGTTGTCCATTTCAAAAAGCGCATCCACAAAACGAGAAATGATATGAGTGCCCGGAGACTTTCTTCGGTTTCCCTCATAGTCCGAGATGGTGGAGCAAGAAAGCTTTAGATAGCCCGCAAGCTCGGTCTGCGTAATTGCAAATATTTCGCGCCATTTCTTCATGGTGGAGCCGGGATTGGGAGATAGCGCCACCTCTCCGGCTATTTCATATTTTAGTTTTTCCACAAAATCTTATCGAGGTGAAGGTTTATAAATAAACGTAATGGGATACGACACTTGACTGAATGACATTTCAGACGTTAAAGGCGCTTTTGCCCTGCATCCAAATAGGCATTTGCACGCTTAGGCACCATTTGAGGGTGGTGAAGACAGGGTTTGCTCTTTTGCGCTCGGCGCTTGCTCCTTTGAAAGTGTTGAACTGGCGGGAAAAGTTTCTTTTGCCAAAGTTTTGTGCCCTGAAGAAGTTTGCGAATGCGTTGCGTCTTTTGCCAGAGTTTTGTGCTCAAGTGGTTTTTGCTCCGGCGGCTTTTTCAAAAATAGAACATAAGCAATTGCGATAAGCATCAGGGCAGTGATTGCAATTATTTCAATTGGAAATGCGCCGGCTTGCGTGCTTGGAATGAGTTTTACCGCGCGCTTTGTGATTGAATCCGACAATAAAATTGCGTCCGCATAATTGTTGTTCTCAATCAAAGAGTCCACGCTGTTTAGGTCTTGCTCCAAAGCCGCAACCTGCTCTTTTGAAGAGGAAGTTGAATTAAGAGATATAATGGAAAGAGAAGCAGTTCGCCTCATGCTGTTTGCACCAGATTGCAATGAAGCCTGAGCAGAAATGAGCTTGCCATTGTAAGATGCATAAAGGGTTTGCGCGTCATCAAGCTCGACTTTTCTTTGCGCAAGAAATGCGGATTTTTCAGCCAGCCCTTTTGCGGGAAGGCTGTTTTGCCATTTTGTGAAAGGTTTTGCAAGCTCGGTTTGCATTGTTGAAATATCTTTTTTTAGTAGCGGCGGACTTACAAGAACGGTTTTTGAGGACTCAAGAGCCGAGTTTGCGGATGCAAAATCCCCAAGCTCGCCCGAGAGCGCTAAAATTTTTGATGAGAGAATGCTCTTTTGATTTTGCTGTTCGTCAAATTTGAATTGAATGCTTGAGATTGCCAATTCAGATGCGTTGGAAAGTCCGTTTTGGGCAAGCATGATATGCTCAATTGCATCCAAAGGCGCCGAGGTTTGCAAAGAGCGCTTTGCGTAGGATAAATGTTCATCGGATGCAAACGAGATATTCGGCTCAAGCCCAAGAGTAAGTATTGCATCCGAGAGTTGGGTGGAATTTGCATAAAGCTTTGAATAATATGCACTTGCGGTCTTTTCCATCTGAGAATTTGTTTTGGAAATTGCGCTTGAAAGAGTGGAGCTTGCGCCCAAAATATCGCCTTTTGCTTCAAGCGCGCTTGCTTTTTGTTTTGCACTTGCAATATTTGATTGCCATTCTTTTATGTCGCCAAGAAGAGTTAGGTCTTCGCAAAGAAGAGAGATGTTTGATATGCGGGCAAGAGAATTGCTTGCAACTGATTTGCTTTTTTCATATTGCTCTCTGGACTGCCCAAAGTCGGAGGACTGGGAGGAGAGCCGCTGTTCCAAAGTGGAGATATAGGAATATGCGGTGTCGTAGTTTCCCTGCTCTTTTGCAGAGCGGGCAAGTGAAACAAGAGACAGGGATTGCGAGTCGTTGTAAAGGCGGGCTTTCGCCTCAAGAGAGAGAAGTGTTTGCTCAAGCCAGTTGGAGGAATCGTTTGCATAATAGGACACCAAAAGAAGAATGGCACCGTTTTGAGAAGAGGGAGAAATTGTTGCGGACCAGGATGCGCCAAATGCGTTGCTTGCCTGCGCATTTGATATAGATGCAGAAGTTGAGGAAATTTTCAATCCGGAAATTGACGAGTTTGCGCCTTCATCCATTTCAATTTTTATTTTTGAGCATTTGGGCAAATTGCTGAGGTTTAGAATATAGGAAACGGACAATTGCCCTCCTTTTTCGGATGGGGCAATTTGCATATTTTGCTTTTGCACTGAAGCGGGCGAATTCAAATATGCCTGAATGGATGCTTGTGATTTTCCTGCTGAAATTTTTGCAATTTCAAATTGCAAAATGCTTTGCGCGTTTTCATCAAAGCTAAAAGTCCCGTTTACTTTTTCGCCACTGCCTTTTTGCAAGGTTGCGCTTGCAGAAGAATATTGAGATTGCCAAGGGATGTTCAGCCTTGCAAGCGGGGAATAAAACAGGCTATCAAGAGAATAGTTCGCACTCAACTGCATTGCACCGGATTTGGATATTTGAAGAAGGCAGGAATCCTGCTTTGCATCAAATGCGACTTGCACTGACGAGAAGGTGAAGGAGATTGGCGCGCTTGCACCAACTTCGCCCAATGAAAGGCGCAGTTGTCCGTTTGCGGAATATGCCGATTGCAGATTTTGGGATTTTTGAGTGATTTCGCGAATTTGAAACGGATATTCAAACGGGCATGAAATTTGTGCGCCGGATTGGAAAGAAATCGGCATGCTGTTTTTGGAAGACCAAGTTCCGCCAATATTGTATGCCTGCGAAAAAGTTGGAGGGAAATTATTTTCCGCGATAAATACGGCATTTGAACAGATGGATTTGACGAGTGCGGATGATGCCGCCTTTTCCTGCGAGTTCAGTGTTGATTGCAAAGGCGAGTCTAAAGAGTTGTAATTTTCAAGCGCAAATAATGACCAAAGCGAGCCGTCCCTATATTTTGAAAATGTTTTGTCAAAATCAATTAATGTTTGCGGAGAATACTGACTTATTGCGATTGCATTCTTTCTTGCATTAAGATAATCATCGGTTTGTGAAAAGAGAATTGAATCCAAATCAAAATGAATTGCGGATATTTTTTCGCGAATGAGCGAGTCTGAATCCAAGGCACCGATTTGATAAAGCCCGTAATATTCGTCATAGCTTGCCGAATAGGCAGAAACATCCGCATTCATTTTTTCTCCGGCTTTTATGTATTTTTGCAAAAGAGCGAGGGAGGCTGAAATGTCTTTATTTTCTTTTAGCGCCTGCGGAGAGGAAAGAACATTGAGTCCGGCGGTTGACGAGGAAATTGATTTTCTGCACAAATCGTATTGCTCTCCCAAATAGAGAGAACGCTCTGAAGCAAAAAATGTGGAATTTGCTGATTTGAAACTTTGCAAAGCAGATGCAACTGCCAGAGAATAAGCTTGCGAAGATTGGGAAGGCTGGGATAGTTTTTGCCTTAGAGCTTGTATATTTTGCTCTGCAAGAGTGCAGGCAGCGGCAGATTTGTAATACATTGATTCGTTCAACAAAGTTGCATCGGCTTTGGCAGAAAGAAAGAGAGTGGATGCATTTTTGTAATGAACCATCTTGAGTGCCGCCCAATCCGAATCGGTTGTTTTTATTTGGGATGCAAGAGCGTATTGCGAGTTTGCATCAAGCTCAAGGTTTGAAAGGGACGAATATAAATCGGGAATTGAGCCGGCGGCGGCTGATGCTTCAATTGTCTGCGAAGAAATGTCAAATTCGTCCCAGCTGGCAAATAAATCTGGTTTTTGTTTTGTAGTGTATGCTTTGAGAGCGCCGACCTCTTTTTTGAGGGATTCGGAAGTTTGCTTCGCGGTGGTCAGCTCTTGATTCATTGCGTCCAGTGCATCAGAAAGGCTGCTGTCAAATTCCATTGCATCAGATATAAGAGAGCCGCTTGCGGGAGATGAGAGAAGATTGTAAGCTAGTGAGCTGTTTGCCCCGAATTCGTCAAATATTGGGAGAGAGGAGGGCGATAGGCTGACTTTTGAGCGGAAAGCAAGTGTTCGATAAACAAACGCATATCTTGAGGCGGCATCTGAAGGTTGCACGAATTCGGATTTTGGATCGGTATAGGTTGCAACCTGCGCAAGAAAATTCTTCCACTTTAAGTATGGCTCTCTTGCAGCGCCATAGTAGGAGGGGTGGTTCGCACCCATTTTTGAAAGGATATCTGCGTTATTTTGCGCGCGCGAAAATATGCTATTTGCGGCGGTCGCACCGTTGCTTAAGGCGTCGGAGCTTTGCGCCATTGTAAGCTCCCAATATTTGCCATAGTTTAGAGAATCGGGAGCGTTTGTGATTATATCCTCAAAAAATGCAAGAATAGATGAGGAAGGAACATAGATAGAAGTGTATTTTGAAATTTGCTCCGGACTATAAAAACGAGAAACAAATGAATCGGCATCTTTTGGACCTTCACTTGAGAAATAAGAGTGTAAATCCCTGGCAGTTTGCACACTTGATTCAAAATATTTTACAGGCAACCCGGGGGAATTTGCAAGAAAATCAAGCGCGTTAAATGGAGAATATTTTTGAGAATATGATTTTAGGGTATCGTAGAGTGTGGAGCTCTTTTGAAAAGAGAGCTTTGCATCAGACACGCTTTGCACTGAATTGAGAAGATATCCGCGTTCTTTTGAATATTGAGAAACGGGCATAAGAGTTGATATTTCGTATTGAATGGATGAACCGGAGTTCCAGGAGCCTATTTGCTGTGAAGTTAAAGACTCGTGGATGGTGGGTAGATACAGCCTGTTTGGGAGAGGGTTGTTTGAGTGCATGAACTGCGCAAAAAACAAATCTATAACAAGGTAAATTGAATGTCCTTCTTTTACTACATATTGGCTGTCCCACACGTCGCCCTGCCAGAATTTTACATAATCTGTTTCTAATGGGAGGTCGAAGATTGAGTCTGCGCTCCAGTTGGCGGGCCTTGAAGATGAATGATATGCCAGCGCCAATGACTGCTCGTTTTCATATATAATCTGATTTGCCTCTTGCGCATGCAAAAAGGAGCATAATAACAAAAGAAGAAAAGATATTGCGAAAATTTTTCGAGGAGTTGAAAAACCAGACAAACAGACCACCAATGCAAAAAAGCCCGCAAACGCGGTGAAATTTATATACTGTTCTATGATTGCGGAGTAATTTAAACCTAATCTGCCTAAATGATGCGGGAGGCATAAATGGACGACAAACAAATGGTTGCTGCACAGGATAACCCATCTAGAACGGCAAACATGAATAGAAATAACGGCTTCAAGAGCATAGAAATTCTTGTTTCAAAGCGACTTGAGAATGGGAATTTTGAGGGATTAGAAAGCAAACAAGGACAGTATTTGAATGGAGAAAAGCTCACAAAAATGTTTGAGCGTGATACGGATTTCGGGGTTGGAAAATCGCACGCAGGCCATAGTGTGAACATGGTGAGGGGGAAGGCAAAAGATAGTGGGGAAGAATACATACTTGCGCAGGGGCAGACCACCCAAGAGCAAAAAATGATAAAGGAATATTGGCAGAATTGGTATTTTTTTGAAGAGGGCAAAGACTTCAGATCTGCAGAGGAAACGGACAAATATTGGGGAATTGACATTCTTTTTGAACTCAATGATGGACCGGTAGTAAGGGCGGCAACGCAAATGCCCGATGGCAAGTTAGCGTTTGGTGGCACAGATGATATAGATACTTCAGTATTGGGCAATGTGAAAAGGATAATACTGGTGTATCACAGCATAAGGCTTGATGTTGACAGTTATGTTGTGCAAACAAGCAATGTAAACGGCAATGCAACGTATTCGCAAGAAGTTAAAGACATACATAACTTGAAAATCGAACCAGAACGGCAGGGCAGAATGCCAGTTATATATGGGAACGAACTGGTGATCGGAAACGATACGGTTGATAAAATGCTTACAGAGTTTGTCAAGAGCATGCGCATGAACAAAGGGCTTTTTTCAAAATCTGTAGAAGAACAACTCAAAATTTTCAAATTGCCGATACAATATTATGCAAAAAAGATTGGAGTTGACTTCTGGCTTAATGGAGGAGTTCCAAAAACCCCAAAACATTATCAATTTGACGCAAGAAGCCCGCAAGCGATGGGGCTTGCACAAAAAATGGCACAAAAAGAGACGTTCGTAGATGTTGGGGATTTTGATAATGCGAGGTTTTTTGCCCAAACTATAGGCGCGGATTTTTATTCAAGGAAAAAAACTTTTGAGAAAGATGATGAAGAGAGAGATGACACGAGAAAAGGGGATATTAAACTGCGAAATAAGCAGTTTGCAAAAGAGCTTGCGGCATATTTTGAAGGAGTGAAAGCAAGAAACGGGGAACAAAATGTGAATAAAAATTTAGTAAAAGAAGCTATTGCAAACACATCAAAAAACGATTCCGGAAATTTTGCGCGAAATCATGCAAGCACGGCTATTTCTTTGAAAAATATTTCTCCTCTTGAGGAGAGAGTAGCGGCAGATGCAAAATCACAGGTGAGACGTGGGACAGAAATTGCATTTGGAGATAAAATTGAAATGAAAGCGCGCTCTGGCATAAATTCAAGTGTGCAGAATATTTCAAGCGCGCAGGAACAGAATATAACCGAGTCAGATATGCAAGTTAATGCGAACGGACAAAATATTGACGCTTGGGCACAAAATGATTTTGGTAAAACAGACAAAGTGAATTCCGATATTTTTGATTCAAATTTAATTGTAGATATGCAGACAAATGAAAAGCAGATGCAAAATGGCAGGATAGATTATTTTGATGCGAAAAATAGCGACGAATACAATGAAAAAACAAAAACAAAAGAAAGAACCGCCTCTCTGATAAAAATTAAAACAAAGAAAAAGAACAGAGTCGCGATTCTTGTGGCAAACAACGCAAAAATGATTGGTATTAATGCAAAGAATTGCGAGAATGCGGATTCAAAACCGAAAATTAAAGCGATTATTTTTGATTTGGACGGCGTGCTGTCCGACTCTGAAAGCGCACATTTGAAAACGTTTAATGAAGTGTTTGCAAAGTTTGGAATAAAAATTAGTGAAAGATACTGGCTTGCAAATTATACCGGGAGAGGCTCTGAATTTATTGTAAAGGACATAATTGCAAGATTTGGATTAAATGGTGCGGACGCAAAAAAGATTATGTGTCAAAGAGCAGAGCTTTTTGAAAAAATTGCCAAAAAAGGGGAAGTAAAACCCGTGAAAGGGGCATTGCAAATTGTAAAGTGGGCGAAAAAAAACAAGCTCAAAGCAATTGTTGCCTCCGGCGGGCACAAAAAACACATAGCGCATCAGCTTGAATCAATAGGTCTTTCTACTATGAAATTTCTTGGGATGGAAGACGTGAAAAAAAGAAAGCCGGACCCGGAAGTATTTTTGAAAGCCGCAAAAATGATTGGAGTTGCGCCGGAGGAATGCCTGGTGATAGAGGATTCAACGGCCGGACTTAAGGCGGCCAAATCAGCCGGGATGAGATGCTTATTTATTGGAAAACATCACCCAAAAAAGCAAAGGAAAACTGCGGATAAGTGGGCGAGTGCAATCGCATCAAAAGAGGCAAAAGAATTTCTAAATCAGTTGATTTGCACAAAAACAGCCTGACGCCGGATTGAACAGCATTTGGCGGATTTGACTTGGTTTTAAAAGAAGAAGCCCGTAAGGGGGATTATGGCAGAGCAAAAAGAAGAGCAGAAGCATGCAGTATGGCAAAAAACTGCCGAACAGAACGAGAAGAAAGATGGCAAAAAGAATTTAGATCAAAATATTGATGAACAAATACAGATGCAAAAATTGCCAGAACAAAAGATAGAACCGCTAAGAAAGATATATGAAATGGGCTTCTGGCTTGACGATTATGATGAAATTTTTTCAGACTTTGACCCAAGAACTTATTCAAAGAGGCAATTATCCGAAGACTTTTTGGCGGAGCTAAAAAGAAGGTATAAGGAAACTCCGACAGGTGGATTTGAAGTAAGCCTTTATTTGCCAAAAGGGATTAGGGATGTAAAAATTGAGAGTGCGGCAAAAAAGAAAATCCGTGAGTATTTTGCAAATGAAATGAAACGGCTTGAGGAGAAAAGCTCTCAAAGAAAGAAAACTGGCTTGATGTATCTTGCGGCGGGAATGATTATTCTAAGCCTGCATGCAATGCTCGTTTGGAGTTCGTCTGCAAGCAAACTGGTGGAGATAATCGGGTTTATTCTTGTTCCTGCAGGCTGGTTTTCAGTTTGGACAAGCATTGAAAATCTTGTACAGGAATCTGCCGAAATCAAAGGGCAAAAGGAGTATTATGCTCAAATGTCAAAGTGCAACTATTTGTTTGTAGATTTGGAAATGGCCGAAGGCGAGCTTACAAAACAGGCAATACACAGACATGCAAAAGAAGCAATGCAGGCTTGAGTGTGTTTTGCGAATAAATATAAGTTGGAATGTGAATAAACTCAATAGCAGGTGAGTAAATGAAAGTGATTTTATTTTCAGTTATAGTTGCTATTGCACTTCTTGCGGGCTGTGTAAGCCAGCAGGAAGGAAACACGATTATTGATGGCAATACAATAAGGGCAAGTTATGGAACAGAACCTGCAAAGGCAGTGGAGCAAAACAAAACTGCAGTACAGAATACATCTGCAAAACAAAATGAAAGCGAGGTCGTAACTATGGCAAAAAATCCAATCGTTGTGTTTGAAACGGACAAAGGAACATTTGAGGCAGAAATATTTGTGAAAGAAGCGCCGATTACCGGTAATAATTTCATGCAGCTTGTGAAAAGCAAATTTTATGATGGGCTGACATTTCACCGAGTTGAACCAAATTTTGTGGTGCAGGGAGGAGACCCGAACGGAGATGGCACTGGAGGAGCGGACAAGACGATTGCTCTTGAGATAAAACCGAATTTGAAGCACGTGGTGGGTTCGCTTGGAATGGCTCGCTCGCAAAGCCCGAATTCTGCAAGCTCGCAGTTTTATGTTGTGACGGGAGAAGCATCTTTTCTTGATGGGCAATATGCCGTGTTTGGCAAGGTGCTTGGCAATGGGATGAGCGTTGTAAACGAAATAGAAATAGGCGATAAGATGAACAAGGTGTATGAGAAAAAATAATTTTTTTATCGTCTTATTTTTCATAATTTTTTTGCCATAATTGGCGTGAATATCACTTTTTAATTCTGAGCAGGCATAATTATTCTGCTCCTTTTTATGGGGGGATGAGCTAACCTGGTATGCTGCCAGGTTTGGGACCTGGTTGTCCGTGTTCAAATCACGGTCCCCCCATTTTAGACTCTTTATTCTCTTGCAAAAAAAAGCACCAGATTTATATAGGAAAAAGCAGTGAATGGAAACATGCATGAAAAAGTGTTTAGCGAGTTTGTCAGGCAAGTTCAGGACAGGGGAGTATACTTTGCCGCGAGGATAATTGTTCTCTTGCTACTGGGGAGTATATTGTTCTTTCCGGAAGAACTGGTTGTTGCCCTTGAAACCCCCGCAATATTGGGAATACTCCTTTTTGGAACTATTGTGATGGTAATGGTTTTGCTTGGGGATTTGCTACTTACTCATCAAAAAAGCGTCAGTTCGCTCGTATACAAATATGTGTTTCTTATAATATCAGTGATTCTTGCGTATGGACTGTTCTATTACATAAACGCCACATTGCTTGACCCGCCGGGACTGCATTACTGGAGTTCGGACATAGGCAAACTTGAACAGACGATATTCTATTTTAGCGGAACCACATATTTCACTATAGGATATGGAGATATTACACCAGTTGGAATGAATGCACAAATCGCAGCAGTAAGCGAGGCATTTGTCGGCACGATGATTAATCTAGTTGTGCTTGCAATGGCTTTCCAGCGATGGGTTTGGAGAGCATCCAAGGAAAATGCAAAAAAAGTTTAGAATTTGAAAAATTCTGTTTTTATGCTATCTCCGATTTGGATTATTGCGGCGCGCCTTGATTCTGCGGCGCCGAGCTTTATCACAAGCGTGTCTCCGACTATTTTCTTCCCTTCGTGCTCGTGTATATGACCGCAAATGAGAATGAGAGGATGCTTTTTTTGCATGCACTCAAGCACCGCCTGACTGCCAACATTTAAGCCTCCGCTGATGGAATCAAAAATACCCTTGGGCGGAGGATGGCTCACAAGAATGCTGTGCTCGTCCACTTGAGCAGAATTTAGGATGTGCTCAATTTGAGTTTCTGAAAGTTCGTTCGGGGTTGAAAAGGGAGTTGGGTTGCTTCCGCCAAGACCTACAAGATTCCATTCTCCGATATTTACTTTTCTTCCGTGAAGATAATTCGGCTGGTTGCGCAAAAAATCCACAACGTTTGAGGAGTCCATATTTCCATGGACAAAATAAAGCTTGTCTCCAAAAAGCTCGAGTAGATTTTGCACATAAGAAATAGGACCGCGATTTGATAGGTCGCCGGCACAAATTACGATGTCAAAATCCTGCCTTGAGGCAAATATTCTAAGACCGTCCAGAGCATCCTCGTCCGCATGAATGTCGGAAAATGCGAGAATTTTGAGTGCCATATTGACTCATCTCCTGCCGTGCCTGAAATTGGAGCGGCCTCGCTCGCCCCCTCTGCCGCCGCGCTCGTCGCGCCCCCCGTATCTGCTGCCGGAGTTTTGAGAAGAACCGCGTCTATAATTGCCTTCGCCTCGGTTGCCCCCCTGCCATGGTCGGCTGCCTCGATCGCCCCGGTCTTGCCCTCCACCGTATCGACGGGGGTATGATTGCGGCGGGCGGGTTGATGGAACGTCTTTGTCGTTCTTTGTTTTATTGAGAATGTCTTGCGCACGCGCTTCAAATTTCTCTTTTAGAAGAGCGGCAATATTGTGTTTTGTGAATGCGTCGGCTTTTGATGCGATTGTTATTTTCGCAGCCAGTGCTCTTGCGATTCTTCCTCGTGCGCGCCTTGTTGCAGTTGAAATGAGTGGGTGCTGGAAAATAAGCCCGTGCTTTGGAGGCGGGGAGCCGGATTTGAGATGTTTGAAAAGCGCTTTTTCCGCCCCGATTACCTGTATTGTTGAAGAGGGCATTGATGCAAGCTTTTTCAGTCCGCCGGCGTGCGCAATTAATTTTGCCGCGACTGCCGGACCCGCAAGCTCAGAAATGTTTGGAGCAAGGCGAGTTGCAAGTGCGTCTGCATATTTTTCCTGTTTCTCCTTGAGTTCAAAAAGCATGAGAATTGTACGTGCCTCTTCTCTTAGCATCTGCATGTCTTCGTCTGAAAAATGCACACCGACTGAATTGTTTGCCTGATGAAGAATTGAGTCTGCGTTTGGGCCGACGATTTGCGCAAGCTTTTGCTTGTCGGGGTGCGCGCGGTCAAATGCGAGGGCTACCTGAACATATTTGACGGGCTCTTTGTGCTTGAATTCGGGGAAGTGAAGTCCATACCATTCGGTGAGCCGCTCGTACATTAGATTTGAAATTTTGTTTAGCTCGTCGATAGAGCTAACAACTTGCACCAGAATATGGTCTGGAGAGGCAATTTCGGTTTGCAAACCTTCCTTTGCCCTTTTAATAAATTTTGATTGGTCGAACCTCGGAGACATAAATATACACCATTTAACATTTGGCATGCAATATATATAAGCTATGCCTGGGAATTTTTCCCATGATATTGTCTGATTTGGATATAAAAAGGGAGATTGCCGCCAAAAGAATTGTTTTTACCCCAAAGCTTGAGAGCTCGCAAATTGGCGGAGCGTCTGTGGATTTGACCCTTGAGGGCAAATTCTGGGTTTTTAAAAAAGAAGTGCTCGGCAAAAAAATAATTGATTTGGACAAGACTCATTTCTCCGATTCAATTGAGGAACATAAATGGAATTTTATCATACTTGAGCCGGGCGCAATGTGCCATGGAATTACCAGAGAAAAAATCAGGCTTGCACCGGATATTATGGGAACGCTTGAGGGAAGAAGCAAATATGCGCGAATGGGTTTGGCTGTACATGTGACGTCCGCGCTTGTGCAACCCGGAAGCGATAATCATCAGGTACTTGAGATTGTGAATATGGCTCCGTTCCCGATAAAAATTAGCGAGGGAATGAGAATTTCGCAAATTGTTTTTGAGTATTTGAATTCAGCTTCGGCTAAACCTTATGCAAAATTTGGAAAAGTTGCAAGACGGCAGTGAATTGATTAAAATGAAAAAGAATGAGAGAAACAACTAAGGTGTTTTAATGGAAAAAGAATGCTGCCCAAAATTTGACCCAGCCCCTTGGGATGGAAAGGTATTTTCGTGGAGCGCGAAAAAGTTTGTGAAAGGAAAGGTCTTCTGTCTTTTTTATATGCCACTCACATTCGGGCAGGAAATTACCAAGATTATGAAGAAGCTTGACGAGGCGGGAACAAAATGCCAAGATTGGCTCTGTTTGTCGGATCACACTTCGATGTTTAACATGGATATGTATTTGGCGGTGGACAAGGAAGTGACGGGATTGGAAAATGTTGAGATGAGCGGAAAATATTTTTCAAAAGTTTATGAAGGGCAGTTTGGAGACACAGGCAAATGGTGCAAGGATTTTGAAAAAGTTGTAAAAGAAAAAGGATATTTGATGCAAAAAATGTACATGTGGTATACAACATGCCCAAAATGCGCGAAAAAATGGGGAAAGAATTACGTTGTGATAGTTGCGAAAATTGGATGAAAAATCAAAGAGCTACGGCGAATCGGATGACCTCTGCCAACGTTTGCTAATTTTATTTATTTTATCAATCTTGAAGCTTCTATTTGAATTATTTTTCCCAAAAGCAGTTTTTCCTCTTCTGAAAATTCTCCAGAGCATTTTTCCGCCAAAAGCTTTTCCTGCTCGCGACCAATATATGTGACAAGCGATTCGCCGGTCTTGAAGGTCTTGCCGCAATAAGGTCCATCAATGGATACGGCAACCTGATCGCCTGCCTTTGCCTCTTCAACGGATTTGCCGTTGTGTTGTATTGCCTTTACCTGCCCAATCATTTCGCCCTGCTCGTTCATTATGGGTGCTTTTGCCTTGAGTTTTCCGACTTTTATTTCAACCCCGAATATTGCCGGCTTGCAAAGGCGGAAAAAGCAGTTTGGCAATACGATGATTTGCGCAGGATAAGTTGAGGCGCACATTATTTTTTCGGTGTCTTTTTTCTTTTGCTCTTGCGCCCATTCAATATATTTGTCAAGCAAATTGTAAATTATTTTTGAGTTGAAAATCGGAATGCCACAATTTTTTGCCTCTTCAATTGCATCATCAAAGGTTGCGACGTTGAATGAAAGCACTGCACCCACATATTTGTTTTGCATTGACGTAGTATATGCAGAAATCACGTCCTTTTTCAGAACCGGCCCGATGCCTATTTCTCTTACAGGAATATTCGCCTGCCTAAGCAATCTCAAAAATGCCTCGGCTGAACCCAAAGTGTCTGTCTTTACAACCACTCCGACAACATTTTCATTTACCAATATTTTGTCCAAAGTGGTGCGAATTTCGGTTTCTATTTCCGGAGCCAGATTTTCAGATGATACGACCACAAGAGGAGAACCTGCCAGCGCACCTTCAAGATCCGGAGCATAAATTTTCACTCCTGCGGCGGCGGGAATGCTGTCCATATAAACATATTTCAGAGAGCCGGTTGCCTCTCCCACAAGAGGAGGGCGCAAGAGCCCGCGAATTTTTGCAACTTTTGGACCGTTGGTGGTTGCGAATGCGATTAAATCATTTTTGTAAATTGTTCCCTGATAAATTATTACATCTAATGTAGTGCCAAGCCCTTTTTCCTCTTTTACTTCCAAGATGGAGCCTTTTGCGGACCCGGACACGTCGGAGATTAAATCCGTTGAAAGAAATTTTTGGCATAGACCTGAAAGATAAAGAAGCAATTCCGCCATCCCCTCCCCTGATTTTGCGGAGACTGGAACCATTGTGAGCTGTTTTGTGAAATCTGTGACACGGTCGTATTGCTCGGACTCAAAACCAAGCTCGGAGAGTGTGCCCATTATTGTATAGAGCCGCTCGTCAAGAAGGGTTTGCACCTGCGGGCTCTGCATCTTCAGGGATTGTGCGTATGAGGAAGTGTTTTGTTTTTTCCATCCCGGAAGAAGGTCAATTTTATTGAGTGCGATGAGAAATGGGGTTTTGTTTGCTTTGAGAATTTTAAGAGATTCTACTGTTTGCGGCTGAATGCCCTGCATTATGTCAATTACCAAAATGGCGATGTCGGCGATTGAGCCTCCCCGCTCGCGCATTGAAGTGAATGCCTCGTGCCCCGGAGTGTCTATGAAAAGAAGGCCTGGAACTTTTAGCATTGCTTCTGCCTGCGCAGCAAGCGGGCCGCAAACCTGCACGATTGAATTTTTTGGCAAATAGTAAGCGCCAATCATTTGTGTGATTGCGCCCGGCTCTTTTTTTGCGATTGCACTGCCCCGGATATAATCTAGGATAGACGTCTTGCCATGGTCAACGTGTGCCAGAATGCAGACTACGGGCGAGCGAAGCATGAAAATTCACCATTATAGAATATGATTAGGGCGAGGGTTATTTTTATTTGTTGGGTCTGTATTTTAGAACGAAGAGTGCGGGTGGTTTTGATGATTATAACCGGCAAGGACATTGAATTTGAAAATATGATTGAGGGCACAATTTGGCAGGGGCAGTACCAGCCGGCAGGAGTGGATTTGAGCCTGCAAAGCGTGTGGGAATTTGAAACCGACGGCGAAATTGACGGGGACAATTCAAAGCGAAGGCTTGCAAAAGCAAAACAAATTTTATGGGATGATGAAAAACCCATCAAGCTCAAAGCCGGCGCCTACAAGATAGTGTTTAATGAAATAGTGTCAATTCCACCAGATGCGGCGGCGATTGCAAGAAGCCGCTCAAGCGTTCTAAGATGCGGCGCGTCCGTTCAGACTGCCGTGTGGGACCCGGGATATAAGGGAAGAAGCGAGGCATTGCTTGTTGTTTCAAATCCGCACGGATTGCTCGTGCACAAAAATGCGAAAGTCGCGCAACTTGTTTTTATCAGACTGGAGAAAAAAGCGGCGAGCACATACAGCGGAAAATATCAGGGAGAGAATATCTGAAATTGCAAAAGGAGAGGGCAGAATATATAAAGGCGGGAAGGAAAATAAATTTATGAATAAAGTTTGGATGTTCTCGCTTTTGCTAATGGTTTTTGCAGGAACGCTTGCCGCGTCTTATTGTGTGTGCATACACAACGGACCTTGCGGGTGCGATAATAACAGATATGCAAATTATAATGAAAATATTACCATTTGGCTTAATGAAAGTCAGGTGGAAGCGGATTATGCTTATGCACAAGGCACAGACATTCCTGCCGGAGAAAGATATGATACTTTCAAAGACACGCGAGAATATATTGCGCCCGCAGAAAAACGAATTAGTATTGAAATACTTGACGCGTGCGCACAGGAAGGCATTATTGCAAGAACTGTTTATGGGCGGGTTCCGCTTGGAAATGTGTTGCTTTCCCTTTATTCTCATGCGGGCGGAAGGGAGTTTGTAAGCGAAGTGACTACCGATTCAAACGGATATGGCGCATTCTGGCCAAAAGAAAACGGAAAATACGACTTTGTGGCAAGAAAGGATGAATATAATTATGGGCAGAAAGTGTTTGAGATTGCAGATTGCCCATACAAATTTCAGATAAGGAGAGCGCCGCCAATATTGTCGGATGCGCCGGAGCAACGAGTGCTCTCAAGCAGGGAAGGCGAAAATTATGCACGGCAGATTGAAACCGCGAATATTGCCAATCAAAAGCAGGCAGTGAAAATGAGATTTAGTATTTTTGCACAGGCAGGCGCAAACCAATCAAGAGTGCTTGAGGAAAGAGTTTCTTCACAGATTGCACAAAAAATTTCGGACATAGGATTTGAGAAAGACTACCCCGATGAAATTTTGCAAAATGAAAATGAAATTGTATTTAGGTGGAATGTTGGAAAGGAATATAGCGGGAATTTGAGCAGGGAATATATTTTGTTTGGAAACCGCTCTGGAGAAGACATCACCTACTTTGAAGCTCCGAAAATCTTTGATGCACAGATAGCGACGGGAGCGGGTGCAAAAGGCGAATTTGATTATATGCTTATTGCACAGGCAATAGCCGTGCTTGTGATTTTGATTATTATTCTGGCACTGATTTTGGTTGCCAGAACCGCTTTTAAAAAAGAGAAAAACTAATTGCACAAAATATATAGCGGCTTAAGACCTTTTTGAGTCAGGTTGATGTCGTCTAATGAGTATGAGAAAATGATATCATAGCTTGCGGGCTGCCGCGCCGAGCATTGCCAAACGCTAAACGAGCTTGTTGCGGTTGCGCCCGGAGCCAGCCGAATTGATGTTGAGTTGGAATAAATGCCGGCTTTTGTACTCACACTTGCATTATGTATTGTTATTTGCGCACCTGCCCGGTTCTCAAGCACCAATTCAAGTGAAGTGTTGATTTGACGGGAATCGATTATCGCTATTGGAGATGCGCTTGAAGACCAGTATTTGGCGGAATCACCGGTTTGCGCGGA
>Ga0265297_10003957_pt1 | contig 25291 bp, 14 predicted proteins | sample Munlanlwell13791_FD_192502 | JGI IMG/M metagenome (GOLD analysis project Ga0265297, IMG submission 192502) | Leachate microbial communities from a municipal landfill in Southern Ontario, Canada - Leachate well 137-91 | ecosystem: Engineered > Solid waste > Landfill > Unclassified | place... | reverse complement strand
TTCTGCGAGAGCGGCAAAAACATTCTCCGGGGGGCTAAGGCCGTTATTGACCTTGAAAGTAGAAGAAGCGCATTCTATATCGACCACGGCTGTTTTGCCTATGGGGTTATTGCGGTTATCCCTGGAGGCAGAAGAAACATTGTTTGCCTTATCAAAACCTCCGCAGATTGCTAACGCGGTTAGCACAATCACAACCGTCACTCCGGCAACAGCGGGTAAACCGGCAACTGCATAAGCGATGGCGGATATTACAGAAATTCCGGCTAAAGCTGAAATCAACGCGATATTCACCATGCCCGCATTACCGAATAAACCGTCGCTGCCCGTCGTCCCCGGAGTACCATTCAGGCCTCCGTTGCTGGACCCTGGAACGCCGCTTACAATACCATCGCTTCCGGTATTGCCCGCCCCGGTGGCACCATTATCAACATTGTTTTCGGCAGAATTATAATTCACATCGTGCTTTGCCCCACTATCGATACCGCCTATGTTCTTGACTCTCCTTCTTTCTTTTAAAGTAAGCTCATTGCCAGAAGTAAAATTATCATCTTCTAAGTCAGAAAGCGTCACGACTATAACCGATCTACGCAATTCTTTGAGCGAAATCTGCGTTGTATTTCTGAACTCGCCTGAATTCTCCTGCATGATTCTGATGCTTCCGTCTTGAGTCAGGCCCATGGCGGTAAAGGCATGGTGCTTGCCGTTATTAAGCTTAGCTATCAAGCCTATCTCTCCGGGATGCCTTTCAACAAGAGCAGAGATTGCATCGGTGTTAACTCTATGAATCTTGAGCTCTAACCCGGTCACCTCATGGAACACCCTTGCTAACACCTCCAAGTCAGGAACATCATAGCTCCCTGTAGGCCTTCCAGCCACAGACCGGAATTCCATATCTATCTTTTCTATCAAACCAACTAACTCTTCATCGCTGACTCTGCCATAAAGCAGATCATAGCACATCCCGATGACGCAGTCCGCAAATGGCATTCTTGCTTTATCGTCAAACCTGGACTTTAAGCTGTCGTTCAAGTTTTTAGCTCCATTAGCTGTTGCAATTGCCTCATCGGCTTTATCGGCTATCTTTCTAACCTCCTCGTCAGTTCTTGCACTTATCTTTCTAACCTCCTCGTCAATTTCCCTTCTTAATTCTTCTATAGCAGCTGAATCTATAAATCTTTCTGAGGACAGACTGGCATTCTTTATCTTAATCTCTGAGAGCTCAAACGTGTCCAATTTAGTGGAATCGGACCCAGATTCGAATATCGCAAGGGCATTTTCATCATTCACATTCATGGCAACATATAACTCTGAGCTATTCGCACAAAAATCGCTTACAGACCAATCTAAATATTTTGCCTCTCTGCGTGTACTATAGAAAAGCGCCCAGATTCGAAGCTCACCGTTGCTCTTATAAAGATTGGTAGATAAAGTAAGATAATCCGATCCTCCTTGTGCCAATCTTACAAATCTTAAACTTGTTATACCGCTATTATATAAACTAATTAAATCACCTTCGCCTCTTATCCTATAAAATACCTGCTCTTTATAAAATTCCGACTTCTTTAATTGACCTTCTTCTCTTAAAGATTTCTTGAACACGGCTATACATACATTCCACAACATAAGCAGTTCATCCAAGGATATATCATTTCTACCTTCAAATCTGGATAGCCTTTGCCTTGCTATTTCGCGTAAATCAGGATCATTAATTAAATCCAGCAGGGCATTACCACCCTCTTCCAATCTCCTGATAATGTTATCCACTGCGACTTGTTCAATCTTTTCGGGGTTCGTTTCTTTCTGCTTCTCCAACTTATTGACTTCTATATTTAAATACATATCGATCAATCTATCCCTTTGCGACTTTATAAGTTCGGGGAAACGAGCCGCAAAGAGCTTACCTAAAGTAACCCGAGCTGCCGCTATCCTCTCTTCGGCGTCCTCCCGTTGTCCAGCCTCATCACCCGTTAAAACTACAATCCCGGAAACTTCCTCTTTAGAAGTAAGTCTTTTCCCTATCCAATTAAGACCGCTACCATTTTTCTTATGGCAAGAATCATTGAACCATTTAAGGAAGCGGCGTCCCAGGAAAGTAGAAGGATTTTCGGAAGATATAAAACGTCTTAACCCGCGGATGACTAAATCGGTAGGTCTCCCGCTATTATTAACGGAAGGAATAACGATTATCTTACTTAAGAGATTAATAAAGGCATCATGGAAGCTATACGCACGAATAGAACCGAGGATTTGGCGGATTTTTGCCGCACCACTGGTTCTTATTGACCTTACTTTCACGGCTATATGCTGGGCAGCCGCCGCAGAGCTACCTGCTACAAATCCAATAACCTTTACTGCAACTTCTTTTATTGCCTTAACGCTGTTTCTGAAGCTTGCACCTATGGAACCTGTGATCCTAACGATTTCTCTGGCAATCTTATTACCTATACTATTGCCAGTCGCAACCCTGGAATCACTATTTCTTACGCCCCTTAAGGACGCTATGCTTTCTTTGCTGGACGCACCTTCTGCATCCTGCCCGCTCTCTCCATTTCTGGAGGTTGCACTCCGGGCACTCCTGATAGCCCATATAATCCCTGCTACAGCTATCACTATTCCTACTACTATCGCACCTATTACAAACACTTCTGTGCTGCTTAAAGATATCTTGTGGAACAAGGCAGGCGGAGCCAAACCACTGGTGAAACTGGATAATATACCGTTACCCTTAAGTTCAAGCATAGGAATGAGCATAAAAGCGCTGTTTCTTACTATTCCGGGAACAGGACTATTAGGTGCAGCGGATTCCTGAGAATTCCCTCCAACAACAGCCCCTGCATCCGCTGCTGGAGTTACATTAGGTTCGGCTGGCAAGGCAGACGGCCTGTTGGCAGGCGACGCGCTCTTACCTGTATCATTGACGCCCAATATACTTGCAAGATAGCCTAAATAAAGCCCCTTAACATCCTCTTCTTCAAAGAATATCCCCGAACCATCATACAACATCTTCTGTAACCTGACTACAGTGCCCCTATCCGCCTCTCCTAACCTCCCAAATGCGCCATTTCTCTGGAAGATTTCGACAAATTGCTCTCTAACCTTATCGTTTCCGTAATTTTCGAATAACTCCTTCATTCCACCCGCGTTATCTTTCCAAAGATATGCTATCCAATCCTCATCAGCCATACCCTTCCTTAACCCAGCCTTCCTGGCAGCAAGATCTTCAGCCCTGGCAGATTCCTGAACCAAAAGCACTTCTTGATTTAAGGCCTTTACGGAGGATTTCTTCTGTATTTCCAAAGTATTTATTCTCTTATCTATTTGTCCAATCTGCATTCCAATGCTTGAAGAACGGAAATCGCGTCTTCCTTTTCCTAAAGCATTGCCTTGTTTACGGGTAAGTTCTGATTTCTGCCCCAATAATCCTTTGATTTCTTCATCAATTGCCCTAATCTTATCCATCCCTTCCTGGAACTGTTGTTCATTTTTCTTGGCTTTAAGTATCTTTTCCGCTATTTTTGCCAATTCTTTAGCTTCTCTTCCCACAAGTTCCACATCAATATTCCTAACGCTCTTTATCCTGCCATTCTCATTGCGGCTTACAACCGAGACCAAACGTCCGGAAGCCAGCTGCGAAGATGTAACCTCCTCTAAATCAAGTTCCATAATTCCGGGCAAGGAACCTTGCAATTCTTCAGGGAATAATTTAGCCTGCCTGATTAAATCGCCTAACTTATCTAATACTTTCGATAAATCATTGCTATAGCCGAAATTGAATAATAACGGAGCCATAAATACGCCCGCGCCCATTCTCAATGAATTCGCTTTCTCAAGGCTCATACCCTGGCCGTCTATCTCTTTGGCAAGCTTTTTAGCCTGCTTGACTAATTTCTTAGGTAAGCCTAAACGCCCCTGGGAGACCTTATTAAACATATTGCTTAAGTTAAACCTGGAAAGATATTTTCTCACGGCTCCCGGGCTTGCCAAACCAAGGAAAACGATCTCGTTTAATTTCATCCTGCCGGCATCTACTCCCCACTTAGCCAAGTTACCGGGGACATTCTTTATCCTCTCCAGAGCAGGAGCATTCAACCAAGGAGTAAATAAAGGTAAGAATGCGGTCAAACTGGCATACAAGCTTTCTTCCGAATTGCTGTTCTCTTGCAAATATCCGGCAAGGCCGGAGAGATCTCTGCCTAATCTCGATTCCTGCTTTCTAAGAGATGAGACTAAAGAGCTCCAAACAGTTACGAAACCTACCAGCCTGCTGACTTTAGGACGCAGTTGTTCAGACTCGATAAGCCTGTTTTCCGCTTTTTCCTTAAATAACCTTGCCTTTTCTTCGCGCTCAGAAGCCTTCCTTAAAATGTCGGCAGCATCTTTATTCCCGTGGAACTCGAGAAGATTCATCATCATGTTCATCCAGGAATCTGTGCCGGAAGTGGAAGGATTAAAGAGCCATATTGCTTTCTCGAATTCTGCAAGCTGATCTTCGTTAAAGTCCACGCCAAAGGCTTTTAAAGCCTGAATAACTACAAAAACAGGGCTTCTGTTCTGGCGGACCTCATCCATGGCAATTCTAACCCTTGCAGAAATAAGCTCCGGAGTCTCTTTGACTTTTGACACCGGCTTGGCTCTTTCTATCTCTGACTTTACCTCTTCTCCGCGAGAGGTAAATCTGCCTGTAGGAGTATTAAATACCGGATTATATTCAACATTGCCTCTTACGGGATTGATAAACTCTTCTCCTTCCAGGCTGAACGAACCTGTCAATGAGCCGTTTGAATCCACCTCTACCATCCCGTTAGAAGGATTCAGTAGCCATTTAATATAAGCCAACAGCCTGCGCATATCGCCTTCACCGCCAAGGATTGGCAATGCTTTAAGGTGTTTATATACGGAGGCGGATTTTGGCAAATTCTGTAAGATTGAGTGGATTTGAGAAAGATAATTCTCGGTTTGAGTTCTGGATTCGGCAGGCTCGGCTCTATCTGCGCTTTCTTCCGGAGAGGCTTTGTTTCTGCCTTCTTGCTTGACGGCATCTGAAGCCGGAGTGGAATCTTCAACTCTTTCCGCTGCCCAGCTTCCCCAGCTTCTCTTAATCTCATCCGCTATTCTGGAGACGTCCTGAGGCGTAGCTTCCTGGCCAGGTTGAGTGTGGAGGCTTACTATAGCCCCCTCGGGAATGGCCGGTTCCACGCCATTCTTAATCTGTTTTGCGCGCATCTTGCCTTGTTCGCTGCTTCTTTCACTTAAATTCTTAGCGTGAGAAATAGCCAAATCCTGATACTGGCTTTCAGGGGCCTCTTTATACTGCTCAGCTTCACTGGGCAGTAAAGGAGAAGTCACGCTCTGGGGATTATATGCTATCTCTAATTCATCCACAGGAGCTCTGCTGGGACGATTAGTTGAATTCGGCCCGTTATCCCGGCTCGGATCGACCCCGCGCCCCAGATACTGCGCGAGCTCTTCTTCCGCATCTATCCCTAATTTAAACAACCTGGCGCCATAACTATCTTCCAGCTCCAGTTTCAACGTATTCAACCCCCTATCTACGCGAGTAGCTATTAATATAAGAGGGTTGCCGCCAATTTGGGATTTCTTAGCGGCTATGGCATTCTTGGCTTCATTCATACGCGATGATTTAAAACTGGTATCCGCCCCGGGAACAACATAAACATCTCTTTCGTTAACATTGTTTTCTTTAAGGCTTTTTGCAAGCGTATACGCATCCTGGGTTGAGCTGACTTCTATAAGCAGGACCTTTACGGCTGACGCGGAATCCTTCCCCCCAATTACCACTTCTCCCGGATTACGGTAAGAATCCAGGATCCTTTGGAAGGTGTACCCTACCTCATCCTGGACAACTTTAAATTTACTCCGGCTGGTGTCTAACCCGTTCTTTTCCCCTATCTGCAAAGTATCCGTTAACCCTAATTCTTCGAGTGCTCCCTTGACAGGAGTCCCTGTGTAACCGATAACCCTTTTGGCGCCCATAGAAGCTATAATGTGCAAATCACTGATCTCTGTCCCGGGCTGCCTTACTATATGTTCGGCAATCGCCTCCCTGCTGGCTCCGATTAAAGCCGCAGTAATACCTGCCTCATAAGGATCATGGAAAACATGCTGCGGCTGAGAGTTACCTTCCTGGGCGATACAAAAATTGGTCACCTCTTTAATCGAATCCAGCGGGAGCGTTTCTTCTCTGCTGTGCTCACCCTCCCCGAATAATATCTTTACCTCTGAGTCGTCACGGAACATCACCGTTCCTTCTTCGACTGCCCCGCTTTCTTCAGATAAAGCTTTAACCCTGACAAAATAATCTCTTGTCTCTACCCTTAAAGCAGACCTTAAGCCAGTCCGTATCCATCCTTTAACCAGCTCCGCATCGTTATCGGAAATCCCCGGATACGCTTCTTTTATTCTCGAATAAACACGCTCTATAGCGGCATCCGTAAAAACAAACCCTCCCCATCTATAAGAAGCCTTTCCCTTATAGGACTCAAATGGCACAACAGACCCTTCCTTTTTCATTTCCTCCCGGACTTCCTTTGCTACGGCCTCGAGAACATCAACCCTCTTCAGAACAAGCTCCGCGGCTTCCGAATCCAAATCCTGAAGATTTCTAAAAGTCACGCTCCCGGATTTAATCGTACCGGAAGCAACTGCGCTTTCATGGATATCGTCAAAAATAACCATATCCTGATTATTTATCGGAGTAATAAACCTATGGTCATTATGGCCTTCATTCTGCACCCTGGAGCTTGAAGCAATAAGAATCCCGTCATTAATATCCGCGGCGTTTTTAACCTTCGATTCAGCCCCTATATCCTCAAAAACATAATCCATCAATTCCCTGTTTCTAAGCTCTTTCCTGAGTTCAGGATGGTTGCTGTAAATCGCGCCTGCTTCGGCGGCCTTCTTTGTATTAAATAACCGGATTGAACTTTCCCCATTGAGAACATAAATAGGCTTACTGGTCTGTTGAGCTATCTCTAATAATAAAGCTATGTTCTCCGGGTCGCGCATCATTTCGCCAACTTTTGTTTCAGACCTGAACACCCAAAGCATCCTCGCGGAAGAGGCTTCGCCTATTCTGGCATAATTACCTATGATCCCTAATCCTTCCATCAAGGTCTTGCCGCTTTCCATTGCAGCGATAACCGTCAAGGCTCCTTGCCCGTTAGCTAAAGGCAAAGCTCCTTCTACCTGGGAATTAATATCTACCTTTTTACCATCAAGTTCTAAAGTGGATCTTCTTGCATCAAATGTTAAACCGAATTCTGATGATGCGAAATCCTGAAAATCTTTAAAATACCCTAACAATTCACCAGCCCTGCTTCTGTCCATATGGCCGTTAGAGGAAGCGATCAAATCATTGGGGCCGAAAGCAAGCAACGCTACATTTGACACCAGGGACGGGGCGGGAACAGAAGTCTTTATCTCCGGGGCATTCCCATGCGCCAATTGCATAGCGGGGGCAAAAGCAGACCCCTGAACGCCCGTACTCCTCCATAGGCGCTCGATAGCAGTCTCGTTTTCTTGCGTTCCGACCCTATCCTGCAATTTTCTGCCCATACGCTCCGCATCGGCTAGTTCTTTCATTTCATGCATTACTACATCATTGTTTAAGGGGTTCTCCAAATTAGGGTTTTTAGACCATTCTGCGGCATCGACATAAATTTCATAAGAACCATCCGCGGAAATCCTGCCTGCCCCAACCCCGAAAATCGAACTCATGCCATCTACCGTAAATACCCTGATATTCTTATTCCCATAGGTGTAATTCCTGCTGCCATTTGCAAGTTCTACGGAATTCACCCCGGCTAATAAATTATTATTCATCCCGGAGAAGGCTAAAGAAGCCTTCTTGCCGTTAATCTGCCCGTCTTTAAAGCTTTCGCTGAACAAGGCATCATAATAGTCGGCACCCTTCGCTATGCCTTCGCCAAAACCCAAAGAAGAATATCTCCCCCTGTACTCAGAATAACGCTGCATATAACCGGCAGCCTGACGGGATATCTCCGTAGTTAACTGCGGCGTATGCTGCAAGGAAACCGCGAGGTTATAATAAGAATAGGCGGTACGTAAAACATTTGTCGGTTTTGCCTCGCTGTTATTATAAAGATCTGCGGCGCAACGGAAATAATATTCCGCTTTTGAAAAATCTCCGCTGTTAAAAGCCAAAAGGCCGTTATTATAAGCCACATCCCCCAGCACCTCAAACCTATTTTGCTGCAGGCGTATGGCTAATTCGGTATTCCCGGCAACACGGGCCTCTTGTTCTTGCGCAAACAACCCGTCTACGATTTTTTCCATAGAAACCACATCTATATCTACGGATTCTCCCGGAGAAGGAGAAAGGACTTCGGCTCCCATGCTGGCCATAAATTTTATAGTAGATGAAGAGAGGGCGGAAGACCCTTTACCTAAAATAGGGGTCAGGGCTGCGTACAGCAAAGCCCCGACTATCTCTTCGCTGACAGTTTCATCAATGAGGCCGCTCAAAGTACCAAGCATCATTGTCTTGACTACGCGGTCGGAAGTCCAGCTAAGCACAGCTGTTGCCTTTTGTGAAAGGGGCAAAGACAAGAATTTCCCCTTCATCGCGCTCAGGCCAAAATCAAAACCTTGTATTGTCTGAACACCCTTTCCTATGCCTAAAGGCAAATTAGGCATTATCTCCGCAAACGCGGGGGAAATAAAATAAAATGCCGGGCCAAACAATAAGGCTGAAATGGCTGACTGCCTGAGGCTTTCAGTAAAACTTTCTTTGCCGAATCTTCCTATGGTGCTGTCTAAAGCGTTATCATAGAATTTATTTGGTAGCTTGTTATCCCCCCAGGCGTGATAGGCCCTGCCCGCCAAATCAAGGCTTTCGGAGAACATAAACATCCCGCCGGTTGATTTCAATACCCCCTGCAAATTACCAACTAAAGTCCTCTCCGTAATCTGCCCATAGGCTCCTTTTATTCTTCCCAGCAGTTCGCCGGGTTTTGCCACCTTCGCGTTTATAAACGTAGGAGACGTAGCAATATTAAGCCCTATAAAGCTGGCATAGCTCAAAGCCAGCGTGGCGGATCCCAAACTCCAGCTTCCTATAGAAACTTCATTGGCCCAGCTATTCTCATCAGGATTGCCCAATGGGGATATAAGATTAAAATAATTTTTGGTTTCGGTAGCAAGATTATGAGTCACTTTCCCATCTTTTGACAAATCAGAAACCATCCCGGCGCCCATATACGCAGAATAAGAAATAACCTGGCTGCTTATAAGATTTCTTCCCCATCTGCCGGTCGTTTTTAAAAAGGAGCCGCTTCCTTCGGCTAATTTCAAAGAAGACGCTATAATCTTTGGAGTAGCAGATCCCAGGCCGACAACTACTCCTATGCCGAGATTCAACAAATTCTGCCCTGCGCCTGGCCTGTACTCGCTGCTGAAAAGAGGTATTACAACGCTCGAGTTATTGTCAGAATCCTTCACGATAAGCGGAGTAATATACCCGCCGCTAAATGAAGTAGCCGTGCTTATAAAAGAATTCTTGGCAAAGGTACCCCAGAAACCCGCTCCGGTCGTCTTACCTAATATCTTACCTATGCCGCCTACTGCTTTGCTTGCCGCAAAACCTGTTAAAACACCCATTCCGTAATCAAGGGCTAACTGCGCCGGACTGTAAGAAGTATCATTATAATAAGTATCCGCTACGCCTCTTATTACATTGGTGGGACCTCCAATAAGAAGCCCGTTTGTAAGATTAGGGTGCTTCGCAAAGAATTCCAGCTGGGGTATCTTTACCTTCAGATTGGAAAATTTGGATGATACCTGGGGTAAATGCGCGATGTTGGAAATCATCTTCCCTGCGGCGCCTATAGCAAACCCCTTCCAATAACCTGAACCAAATTCCCCTAAGCTGGACAAGAAAACATTGTCTGTGCTATAGCCAAGCCCGGCATTGCCTAAAGACATCTCTACATTGCCCCACACGGTACCCATATTGGCTCCGCTTCTTAAGGAGCTGATTGCCATGGTCTGGAATTTCTGTATTCCAGCTGCCGGGTTGACAGAATTCACCTTATTTGCCCATGTGTTCAATCCAAAACTGAATAGATGATTTAAGCCTACGGTTGCGGAAGTAATGGCAAAAATAGAAGCGCTTTGCTCCAAGGACAACATATCTCCATTCATAGCCAATGAAGTAACATTGGCTCCAACGGTATTTATGGCTCCCCAGGCAAAACTTTGGCCGACTTTCTGGAGAACTGTAGTAGGCCTAAGCAGGAAGTTTGTTATCACGCTTGTTTTTGTAGAAGCCAGGGGGATCATCCCCAGGCCGCTGAGGGCTATCCCGGCTCCTGCTGACCTCAGGGTATTTGCCGGAGAAAGAAATTCCCCGGTAAAAGCTAAATTAACCCCATTGGCCAAAGCGGCCGTAGTCAAGCCGGTAATGGTCAGTTTCAATGCGGATTGAGCTATAATTCTTCCAGTTATAGACTTCAATCCCTGCTTGAATCCCGCCTTGGCTAAAGTTTTAAAACCTTCCTTAATCGCTGCCGAAGCTATAGGCTTAACGGCCCCTTGCACAATGCCTTCTTTAGCAGCTTCTCCAAGGGCAGCGGTACCAACACCTCCGACTATCGTAAATACCGTAACCACTATTGTGGCCACTATCGTTACCGCATCAACGATACCTAATATAAGGGTTAACTTGTTTAATTCGCTGACCAAGCTCCCCATGGAATATAGAGAGTTGTATTTTTGATTCAGGAGCTGGAAGGTATCGTTCAAGGTCCTGTAATTGGTTAACCCGGCGGATTGCACCTGGGCATCGGTTAATTGAAAACCAAATCTGCCCAATGTTTTTACGACTGAAGTCTCCGCATCTGCTACAGTGGGATCGGCAGCCTTCGCGGCAAGTAAAGTTTGAGCGAATCCTCCTCCGAATCTGGCGTAAGAACTGATACGCTCAAAATTCCCCACTGCCGCATTTGTAGCGTTGGTATAGAAATCTATAACACGCAAAGCTTCTTTGCCATTTACCCAGCTGGCTTTCCCTTGACCGTTGATTACCAGGATATCATTGTCGGCATAATTAAATAATCCCTCTCCCTGGCGGGAAAGAATCTCACTGTCCTGAAGGGATGCGGATGTAATGGTAGCATCTACTTCTCTGCCTTCTTCGGTACCGGCGGAACCTAAAGAAACCGGCACAGCTGTAGAAAGTTTATTCCAATCCTTCTCGTCAAGATAGACCGTTACTGGATTTGCTTCTCCGGGAACGTTAACCTGGACAGCCAAATCGTTGCTTGCAAGATTGAAAAGCCCCTGCCCCGCAAAAGCCTTTACTTTATCGCTATAATCGGATGCTTGTATATAGCGGGTTTCTCCGTTATAACTTACGGCGAGATACCCGGTCGGCATCCATACTACCTGGCCGCCATCGGTAGCGCTGCTAATCCAATTAGGATTATCGAGCAAATACGTATTTATCAACTCGCATTGACGGCTCGAAAAATCCATATATTTGCTGAAATACGTCAATCCTGTATTCATGGCGGTTTCATTGGCGCGTAAGGCTCCGGCATAGTTGCTGGCCACGCCGCCATAGGCGTTAGTGAAACTGTATAAATCCTGTATCGCAACGGGCATATCTTCTTTCATCTCAAGAGATCCCGTGCTGTCATCGAAATAAGGATTGTTTTCGTAATAATTGTAGTCTGTTTTGGCAACCCGATAAACCGTCCAATTATAATTATCCGTAACTAAGGTAGGAACCAGCTTTGCAAAAGGATGGTCTTCTTTGGCGTTCTCGGAATAGAATTTAGCGAATGCATCTTCCGATCTTGCTTCATAAAAACTGCCGAACATGCGGAAAGCCTTGGCCGGGAAATTTTGATTCGCGTCAAAATTAGCCCATACATTCTTGGCTGTTTCTAAATCTATGCTGATATCTGATAACCCTGCGGAAGCGGCCGCCTGAGCGCCAAAGGTAGGGCCGTCATCGGTGTACCCAATACTGTTAGATCCAGTATAGGTAAGCAATGATTCTGTGAAATTGTTGCCATCCAAAGGCACAAACTGCGTACCGTTATCCGAACCGAGCATATAAACTTCATGGAAGCTGTCATTTATCCCTTCGCCCACCGCGAAATTCTGGACGCCATATATGCCTTCATCCACCCTGACATCCTTGGTATACAGTATACTCGCACCGGAAGAATCCAAATCGGTAAAAGAATTGGTAATCCTAAAACGTGGCAGAAGGGCATCAAATGCCTCCCCCGGGATTCCGGTAGAAAAATCTATAGTCTCCATCTGCACGCTTACAGGATCAAGCTCTCTCTTCTGAGCAAACATGCCATTTACGCTCATCGTGATTTGAGACAAATATAAGCCGCTATAATTGCCGGCTCCATAAGCATACTGATTAATAGGCAGCTCTATTCTATTCTCTGTGCCGCTTGCATTGCTCCCCACCCTTGCTACTATATTAAGCCCGGGTATCGAACCGCTATCTTCCCCGAAATCCTCCAAAGAAAGGGTGCCCAGTATGGTTTTTCCGTCAGCAGATTTAATATCGGTATTTATGCCGTTCCAGAAAGGATTGATGTCTGAAAAAGAATAATTTGTAAAACGCTCTATTGCGTTAGCGGCAAAAATATTATTTTGGTTGTAAAGATAGGAATTCCATCCGTCTGAAGTAAAGACTTCGCAATCATTGATAAGATCCCGGCTTATCCCCATGAATGAAAAAGACGTGGGGTCGGGTGTAACTAAACTGAATTTCCCTATGCCCATACCGGTATTCGGGTCCAGCTGCCTTGCCATGCCTATCGATGCATCTCCTGAACCAAACCAGCTCCCCTGAACCAGTTCTAAACCTGAAGAAGGAGATCTGACAATAGTCATATAAGCATCGAAATTGGGCTTACCGTAATTCTCGCCATTGATGCCCCCGGCGGTAATGATACGGTCAAACCATGGGATCACTCCACGGGTAACCGTACCGAGATCCGTGGTAACGGTTGTCGCGTTGGCAAGCGGCATATTGAAATTTACATAAACCGAGGTACCCTTATAGTTATAAATACCCGGCAAAGACAAAGTGCTAGAAGAAGCCACATTGCGCGAAAAGATTGGAGAGGAAAAAGCCTTATTGCTGAACCCATGATAATAATCTTTATTTTCCAGCAAGGCAAAACTCATGGCCTTGCCAGCCAGAAAAGCGCCTTTGATAGCTCCATTAGAGGTGCCTATCGTACTGCCCAGATAATTATTTATTACATCTACGCTAAAATCATACCCTGTGGCAATAGCATAAACATTGCTGCCAAGCGTTAAATTGGAATTATAACCTAATTCAATCAGATTCGCCGTTAAGATACTTACATCGGAGCTAAGCTGAACCTTAGAATTATAAGATTTACCTGCGGTTGCGGAATTAACATGTTCAGCCCCTACCAAAACACCGGACTCAACATATACTGCGGCGATCTCCCCTCTTGTTAATTGTACATAGTTATTTGAAGCTATCCTTACGGCCCGGGGATCAGTCCAGTCCACTCCCAGGCTTCCATAGAAATCTTGCTGGAATTGAGTCCCTCCCCATAACGCATCCCAATAATAACCCCAATCATCCGAAAATCCCGCATCCTTGGCTGCCTGACGGACATCATTGGCATAACCAAGGCCCGATCCGCTGCGTTGTATTACTGTATTAACGGTCACCGTGGAAGCTTTCTGGGTAGCCGAATAATCCAGATAATCGGAATTCATAGTATAAGTTTGCGTCGGGGTAGAAACAAACTTGGCGGGAGAATAAGCACGAGTAACCGTTCTATTTATTTTCTTAACGGCATTACCCCAAGAGTAATCCTTTGTTCTCCCGGCTCCCAAGATCGTTTTGCTTTCGGCTGGATTAAGAACGCGCACACCTGCCGGCAAGACGCTTGTCAGGGCATACCCGGTAAACTTGCTTAGAAAGGTATCGATCGGGAAGAACTCTTCTTTATGGTTGTCTACATAATAAACTCTATCTTTTGATATGCGCGAAACTAAAATATAATGGTCTAAATTTAAATGGGCGATAAAAGGAACCATTGTCTCAATTACAGAGGAATCTTCTATCTTTACCGGATATAAATCAAGCCCGAAGAATTTAGAGGCCTGAGAAAGCGCATACAGTGAATTTTTGATTATTTTAGGATTACCTTCTGGCCTAACCACTTCATTAAGAATATCAGTAGTAAGGGCCATTATAGCTACATCTTCTTCAGAGGCCTTAATTCCTGCATAATTTAAATAGTCAAAAATCGCCTTTGAACCACATGGCTTCCCTTTCAGCCACTCAAATAATTCTTCGATTCTTTGATTGGACATTCTTAGTGGTTTGTCCAAAGACAAGGTCAGATTGGACGAAACCCTAACCGCAGTTACCGGCTTGTTCGCTATTTCTTTTAGAATGTTACGAATTGTTAAAGCAGTATTAATATTGTTGAGGTTATTGAAGTGCGCGGGAGCTATGCTACCAACAGTGGGCTTATTCCAAATGACCCGCCAATCATATTCAACGGCTTGAGCAACTTGTTCAGGAAGGAATACCGCAACCAAGACAAAAGCAACCATACGGATCCAAGCTTTAAAATTTGACTTGAATTCCTTCTTTGGTTGCTCAAACCTTTTTTCTGTCGGTTGCAGGTTTTTGGTCATTTTTTACCTAATACAAATTAAATAAAAAATAAATTCTCCCCTTACCCCAGAATCATTTTTAATTTTGAAATCTGTTCTTGTCATCATTAATCCGTTATTATTAAAATCTTTTTAAAATTTTTTATCAAGTACTGTTCAAAAATAGTCTGGTTCTCGTCGATACTGGCAACCCGGCTATCCTTTGAGGCTTTTTTGATTTGAGGACCCGTGGCTTTGTGTCCCTAGATTTCTCTAGGTTTACCTTTTTCATCATTTCAACTTACACTTAAATATAACACTCCAGATCGTCGCTGTCAAGTAAAAAAACGGGCATTTTGGTAGCGCTTTCTTTTAACATTATTCATTTAGAAGCCTGCTAAAAAACACTCTCTAAAAACTGTGTTTTGGTAACCAAGAATCAATACCGCCATCAGATTATTACTAGAAAACAGTCTTGCCGAGACAGCTTAAAGAACGACAGCGTGATGGGTTTGCTATTAGAATGGACAATAAGAATAATAGAATGGACAATATTCTTACTCCTTGTTCAGTCTGGACAATTAATAAGAGCATTTCCTGATGCTTAATTTCATATGGCCGTGTTTATTTTTTACAATACTCGACTTATTGCTAATTAAATCTAGCCTAACAAAGAATAACCCAATCAATAAGTGTCAATTATCCATCCTACGGACCCTTAGAATTAGAAGGCAAGGAAAGTGATCTCGCCCAAAATAAACAGCCTGGTACTAAGATCGTTAAATATTCTGAAAGGGCTGTGCTTAAAACTTGCGATTCTAAAGCATGCAGCATATGGCTATAAGGGAAGTAAACATACTTAGCCGGATGTTTATTGCAGCTCTAAATACCGTATTAACGGCACAACAAGCCTGCGGCTATTTCTTTAACTGTCAACCACATAACGGCAATGGTTTAGTTGTATCGCAAAAGGTCTGCGTAAAAATATCAGGAGGCTCTTTTACAGCATCAAAAAATAAACTGGATGACTGGCATAAGTTACTGAGAGGCCGGATCGCTGGCAAGATAATCCTGCAATCCAAAAGAAATGAATTGGACCTTAAGGACAGGCATGCATAAAAAGGTTTGCGGGAATTAGAATCCTCTAATTCCACCCTGCATAAAAGTAAGCAGAATGGGCCCGCCGACAATTATGCCGATTACGGGCATTATAAAGAATATAAGGGGCAGGAGTATCTTTATCGGGGCCTGCAAGGCGGTTCTTTCGCCGCGATGGAACCTTTGTTCCCTGGCGTCCTCGGAAAGGACTGTAAATGCTTCGGCAACCGGGGTACCCATACGTTCGGCCTGGATGATAGTTTGCACAAAAGAAGTCATCTCCGGAATCTCAAGCCGATGGGACATATCTTTCAAAGCCTGTATGCGAGGTTTACCCCATTTTATTTCGTCTACGACAAAAGATAATTCTTCCGTCATTGGGGTGCTCGGGGTGCGTTCAATAACCCATTTTACGGCATTAACGAAATCTAAACCGGCTTCAATACAAAGACCCAGCAAATCCACCGTCTCGGGAAGCCTGCGCGCAATCATATATTTACGCTGGGTTACCTTCCTTTTTAGATAAAAATCCGGCCCAACATATCCAAAAGCAACAGCAATTATCAAAAGCGGGGGTTCAAACTTTCCGACCGCCGCTTGCGCGCAACATGCAAAAATAATGCATAGGAGTACCTTTAAATTAAAAAAACCCCCTGGAGACATCTGAATTCGTGCGGCATCCAGCGATTTTTTCAAGCTGGCAGCCATGCCGGTACTCTGCAAGAATGCCCCGGTAGGCAGGATACGGGCAAGGTCAAACGGAGGTTTCTTGAATTGTACGGCCTGCCCCTCTTGAGGCATGTGCAAGAGGGTGCTTGGATGCGAAGAAATCAGCGCCCAAATAATGAGCCCGGCGGAACCTAGGATAAAAACAAAAATTAATATCTCCATCACACCTTTATCGTACTAAACATCTTTATCAAAACCATCCCCACAACTTGCAAAACAACAGCTATAATAATCAGCATTCTGCCTAGATCGCTGTTTAACATAATATCAAAATGGTGTTTATTAACAGAAAGCACCCAGACTACGAATACAATCGGCAAGAAGGACATTATCGCCCCTTGCATACGGCCCTGTAAAGTAAGCGTTTTAATGCTCTCTCTTAATTTACGGTTATCCCTGATTGTAACCGTTAGCCTGCTGAAGACCTTAGGGAGTTCTCCTCCTGTTTCCCTGGCGACCAAAAGCGCATTTACCACCAGCCCAAGTTCATCGATATTCATCCTCTTTTCAAGCCGTTTCAAACATTCCTCCAGCGGGATGCCCATTTTATTTTCCCTGACAACCAGCCCCAATTCCTGGTTCATTGGCACAGGCATCTCCTCGACCAACACCTCCAATCCCTGCAAAAGGCTTAAACCGCCTTTTATGCAGCTTGAAAGCATGTTTATTGCGTCTAAAAGCTGATCGTTAAATTTGCTGATCCTGGCTTTATAACGGGCTTTCAGGATGAAATTGGGTATCGCCACGCCTACAATAACCCCCAAAATCATAAATACCGGAGACTGCATGAGGACGTAACCGGCGCCGCCGAAGACAAAAGGAAGGACATAATAAAGCATAACGATGCTTTTAGGGCTTTTGTCATAGAACATCTTATCCATTTCTTTAGCGAGAACTGCTTCCTTCTGGTATTGCCAGGACTGTATTTTCTGCACAAAAAAAGGAAGCAGGCTAAAAGAAATTAAAATAACGGAACATAAAATTAATAAACTTAGCAATATAATCATTTCGCCATTATTGTATTATTATGGAGTATACTGTTCGCCGCCGCCTAAGACATCACCTGTTTGACGGTATTTCCCCTGGAGACTGCGGCGATAATACGCCCCTGCCGCGATAAAAACTGCGACTACCAAGATAAGTATCCCTAGATATTCTATTATGGATTGCGCTTTATGACCCGGATTTTTTATAGGCATTATAGTCCACCGAGATACTTGTTTTTTTCAATGGGATCAAGTCGCTGCTGAACTTGGCATTCAAATTCTCGGAAACCTTTATTTTGCAGTTTTCTTTATTCTCTTTCCTGCGAAACAGCAAGACGGTATTCTTGGAAATTCCCGTTACCGGATTCCTGGCGGCAAGCTCCCATCCGTATTTCAGCATAGCAGATTCATAGAAAAAAACCACATCTTTTACGCTATCATCGGTTTCATATACGAATGAGATTTTACCAAGGAACTTCAAAGAAATAGTCTGGATACTGCCGGGATAAACAGGCATAAAACTTACCCTGTCGGGTTTTTTCTTGCTCATTGACAGAAATTCTTCTTTATCCGGGGTGTTCCCTATGGTTATACTGAATTTACTCTCTTTCTCTGGATTGCCCGAAGGATAGAATTGAATTGTGGCCAAATGCTTGTCTTTTGAGAATACCCCTTTACCTGCCACGCTCCATCCTGTCTGGGATAGTTTTTCTTCATAAAAATCATATATCTCGCCCTCTCCCAAAAAGGTTTTATACATGCTTGTAGACATCTTTACTGGACCAAACTCCGAGCTTCTTTCATTAATTTTAGAAGTTTGGGAGGGAACCGGCATCCTGAAATTGGCGGCAAATAAAACAGGAGTAGCAACAAAAATAACCAAGAATAAACTCAATAAAAAATTCCCTAATAATCTGTAAATACGCATTAAACTGGCTCCCACGTGTCTTTCGATAAATAAACTGGTTAATCTCCCGGGCTCTTAATCAATGCTTACTATCTGGGTTTCGTAGTTATCTTTAAAATCCTTCAACACCCCCTCGCCATGAAACTCTGCGGTGCTGGTACTTGTAGTAGCTGAATAAGGACTGCAGGTCTCCTCGCGCTCATTATATAAATTCTCACAAAACGAAGATACACTGCATTTTGTCTGCCAAGCAGCAGGAGGACCTTCAAATACAGGATCATCGCCTATATTTATAATCATCGGGGTATCTTCATAAAAACTTGTCAGTTCATTCGAAGCTCCTTCGAAAGCACTATTGGCTTCATCATATCCTGCCTCGCCTTCTTGAAAGCCGCCGAGGGCTTCATCCGCATCGCTTACCGAACCGGTAAGCGTTTCATAACTGCCGCATATTTCTCCGGAATCAACGAATAAGCCTGCTTCAGTAAGCCATACATTTTTATATGTATCGGCATCCCTGGAATAAAGAGTCGCAATAGTTAAATCACTGCTCGAGGCATCGGAATTTTTAAGGATAGCATCAAGCGCTGCACATACTGATTCCTGTTTTGTCGTAAGAGCCTGCTTCTTGTTAGTCGCAGGGTCATAATAGTTAGGGTGGGCGTCGCAGGGGGGGTCTACAGCGTCACAGCATTCTTGAGCATAAACGGTCAATTGATAAATATCCTGCCCTTCTGTCGCGTTAATCGCTAAATTGTTATAAATACAAACCATGATGACCGTCAATGCCTTATAAGCTATCTGGTTAAAAGGATCGTCTGAAATAGAGGTTTCTTCGAACTCTATAAGATTTAATACATCACTTGGGATATTAAACGTCTTGTCATCCGGATAAGCCTTGTTTGTATATCTAAGTTTATAGTCGGTCAATTTCGGCATTTCCAGCGTTACAGTAGCCCCGCAAGTGCTCGTACCGCATTTTGAATCCCAATTCCAATCATAAGTTGAATTACTGGTAGTATCCTGGAAAGAGGCGTCATCTTTATACTTGCCGGTTCCCATCCAATAGCTAAATTTATCGCTGTTCGGGGACCTGGAAGACGTTCCGCTGTTATTAAAAGCATACTGCATCCCTACATCTTTGGCCTGTTCAATAGAATCATCCATAAGGTTCCTGGCCTGACAATAATTTGCCACCTGCGACTGCTTAAAGCTATCCGTAATTTGTTGAAGATAATAAGCAAGGACGTAACTGGCATAAAAAAAGTGCGCTGATGTCAACGCAAATGAAGCAGCTCCGATGACATCCTCGCTTTCGCTAAAGTTTTTTTCTGCCCCTTGTTGTTGATTTACCCAAATAGCACAATACTCTTCTGTAGTATCGATCTTTGCCAATGCCTCATAGGCCTTGTTTTTTGCTTGCTGAGCGTAAGTTTTGCCCTCATCGCTATATCCGGAAAAATCCGCAATTCCTTCGCATTCATGTAAAAAATTATACAGATAATGGTAATTGGCCAAAGCGTAATCATAGTATTCATCCATATCCCTATTCTCAATGGCCAACTCATTAAAGGCCCCGGCCATAACAGAACCTGCGGCTAAAGAACAGGCGTCTGCGCCATTGGAAACGTTGGTTTTGCTTATTGCGCTTTTTCCTGCCGAAATGGCAATTTTTGCGCCTACAATCAAAATAACTATAAAAATAAGCAATAACGGAAATACCTGCCCTGCCGGCTTTCCCGCCGGACAAAAGCCTTTATTCCCGGGCAATCGGTGGATAAACATCCTTTTCCCCCTTACTTCTTAAGAAAATATATCTGGTCATCGGTAATCTCCGATGCGCCATAAGGAACTGCGGGCTCTCCCGCGGAATCCCTTGAACCTGCCTGGACCCTGGTATCTTCATAGCTTCCCTGCCGGGCCCAAATCTGATCCTTTGACCAAGACCATAAATTCAACAGGCCGGCGATCAAAGCTACCGCTATTATAAAGATTAAAGTAAATTCTAAAGTGGCCTGGGCCTTTTTCATCATTGCATCGTAGTCTGGCGCGACATCGTTCCCCCGCCGGAAGTATATTTACCACCCTCTCCCAATCCTCCTTCAAGATCTATAGATGTCCCTTCTACATCGGAATCCCCTCCCAACGTATCCGTAACTACAAGTGATTTCCGGGTCACTATATTGCCGTTAGCCTCGTCTTTCTGAAAAGTCACAGTGCTGTAAGATGTACTTGTAAAACCGGAATGGGTGGTTTCGCTGGTATTGTACGGAGCATCGCGGGCGGGAATCTCCTGAGGCTCGCCTCTGTTCAACTGAAACCACGACTTGGACTCAGTATCCGTTTTTACGGTAGCGCCGCTTTCATCGGTAGTCACGTCCTGTTTACCGTCTGACCAAAGGACATTGCTCGAGGCGCCAAATTGCTGCAACTCTCCCAGCTCCATAGGGCTGGTCACATTGGACATCCTGCGGAAATCGGTTGTCTGCCAAGATGCTGAATTGTTGAGTTTTCTGGCCTCTTTCAAGGCTGCGCGGAAGGTTTGTTGTATGTAAGACTGCTGCCGGTTGTATATCTCGCTGTGTTTTATGGCAAGAGCAAAAGCCATGAGTATTATTGAGCCTAAAATGGCCAATTCTAATACTGCCTGTCCTTTAGATTTCCAGAACATCATCGGCCCCCTGCAATACTGGATCTAAAACCACCAACCAAGCCTCTATTGGCTATATTGATACGTAGATTCCTCTTTCCCCGTAAGTTTTCTACCTCCCCCAAGCAGCTCTTGGTTAGTCATGGTTGATTTCAAAGAGGTCGAACTTTCGGTATCCGCGGCATCTTCGTCGGGAGCCTGCTGGTCGCTTATGATGTAATCGGTCAAGCTCTTAACTTTCCCCTGCATACCCCTTCTTAGGTAAGCTTCCATCCCGATAACTACAAGCCCTATGATCCCGATAAGCAAAGCGATCTCGATTACGCTCTGTCCCCTGTCTAAAGAAAACACTGTTTTCACAGGCCACCCAGACTTTCATTTATATTCTTGCTGGTGGATGTTTTGCCGCTTTCACTGCTATAAGAAGTGGAGGATGAAGAATCTTCGGTTATCTCCCTCGCGTCCCAGTCCTCCTTTAAAGCATCATATTCATCGCTAAGCTGGCCCAATGTTTCGTATTTGCTATTTAATTCGGTTATATAATTTGCTACTATGCCGCCCTCCGGGGGGCCGGCCCATGTAAGAGCTGTTGCCGGGTCAATCTGGCCGCCTTCCCCGGAAATCGCGAAGGTCTCTTCGAATGCCTTTAAAGCCTCCTCGTCTCCTTCTATAGCCAGGGCTCCTTCGAATCTAGATTGCATTTCTTCTATTTCTTCATCGGTATATCCACCCTGATTTTTCTCTTGCAGCTCGTCCTCCGTAAACCCACCTCTTTCAAAACTGTCTATATCCTCCTGCTGTGTTTGAAGTTCCTCTAATTTATTATCCAAAGCTTCGTTTGGTTCATTCATATTGCCGTAATTTACCGTAGTGTTCGTCCCGGAAGATTGGGTGGTCTCTATCTTCTTAACCTCGGTATTATGGATGGTGGTATTCCCCGGGTCGTACTGTCCTGCCCCCAATTTCTCAGCATTGCTGCGCACCCCCCCTTGTAACCCGCGATTAACATAAACCAGCATAGCAACTAATGCGGCGGCGAATACCCCGATTAACAAAATATAATCCAAGGCCGCCTGTCCTTTTTTCATTAGTCCTCCGAGCCAAGATCGCTTATAGTCTCGCTTCCGGTTTTTCTTTGTTCATTTTGAACGATCTCTGTAGTAACCCTCCCTCCCGATGTCATGTTTTCAACCTGCTCCATGTCAACTGTCGTGGTGTAAGTGGAAGTAGTGTGCCCGGCTGAATACTGCTCTCCTATCTGGTCCGTCGAACTTCTTAACCTGCCTTGCACGCCCCTTTTCATATACGCCCCCATGGCAATCAGGGCCGCAACGACAAACCCTATCAGGATAACTACTTCAAGAGTGGTCTGACCTTTTGTTCTGATAAGCGACATATACACCTCCCCGCAAAAGTTATTAAAGCGATTTAATCGTCTACCCCCAAAACGGTACTGGTCCCTGTTCTTGTGCTGACATCATCTCCCACGATCGATCTGGTTATTCCCCCGCCTTCGGTGGTCGATTCTCTTTCCTGGCTCTTGCGGGTAGAAACCATATTCGAAGTAGTCTGATAATCAGGTTCATATTGCCCGGTCTGTCCAGTAATATTATCGCTCGCGTCTGTGTAATCCACGGCGTCTTTTATCTTACCCTGAAGCCCGCGCTTTACATAAACCTGCATAGCTACCGCCGCGGCAATAACTAAACCGATAACAATCGCGTATTCCGCGGTACTTTGCCCTTTGCTTAATCGTCTTAACATTCCTGCACCTCCTTGCTTATAAAGACATATTCCCGTTTATAAACGGGACCATTAAAAAGAAACCTCCCCCACTTTATCCTGCATCTTATCGGCCAGCTCGCTATAAGAAGAGTTTAATTTAGGCTTCAACATACTTCCTACCGCAATTATTGCTCCGACGACCGCAGCTAAAATAATAACGTATTCCAGTGTCCCCTGCCCTTTTCTGAACTTTTTCATCTCTCCCTCCTTATGAAAAAATTATTCCGATCGGTAATAATTAAGTTCCGTCTGCCTCTGCTTAAGACAGGCGTTGGTCGAACGCATCAGATAAATCGTCATCGCGATCAACGCCGCACTAACAATAATAATAAGCATCGCATATTCTATAAACCCTTGCCCGGATGCTCGTCTATAAAATGCCATTTTACCTAGGCTCTTTATCCCCCTGTCTTCATCCATCAGCCGTACATAAGCCATCATTGCCCAAGACGTGCATTCATCGCCCTTATCACATAAGTGCTCATCGCCACTAAAGCCGTGCTTATAACAATAATCAGCATGGTATATTCCAAAAAACTCTGGCCTTGATTTCGTACCATTGCCATCGGCTTTAGAATTGATTTTCTTACGGGCATATGAAACCTCTCATTGATTGTACACGGTGTCATATATTACAGTCAATTGCGGATTTGCCACTGAGGCCGCCGCTACTATAACACCGATAACCACAGCCAAAATTATTACATATTCCAAAGTACTTTGGCCGCACTTACAATATAGAGTACCTCTATTATTAAACATTCTAACTAAATATACCATTTAAGGATATAACAATCAAGGTTAATCCAGGGCTATTTGAAAGCGTTTTCGAACCAGAATATCTTATTCTCGGACGTTTTAACTTTACGCTCATTTAATCTGTTATTAAAATACCCCAGGTCCTTGAGAAATTGGTAATCATTGCTCACCAACAACTTAGCGATAAACCTCTCTTTAACAGCACCAAGCTCTGCCAGATTACTGTAAAAGAATTTTTCCATATAGGAAAAATCCTTGGCGGAATACTCCGAAGGCAAAAAATGCCAGCGTAAATACTCATCCAGCATCTTAAGGTACAAAGAGAAAACCTTGGTTAAATCGGCAGGGGCTCCTGTTTTATTCAAATCAAAATTTTCTTTGGGGAAAATCTTGCGCTCGGCCCCGGTATATTTAAAAAGTTCTATCTTGCTGTTAAAATCCTGAAACGCTTCTTCAAAATCCGGCCAATGGCTTAAATAAATACCGGCAAGCTTATTTAAATCCTCCGCAAGGGAATTCTCGCTTGAAAGAATTACTAGGCGGATTTTCTCTCTTAGATCGGTCTTAACCGCGCACCCTTTCAAAGAAAGTTTTCTATTCGGCATACAAAACAAATCGATTTCAATATCGCCCAAATATAAATCCTGTCCTGTTTCCTCGATATGCCTCAACGAGAAATCGCCGATTTTCTTGACTTTGCGGGTAGAACTGAATTGCCAAGGCCAAATCCCAAAAACAACGCCAAACTGCGTTTCTTTAACCAAAGAAATCTTTTCTAATTCCTCTAGCTGATCGCCAAACAACACTAAACCTTCCGGATGATTATCCGTTCCGGACAGCTTAACGATAAGATCAAAAAACTCGGGTGGAAAAATATCCGAACTGGAAGGAGACAGCAATACCAATGGTTCCCCTTGCATAAAATGCTTATCCAGCCTTTTCTTTATTTCATGTATCGTATTGGAAAAATCACAGGGGAAGCGGGTAGCCGGCCAGATTGAATGCAACTGGCCGTCCAAATGACTGATACTCCCGTCGGCAAAACTTATTTTCACTCCTTTTGCTTCGGTAAAAAGTTCAGAAACAATCCCGACGCTCTCAGGAACAATATCGGCTATCTGTTTAATCTGGTCAAAATAATTATTTAATTCTTCACGCGAATACCCGGCACCGACCAAGGCCCCTAAGGCGGGATAATCCTGATCCCTGAACAAAGAGCTGAATATCAAAGCCTCCGTAAGTTTCTCTGTGCTTTCTGGCTTGCTCCCAAGCCCCCAGCTTATAACAGAATTAATCTCCTTGCTCCCCCCGATCAAACAATCGATGGCCTTCAGCATAATCAACCCGGAAGATTTTTTGCTCTTAAGAGATGCTTCGGAATTTAAAGATACACCCTCTGGATGAACAGTTTCTACTTTCTTGTCCTGCTTAAGTTTTTGCTGTTCCTCTTCCGATATTCTGATCCATCTTTCCTTTTCGGCATTTAATTCGGTTTGGCAGGCCTCCTCCTCTTGCTTCTTCCTCTCCTCCTCAAGCCTCAAGGCCTCTTCCTGCTTCTTGCTTTCCTCGGCTTCCTGGGCCAGTCTCTTCTCTTCAAGCAGCCTGGCCTCTTCAGCAGCCTTTGCCTTGGCCATCTCCTCGGCTTCCTGGGCTTCTTTCAGGCGGCAGGCCTCCTCCTCTTGCTTCTTCCTCTCCTCCTCAAGCCTCAAGGCCTCT
>Ga0265297_10003956_pt1 | contig 25298 bp, 5 predicted proteins | sample Munlanlwell13791_FD_192502 | JGI IMG/M metagenome (GOLD analysis project Ga0265297, IMG submission 192502) | Leachate microbial communities from a municipal landfill in Southern Ontario, Canada - Leachate well 137-91 | ecosystem: Engineered > Solid waste > Landfill > Unclassified | place... | reverse complement strand
TTGCCGTCGTAAAGGCGGGATCGTTGATTTTATCAATGGCGCTGATAATCCCAACCGGTTGACCGATACTGGCCGGCAATCTTAATTTTCTTTTAGCCAATTCAACCAGCTCGGGTAGCTTAGAACCGCCGCCGGTGAGGACAATGCCTGCAGGTAGCTTACCACTTCTATCGATTTTCTTCAATTCTCCGTCGATTTTATCAAAAATTTCTTCCACTCGCGCTTCAATGATTTCTGAAATGTATTTTTTGGAAACAAAATTGCTTTCACCGCCTTCAAACTCGGCTAAATCCAGCTCATCTCTTTTGCCAACTCGCGCCGAAAGGGCTAAACCGTGTTCAAGTTTAATTTTTTCTGCGGTGTCAATTGAAATTCTGAGACCAATCGCGATATCGGAAGTGATATGATCGGACCCGATCGGCAAAACCGCGGTATGAACGATATCCCCTTCTTCAAAAACCACCAGGCTGGTGGTCGCGCCGCCGATATTAACCACCGAAACTCCCAACTCTTTTTGCCGGCTGCTCAAAACTGCCTCTGAAGTGGCCAAAATTGACAAGACTAAATCTTCTATGTCAACCCCGGTCCGATAAATCGCTTTGGTTAAATTTTTAATTTGGGAACTTAAGCCTTGGATAATTTGAGTTTCTACCTCCAGCCGCACGCCGGTCATGCCCAACGGATCTTTGATGCCAGTCTGGCCGTCAACCGTAAAACTTTTTGGAATAACATGCAAAATTTCATAATTCGGCGGAGTCGCCACCGTCCGGGCCGCTTCAACCGCTCGCTCAATATCGTCCTCGGAAATTTCACCATCAGAACGGGCCACCGCGACTGTCCCCTGACTATGCTGAGAAATAATATGACCGCCGGAAATGCCAACCCAGACACTGTTAATCGGTATGCCGATCATCCGCTCGGCTTTCTCCAGACCGCCAGAAATCGCCGAAACGGCATCTTCAATGCTGGAAATAACCCCACGATTAATGCCCTCCGCCGGCACTTGAGCGGCGCCGATAATATGAATTTGATCCTGTGAATTTTCCGCCCGTTGACCCACCACTAAACGAACTGCGGTTGAGCCAATATCCAAGCCGGCAATTATTTCCTGTTCTGCCATAAATGAATAAAATCACTAATAAATTATCTTAAGAATGGATTAATTTTAACACGAAACAGACAAAATCGCAATGAGTTAACCTAAAATTTTTTCTTCCAAGGCCCGCATCTGCCTATCGCCGACCGGATCCTGGTGGTCATAGCCCAAAAGGTGTAAAACCCCATGGACTAAAAGCCAGGCCAGTTCTTGTTTAACGGTTCTTTGGTTTTTCTTGGCCTGTTTAACTGCCTGCGAATAGCAGATGATAATCTCTCCCCAATAACCGGCCACGGCGGGCTTAATTTTTCCACCCTGGACATCCTGCTCGGCGAAACTCAAAACGTCAGTAACGGCATTTTTACGCCGATAGACCCGGTTCATCTTTTTCATCGCCGCCTCCCCAACTAAGGCCAGTGAAATTAACCCCGATTTTTTAATCTTTAGAGTCTTTTCGACGTTCCGCAGGATACCGCGCCAAAAATCTTCTGGCTGCCGGCGGCCGACAGTTTGGTTTAATTCAAAACTAATCATCATTATTGAGTCAAACGAAAACTTTTGACCATCAAATTGAAGGTGGTAAAAAAATTCGCCTGGCTGGAATTACCCGTGTTATAAGTTATCAGATAAATTGAACCGGGATGGCTGGGATTGACTAAATAATAGTTCAGTTTATCAACCGAAAGCAAGCCTTCCAAATTGTTGATTTTGACAGCGGTCAATTGATTAACAGCGGTGCCGGGAAATTGCTGAGAATACCACTGACTTAAAGATAAATTGTTGGTATTTGGCAGGATTAAGACTTCAATGAATTCACCGCTATTGGACTGAAAAATAACTTCCGTATCAATGCCGGCTAACTCACGGACCCGCCAGCGGCTAGGATAGCTGATTGAGTAAGCCGCGTTAGGATAATTGGTAAATAAATCTGAGTCGGCTAAAGATTTACCGGCTTGTCGCGGATCGTAGCCGTTAAGCAGCTCGCTGCCGTCGGAAAAACCGTCACCGTCGCTATCCCGGTTGACTGAGTCCGTGCCGTATAGAATCTCTTCCGCTGCCGACAGATTGTCGCCATCAATATCCGGCGCCGGCGCGACTGGGGTGCTAGTATCAATATCAGTATTGGTATTAACATCAGAATTATCCGGTTCAGTGACTACCGGTTCCGTTGTGGTCGGTGTGGTGGTTGGAACTTCCGGCTCAACTGCCGCGTTGACATTTTGGTTAGTGTTAACTGCCGGCTGATTAGAATTGTCATTAACACCGGTTTGACCCGGGTTAAGATTGGTTTGATTAGTACCCGGTGACACGATTGAGCCGGGGTTGATTAGACCTTGATTCAGCAAATACCCAGCCACCACCAAAGCGCCAATTAGAATCACTCCGGCTACGATTATAATAATCACTCCGGCATGCCGCTTCTTGGGAGCAACATAAAACCGGGCCGGCATAACGTGAACCTGCTCAATAATCTGGGAATCAAATTCGCTATCCCCGGTTTTTAATTTTTTTTCTTTCTGTTTTTTGCCTAAACCAAACATAGTGAAGTAAGTGAAGTAAGTAAATTAAGTGAAGTAAGTGAAGTAAGTGGGTAAATCAATAAATGAATAAGAATCCTCCACTACTTATTCTATTTTAAGTAATCGGCCAGGGCCCTTGGGATCGTAGCCAGCCCGGACTTCGGCGCCATCAGTATAACCGTCACCATCGGTATCGGGATTATTGGGATCGGTCCGGAAAACTTTTGTTTCATCGCGGTCAGTCAGACCGTCATCGTCGGTATCCACTTTAGTCGGGTCTGTGCCGTAAACGGCTTCTTCGTCGTCGGTTACCCCATCTCGATCGGTGTCAATTGGTACTGACGGCTGAACGGTAGTGTCGGTCGGAATAAAATCATCCGGTTGATTAACTAAATCCGAATTAACATTAACCGGCTGATTTGTTCCCTGATTCACCGAATCGGCATCAAGCCCTAAATTCAACTGGTCAGAATTAATCAATGCCGCGTTTTCCGGCGCAAAAAACTGGCTATAAGCATACCAGCCGCCAGCGGCTAAAACCGCCACCGCGGCCAACCCGATAAGCAGGATGATAAAAATTTTTTGATGCCGTTTGAAGAATGGCTCTCGGGTTTCCGTTTTTGGTTTAGCCGGAGTCGCTGGCAACAATGGTTCCAACCGGGCCGGCTGGCTGGGTAAAGCGATTGACGGTGATGAGCTGTCAATATCAGCTAAAATATCTTCCGGCTCATTAGCTGGCGGAACCGGACTACCAATGGGTAAATTGACCGGCGGCTCGACCGACCGATTTGGTTGTTTTGTTTCGTCAGGCATTGACTTTTGATCAAACATAATTTTGATGAATACTTATTAATTTAATTATTTTTATTAGGGTTGCAGAGGGTCATGATTTTCCGCTACTTCCGTGCCATCAGAAACACCGTCGCCATCGGTATCGGAATTCAAAGGGTTAGTAAGATAAATGATTGCTTCGTCGTAATCGCTTAAACCGTCGCCATCGGTATCGGCCTTGCCGGCATCGGTATGGAGCCGGTATTTTTCAAACTCATCGCTTAAACCGTCGCCATCGGTATCGGCCGGCAATTGAGCCAGACAACGTTGTTTACCGCCGGCAATAGTGATTTTAGCGCAAAGGGAATAATCCTCGCGCAAAATGGCTTTGCGGGTGTAATAAAGTTCCAAACATTTCTCCTGACTGCCGGCATTCTTTAAACGCTGGCAGAACTCGCTGCTATTATTGCGGCTGACAACTGACTCCTGACACCGCTTAATCAAATCTTCAGCCGTAAGCTTACTGCACTGCTCAAAATCATTAAGGGCGACCATCACGCCAATCCGGCATAAAGTCTGCTGATCTTGGCTGGAGATTTGCTGGCAGATGTCCTGATTTTTGCGGTTAGCCGCTACGCCGCTAAAACAGCTATCCCGGCTGGTTATTGATAAAATTTTGGCACATTGATCGGCGTCGCCGGAACTTATCGCCTCATTGATGAAAATCGGATTAAAAATCTCCGGCCCAAAACTGCTCATGCAGCGGTCAGCTAAGACTGGATCATTAGTATAAGCCTGACAGTCATTGGTTAGACTCGCCGCCGGATCAAAATTTTCGCCAGTGCCATTAGTTGACGTGGCGTTGGCTTGATTTGAGTTAACCGGCGAAGTGCTGTTTTTGAGTTTAGGCCCAAAAAAATACCAGCCGATTACCACCACTGCCATAAAAACAATTGATGCACCAATGATTAAAATATTTTTTTTAGTCATAAATTATTCTTACTGTAACCTCTTCGGCCTTGTCGTTGCGAGTTCCAATTGAGATTACTTCGTCGCCTCGACGCAGAACCATGGCTCCTCGCAATGACACTAAAAAATTTAATTATCAAGACAAACGTCTTTACTGACACTTAAAAACACCGTCGCTATTAGTACAGCCCACTTTCAAATCCCAGATGGTTGGGTTAATCTCGGCCGTGGTTGATTCTAATACCACTCTCAGCCGCAGATATTTTTTCTTGAAAATATCGTTACTGTAATCATTATTGTAAGTCTTAGCCGCGCCGGTGCCATTACCATTCCCGGCCAAAATCCAGTTTCCGCTATGTTCCCAATTGTTAAAATCAACGTTCGCCTGGGCGGCACAGTCATCACCTACCTCTTCGACATTATCGCCGAAACAAACATAGACATTAATGCTGGTGTTTGTGGGAACCAAACTTTGATATAAAACCTTGCCCCATTTATGTTCCCAGCTGTCTTTGATTTGAGTCAAATCACCGTCTAAATCAAAGGCTTCAAAAGGATTCTGGGTCTGGCCGGTGGCATTACGCAAGGCCGGATAATAAAAAGCTTTAGTTTTAAAAACCATGGCCCGCGACATCCCCAAGAAGTCACCCCAGATATAAGGATAGCCGTAGGGAGTTAAAACCGAGGAAGTAAAACATCGCTCACCCTGACCGCTTAGCCCAAACCGACAAACCTGATCACCGACTTTTCCACTATTTACTCCCCAAACAAAGCCATTGCTGTCTCCCGAAACCGCGTTGACATCAGGCAATGAATCACCGGTTATTTCCGTTTCCATTACATCCTGAGTGATTTTTTCCATTGCCCCGGTTTCACTTATTAAGCCGGGTATCTGACCAGCCCGACAATCAAATTTGGCAGGATAAGGATCAGGGTTTGGCTCATATTCTGTACTGAGTTTACATTCCTGAGATCCAGAACGTGAGGCCCAAACATTATTTTCTATATCAATGCCCAAACCATGGCGCTTATAAGCCGTAGGCACGCCAGACAATAATTCCATTGTAAGTTTTGTCGCACTAGGACTGGGAATCCTACTTTTCCAAAAAGATAAGCGGTCTAAATTTACTTCAACTTTATAGCCATCAGATTTATCACACCAATTACCCACGGTAAACCCCGCATACACATCACAGTCATTATGAGACCCGACAAAAACGGTGCCAAACTGATCAGTCACGGTACCAAACAGGATGGAGACCGGATTGGAAAAAATTATTTTTGGGGAAACGGCATCGGGATCGGGAATATAGCCAAGATTATTCAAAGTATACCGGCCGCGAACCTGATCATTGATTACAGCGGCGTCCGCCGGTCTTTCGGGCGTACGAGGATTATTAGGATTCCACTCCTTTGGGTATCGGGCACCACCGCCATGCTCAGTAAACCAGATACCACCGTTTGGCGTGATGGCCATACCAATAGTGCCATACGTCGCCGTGACACTGACAGTGCCATTCATCGCATCAGCAATTGTCTTTATTGGCTGGCACTTATTAGGATCATCGGAGTTATTGCCACCTTTAAACTTACGCAGAGCAACAGACTTAGAAGTACTGCTATCAGGACAGCTAGCGGCTGGGGAACCGCATCGTGATTTGTCGGAATTAAGACAGAGCTCACCATTGTCACTGCATAAATCAAATCCTGAAATGTGCTGGCTGCCGCCGGCCACCCAGGCGTCGCCAGTTTTATCAATTACTACGCCGCCACCAAAAGGCCCAAGTCCATCAACTTCACAAACCTTAATTAAACCATTGGCCTTGCCTGGCAAAACCGATTCGCTGAAGTGGGCCACTTTCCAAACATTAGCAAGTTTAAGACTTGGTACCTCAGGATTACAAGTGGCGGTAGCCGGATTAGCACAATTGGAAAGATAAAGGGAGGTACAATAAGCGTCATTATCACTGCAATGGTTATTATTACAAGTGGCAGTAGCCGGATTAGCACAGCTGGAGAGGTTAAGAAGCGTACAGGCTTTTGAATTATCACTGCAGAAGGTAGCGCCTAAAGTACGCTCTCTATAAGCTACCCAGGCCTCACCGTCATTAACATTAACGGCCACTGGACCGGGATTATTAACGATTGTCTCATCTGGATAAGTACAATTCTCGCCCCGAGCTAAATCTTTAACGCTTAAAATACCAGGATCGGCATTATCAAAACAAAGCACATACTCATGGACAATGGTGCCAATGTCATAAGTAAGTCTGGAATTATAAGTTGCGGCATCATATTGACCAGTTTCACCGTTGTTATCAAGAATCTGCAGACACTCACCACACCCCGCCGGCCGAGCCGAAGAGTTGTCAATATTGCAAGCGGCATTATTGCGACTGCAAACGCCGCCATGAGTTTCCCCCCAAACGTCTTTGACCTTGACTTCGTTGAGCAAAGCCACCATTTGAGTTATTGTTCCAATACCATTGGGAATCCAAAGATATTTAGTCGGACTGACCAAAAAAGGATTATCGTCGGGTACCTTGGCGCAGTTAAGGTAATTTTCCGGCTGGCAGCGTTGGTCGACAGATTGGTTCGAACTGCCGCAAACCAAACATTCATCAGCAATCATAAATGACCGGAAGTTAATATCACCTTTGAGGGTACTAATTTTAGTGGCGGCGGAAGCCGGGAAGCTGCTATTGCCGTCGCAATATTCGGCGGAACCGACACAACTATCACCGCAGCAGTTGCAGGTATCAAACTGACAACTCGAAGCCTGGTTATCGGAACAAACCAAGCCGCCCAAACAGCTGCCAGCCGAACCGCAAACCGCCTGCCAAGTACTGGGCTGACCCGGGTTGCACTTTTTTTCCGGTTGATTAGAACAAACACCGGAATCGCTCCAGGCAAAATTAATACTGCCGCAGGTCTTGCCGGCTAAATTATCCAAATCACATTGTTCGCCGATATTGACGTTATTGTCGCCGCAATAAAAACAGCTTGAGGTATCAAATTTACACTGCGGACTGCAGGCTAAGGTTCCGCCGGTAAGGCCTAGATTAATGCAGTTCAACCCACCGAGATTTTCCGAATCGCAATCTTCGCCGGAATCAATCCGGCCGTTACCACAAGGATCGCAAATGTCGCCTTGCAAATTGAAATTCCAGTCGGCCTGGTCAGTATCTTTGCAACTGATTTCAATCCCGAATTCGTTATAGCACTTTGTCCCTCCGGGGCCGGCAGGGCAGTTATCCAAGTCCGGCCAGGAGCCATCGTTTTTATAGTAAGGATTATCTCTTTCGGTTTTAGGTTCCACTCCGGCCGGATGAGCCGAAAGCCAAAGAATACCAAAGGTAGTGGTGCCTAAAACCACCAGTAAAATCATCACTGGCAACCAAGACCCGTTAATTATTTTAAAATTCTTTGGCATTATCGACTTCCTTAATTCTTAATTCTAAATTTTTACCCTCTTTAGCGCGTAAAAACGGTACGGCAGAAAATATAACTGGTTTCGTAGGCGGTGGTAGAGTGCCAGGTACCGCGCGGACTATTGTATTTAGTGCTATTGCCATTGTACCAGAGACGATCATCGATATCTGACAACCCCGCGCCATAACCATTGCCCCAAGAAATATCGGTCCAAGCCGCGGTTTCGGTAAAGCCGGGATTTTTCCAATTACTGCTTGGCAGATCGCCTGACCCGTTAATTATAGCATAACACTTGGTTGGCCAATGATTAGAATTGCCCGGGCTGCTTAACGGCAAATAATCGGTTCGATTGGGCGTAGATATTAACGAGCATAAGCCGGTATCGTCGTAATCAGCAAAAGCACCGCGCAATTCTTTATCGTTAGATGAAGTACCAGGCGTTGGCGTGCCCGTTGAATCCGGGTTGGTATCAAAGGCCTCAAAGCTGATGACGTTTTCGCCGGAGACCAAATAATCATTGATATTGAAATTGACATTATCAACCACGCTTGCGGGCAGATTATAACTCTGGTAATGAGGCAGATAAAGATTGCCGGCGATCAACTTACCGTTGATATAGACGTTAAAATAATCCTCGGCGCCGACAATAGCTTTGCAGCTGTTGGTTTGATTGCAGCTGCTGCCCTGGCAAGTATCCCGAGTCACCGCGCTGCTGGCAGCGCAAACATATCCATTAGTTTTGGTTCCGTTGCGGCTGGAACCGCTGGTGCAGCCAACGGCGCAAAGACCGTCATTATCAAAATCGTTATTGGGATCATAAGGACAAATATCAAGAATATCCGGCGTGCCATCGTAATCAGAGTCGGGTGAGTCTGGAATACAAATACCGCTGGTGGAACATTTGCAAGGCGTAACGGCACAAATGTCATTTCCGACGGTGCTTAATTGCGAAACGCTGCATTGATATAAACCGGCGGTATCTTCGCCGCTAGTCTGGGCTTGGCAGGTGAATGGCGGACCGGAAGTACCGCATTGATAGCAGGCGCCTTGAGCGGAAGTTTCACAAGCGCTTGAGTTGGCCTGACAGTTATATGTATTTGAACTGGTTAGAGCGCAAACACCGCATTGGCCGCAGTTGACGCTGCCGTCCGGACCGCAAATCCAATCATGGCTTGAACCGTTACAAGAAGCCGTTACGCAATTACCGGAACAAATCGCCGAAGCCGGACAATTAAAACTGTCCTGACAGTCGGTCAAGCCGTCGCAATCGTTATCTAAATCGTCAGTACAGCTTGATTCAATACTCTGATAACCGGTACCCTTAGCGCAGTCCGTCCGATCCCAGGAGCCGTTAACGCAGTCGGCTAAGTTAGCCGCGCAAACGCCGGAATAACCCAGCGGGGAATCGCTGCATCTCAAAGATGGGCTGGTAACATAACATTGGCCGCCACAACCCTCATCTACCGTGCCGTCGCAATCATTGTCAATCTGATCACAAACTTCCGTGCCGGGCGTACCCGGAACACAGGAATCGCTCGGACTGCCGCCAAGACAAGTTTCCGTGCCGGTCCGGGCGCAAGCGCCGACGCCACAGGTAGTTGGCCGGGCAACGTAATCTTCGTCCACGGCACCACTACAGTCATCATCAACATTATCGCAAGTCACATCATTGGCCGCGGGCGTGCCGGCAACGCAGGTATTCTGGACCGTACCATTGACACAAGCCATGGCACCGGTCCGGGCGCAAGCGCCGACCCCGCAACTGGTAGGCGTAGACGGATAATCTTCATCTTTAGTCCCGTCGCAATCATTATCGACATTATTGCAGGTAGCGTCGTTAGCCTGTTTGCCCACCTCGCAATCGGCTGTCTCCCAATAACCGCCGGCAGTACAATCGGCGGTGTTAGCCGCGCAAACCCCTTGATAACCTAAAGGCGACTGACTGCAGCTTCGGGTGGTTGGCGGGACACATTGACCGCCGCAGCCTTCATCGGTGGTGCCGTCACAATTATTATCTTTGCCGTCACAAATTTCCGTTGTTCCTTGACTTGAACCATCGCTGGCATCACAATCGCAAAAAGCATTGGTATTGCCGCCATAGACATGGACATTGGTATCGTTACAATCGGTGCCGGCGCTACTTCTCTGCCGGCCGCTGGGGCAACTGGAGCTACTGACGGTATTGTAGTGACTATCATTATCCTCATCGCAATATAAAGCCACCGCTAAAGTTTTGCTGTTAGGAATGTTGGATAAAGTTGACTGATTCGGTACTTCGTCAGAAGTCTTAATTCCGAAGTAGTAGGTAGTATCAGCGGTCAAACCCGAAACAGTCGCTGATTGAGCGGTACCAGCTACCGCCGGTGTCGGTACCGCGGTCAAAAATCGAGTAGCCGAATTCCAGTTAGCCTCCGTTAAGACTGAGGTTGAATAACGAACACTGTAGCTTGACGCCGTACCGGTAGTACCATCGTCGCCCGGCGCGTGCCAAGTTAAAACGGCTGAGTTAGTTTCAACGCTGGAAATTGCCAGATCGCTAATTGCGGCCGGAGCAGTGGTATCAACTGGCGTTAATGAGCCGCAGTTACCGGCCTGGCAAACACTGGGCGAGGCACATAAATTCGGCGCCACCGAATCCTGAGCGTCTTCATGGGCGGATAAACAAGTACCACCCGTGCCATCGGCACAGCTTTGGCAGCTGGGGCATTCTGCTTCTAAGCCATCAGCGGCCGCGCGGTTAACGCAAACGCCGGCGGAAGCGTTAACTTTACAAATCATACAAGACTGCCCCATGCAGCCAACGCCTTCTTCCGACGCGGCCGGCCGACATTGATAGTCATTAGTTAAAGATGAACCGATGTCACCTGGAGTACGGCAGCGTTCGCAGGTATTGCAGTAAGACAAGCTGTCATTATCGGAATTGTAAGAACCATCCCAGCAACAACGGTAATTATCCGGTCCGGTTTGGCCGGCACATTCAATATCAGCGCAATCGACATATCCATCGGCGTCGTTATCGGATCCATCGGCACAATTTTCGACTAAATTCAATCTGACTACTGTCACATTGACCGAGGCCGATGCGGTCTGGTTGCCGGCACCGTCTTTAGCCACCGCCTTTAGAACGTGCGGACCGGGAGCATAAGTGCTGGTAACCCAGTTAATCTGGAAAGTGTTGGTATCGTCAAGACCGATGGAAACATTGTCGACAAAAAATTCAACTGACACGACGCCAACATTGTCACGGGCATCAACGACGATTTCCGCTAGACCGGAAACCGTGCCGCCGAAATCACCAATCGCCACTCCGCCAATAGAAACAATGCTAACCGGTGTTGGCGGCGTTGGATCGATGCGGCAGTTGCCGGCCTGACAAACCTCATTAAGGCTGCATTCACCGGCACTACCGTCGGAATATGGCACGCAGGCGCCAGCGACACACTGGTTACATTTTGATAAACAAGTGCCGCCGGATCGGCCTTGATCCGCGGTCTGAGGCTGGCAGGTTATCCCCCGCCCATCCGGATCGGGAGAACATAATTCACAGTTGCCGCAAACGCTATCGTCTAAATTTCCCGCAGTAGCGCGATTGCCGCAGCAAGTTTGGCCAATCCGATTTATCTTACCCAAACAATCAAAGTCCTGGCAGTCGATATAGCCATCAAGGTCGTTATCGCGCCCGTCATTGCAAATTTCCGCGCAAGCCGGATCCGTTGAACAATCAACGGTATCGGCACAGTCAACTTTGCCGTCGCAATCGTTATCCAGACCATCTTTGCAGAAACCTTCTTTGCCGCCGCATTCTGCATCATGATTATCCGTACAATTATCTTGGTCATTATCAAAACCATCGGCACAATAGTTATAAGCCGGGTTAATAGTAGACATTTCCCCGTAGCAATCAAGACGACAAATCTCACCCACTTCGCAAATGCCGTTGCCGCAAGATAACGAAACGCAAGCGCCATTTCGACAATGGAAACCGGCCAGGCAGGCCTGACGGCTGGAGGAAACCGAACTACCGGAGCAGGAATATTCTAAAATCTGATCGCCAATGCAAGTGTCGGAATAATTCTGGCGCTCGTTATTATTATAAACTACCACCATCCCCGCAACATTGGCTGGGTTTAAATTGCCACCATCGCTATCCGTACAGCCATCGGCATAGTTGGCTTGTAAATGGCAAGCTAAATTACAGAACGAACAACTGTTGCTGCCCGGATCGCAATCGCTTTGATTTTCAGCTCCCTGGTCGCAGGCTTCGCCGACCGCTGATTCAATAATACTATTGCCGCAGCAATTCGAATCACTCGTTTTGATTAAACCAATGTTATTAATGTCTAATTCCGTCTCTTCGTACCGGCTGGCAAAACGAATCTGACCGGGTGCACCAGCCGCCGCGCCGATTGCCGGCGGGATGGCAATCAAACAGTTGTTGTCCGTCCAAGAATTACTGACTACGCCATAGCAATCCGGATAATTATAATCCTTAACGCAATCAATCGTGCTCAGGCTGCCCGCCGTAGAAACCTCAACCTTCTGGCGGCAAATTGGATTGTAATAACTTCCTCGCGGCCATTGATTGCCGTTGCCGTCAATAAAATCAATCGGTCCCGGGTTAGCGATGCCAATAAAGGAACTGACACGCTGCAATTGAATATCATCAACATAGAAGGTACCAGACGCGAATGCCCGGAACTGAAACTGAATCGGCGCTTCGCTGGCTTTAGCCGGCGGAATATTGATCAAACAGCTAACCTTCTGCCAACCAGAAACTGCCAGACTGGTGGTGCAGCCAGGGCTGTAATATTCATATTCTCCCCATTTCCGGCCATTATTATCTTCCCAGCCGGCGATACCCCGGTTAGCCACGGCAATCTCAATCGGCTGAGAAAAAATCTCTGACTTGATCCAGGCAGATAAAATATATTCCCCGCCCGGCAACTCTTGTTTGCGGCCGACGCCGTTGACTACTATGGTTCGAGAGGCCAATTGCGCACCCCAGTTCGCCAAAGAACCAATTGTCACTTTTGCCGCTTGCCGGCCGGAAGATCCGGGACGATTGGCGACTACAATTTCTCTGGTACCGTTGTCAGAACCATGGATCACCCAATTTGCTCTCCAATCAGCCATTAAGGCCTCATCATTCATCGGTACCTGGAAACCGGGGAAAAATAAATTCAAATTATCACCCGGGGCATTCAAGCTAGCGGCGAGTTGATAATTTCCTTCCGGAAATACCCGCTCAATTAAAACATCGTCAACATAAAATGAAAGTTTAATCGACGTATTGAATTGAATCTGGATCGGCGCTTCGGTCTGACTACCGTCATCAACATAATGACCCTTAGGCGGAATAGTAATCGGGCAATAAACTAACTGCCAATTTTGATTTTTTTCTTCGGTCAGGCAGGGTGCGTCAGAATTGTACCAGGCAAAGCCGCCCCACTCATTGCCGTCGCCGTCAACCCATCTTCGATTGGTGTTACTGGCCACGATAATTTTAATCGGTTCCGCCGTGTCGCTGCTATCACTAGGTGAATTTTGTTTAACCCAGGCGGAAATAACATATTCACCGCCAGGTAAAGTTTTAGGTTGGTTATCACCGGCCGGTTTGAATGTTAATTGTCCACCCCAGTCAGCATTTAGCGCTGTAATATTAACCTTGACCGATTTGGCATCTTCAGAACCCGGCCGAACCGTTTCGTTCTCGGTCGTAACCGTATTGCCGGCCGGCTCAGTCAGCCAAGCAGTGGTGCCGCTCTCAAAATTACCGTTACTCACTATTGGTTTGGAAATAACCATGGCGCCCCAGTCTTTATTCTGGGTGATTTCCAGCTTGGCATACTTATCTGTCCCATTCAGAACCGCGGAACTGTAATTAGCCGTCACCCCGGGAGCCAAGACTGACTGCCAAGCCAGACCCGCGCCAGCATCAAGATCGGCGTTAACCACCGTCGGTCCGGTGCCGCAGGCATTTTTAACCGGCTTGCCACCCCATTCGGTAAAGGTGGATTGATTTTTGGCACAACCGCGGAAATGCTCTTTCTGACTCGGCGACAGATTAAACGCCGTCGCCGGATTGCTGCTGCCGGTATAAAAAGAATAATCGCCAAAATTATCACCGTCAAAGTCGATACAATCATCAACGATATAACCGACTAAATCCCCTAGCCCATTCAAGCCGTCGAAATCTTCCTGGTACGGACTAAAAAGACCGAAATCCGCGCCATGACAATCGGCACTATCACAAACCGGTACTCGGCTGCCGCAGGTGCCGGAAGAGTATTGGCTGGCAACTAATTCTGAAGAAAAATTAAACGTTAAGCAGCACGGTTTATCGCGCAACGGATTGCCATCGCTATCGGTACAATAACCAAAATGGTCCGAGGCCAGAAAACCGCGTTTAGTGATGCTGTCATAGATTGGATTATCAAGGAAGGATTGATCGAATTTGCACGCTCCGCCGGAACATTGGTCAGATCGCCAACAGCCGAAATCCGGACTGTCCCCGGTTTCGCAGTAACCGACTGGCGAATTATCGCGTTTACAGTTGATCGGTGCGACTTCAACGTTAGCACCGGTATTAACATCCCAAGAACCGTCATGGTCAATATCGGTGCACGGGTCACAAACGTCGCCATAGCCGTCATTGTCGTGATCAAATTGATCCCGATTGCTGATTGTCCGGCAGTTATCAATCTCATCACAAATTCCGTCTTTGTCGGTGTCCCCGGTGCAGGAAAAATCGCAAACATCGCCCAAGTCATCGTTATCGCTATCGCGCTGATCCGGATTGTAGCAATCAGCCGGCATTAGCCCTAAATCTCTCGTACAAATTTCTGCGGCGCAGTTATCATCAAGTTCGCAAACTCCGTCTATATCGACATCACCGCCCTGGCCATCGCACTCAGACGGCGTAGTACCACCGCTAATCGTGGCTTCGTGGACTTCAAAATTAAACGGCCGGCACGTTCCGGCTTCGCCGGTCGTCGGGTCAACGCTGGTCAGTGGCAATTGATATAACGGTCCGCCAATTGTTTCCGGCCGAGTCCGCCAATTACCGATACCGCCGTATTCAAAGTTGGCAAATAACTGATAATTAGGTTCCGCCGCCGGAGCGTTATAAGCGTAACTGTAAAGCTGAACTTTGTAGGGCAGACATTTGACGCCAGAACAATCTGTATCAAGAGTACAGGTCTTAGTCTCACCGATTTCAATCAGATTATCATTATTTTCATCACAAAATTTGACGGCCGGACAGACAAACAACCGGCTGGTTTCATCCCAGCAAGTCAAACCCTGATCCGGATCGCGCGGAATGCACTGATTGGGACAATTAGCCGGATCAATAATGTAATTGCAGCTGGTCGTCTCGGCGGCGTCAATTTTCCCATTGCCATTTTCATCGCAAAGGTATCCGCCCGGACACTGATAAAAAAGATTAATCGGGTCGCTTGATAAAGTTGTGGCTAAAGTTTTAGCCAAAGTCTGATCCCAAGACGGCCAGGCGGAAAAAGTGGTGCCGGCGATATAGGTGCCAGCCGCAAGATCCGGATAATTACCCTTGGCCTGATTGTAATTTTCGACGGCAATCTGCGTGTCGCGCAAGTCGCCATAGCGTTTGGCATCGCGTACCAGTTTTTCTTTATTGGCGTAGCAATTCAGGTTAGGACAATCAAAATTGCTTGCACAGCTAATCGGTTGGCAGACCTTGGCTAAACAAGCTCCGGCTTGATCGGACCAATAGCAGCCGTTAACCAAATCATTGTCACAAGCCGCCTTGCCGGTATTACCGACATACTGAGCGCAAGCCTCGGAGTAGAACTGAGGCGTCGCATTGTCGTTGATATTGGTAAGATTACAAACGTTAGTTGTACCTTCAAAGTAACCTTCCGCCAGGCACACCCGAACATTGGTAAAGTTGGTATTAAACGACCAAACGCCGTCTTGCTGTTCGGTGTCTAAAATTCGGTTGAAAATTTCTACCGTTTCCGAATCGGCATTTTGATCATGGGAAATTAAATAAATATCAGAGAAAAGATAACCACCGGCCAAATTAGTCGCGCCGACATAAACCGTTCGCTGATCTTTGACTGCTTCATAGCCGTCAACCATAATGCTCTCCGGACTGCCGGCAGCGTTATTCGGCACATTGAATTTGCATTCGGTACTGCCTTGGGCCTGAGCCAAACCAGCCACCTCTTCCGTCGATAAGGCTCGGTTGTAAATCCTGACCTCGTCAATTGTGGCGTTAAGATTGAAACTGGAAACCGGTGAACCGATTTTCAATACGTTATTATTGACATTGACTTTAGCCGGAGCGCCGCCGGACCAGGTCATGGTACCCCCGACGGTATTGCCGACAAGCTGACCGTTGATATACAGACGGGCCAGACTGACGCCGGCATCAGGCTGGCGGTCGTAAACTGCCACGACATGCTGCCAAGAATTTTCCGCCAGATTCCCGGCCGCGGGTGAAGTAACCGAAGATCGGCTATTGGCCTCCGACCAGATTGAAAATTCCAGAGTCGCCGAACCCGAGGCCGATTTTTTCACCGCCAGACTATAAGCCTGATCTTTATCAACCACATAGAAACCGCCGGCGGCGGAATTAACCGCGGCAAAATTGACCCAGGCGGCAATCGTCAAATCACCATCGATATCCAATGAACTTTCGGCTCTGTCAGCGATTTCGACATTGTCTTCGGCACTATCAAACCGCAAAGATTTAAAAATATGGCCATTAACCCACTCCGGAGCCGAAGCGCCTGGATAATTAATTACGCCGTCATTATTATTCTGGGTGCCATCCGCTACGACCGTGCCGAATGCTTCATCGAAACCCCAGTAGGCCACCAGGTTGGCGTCTGACAATGTTCCGCAGTCATCGTTGGTGAAACATAAGTTAGCAAAATTTGGCACGCCGCCGCATAATCCGGAACGATACCAGGTCGACGGAGAAAGATGCAGCGGATTTTTCAACACTTGGATACCGATGCCCTTACCGGAAGATAAATTGCTTGAAACCAAGCCGTCGCATTCAGCCTGATCATGGCACAATGGGAAGATCAGTTCCTTCATCACATTAGTTCCGGCCGGACCGGTCCGAACGGTTCTCACGCTGTCAGGTATTGGCAGCGACGGCAGATCGTCAGAAAAACCAGCCTTGCCGTCATCCTGACAATAGTAAAATTTAAAATTAGTATCCGGTTCAACGGCATTACTGACATAATCCTCGTAAGTCGGATTATCCGGCCAGGGGTTATCACAAATAAAATTGGTTATTTCGACCTGCTGATCCGAAGCTGATTGCAGCTGGCAAGGACCGGTGCCGAAGGTACAGGAACCGCGAGGATCAAGACCGATTGGGTCCGGCACACATAATGAACCGGAGACCGCGCACTTATACTCCAAGGCGGCGACATTAACATAAGCCGTACCATTTTTACCCTTAACTTGCGGCGTACCGGTCTTATCGGCGCCGGGAGTGATATAAACATTTTTGATATTCTGCTCCGGTAGAACTAAAGCATTATTGTCAGGCCGGGTCATAAAAATAATATCGTCCGGATCGCTGGGTGATAACCAGCTATAACGGATAACACCGTCGTTAATCGGCATTCTCGGCGAGTAACTGATATCCCAGCAGCGAGCTCCGTAAATATGTTGATTGCCGGAATAGTTGGCTTCGGTCGCGGGAATACCATCGGCGGCATCGTCGTCTAACGGGTTCTCGGCCGTGTTTTGACCGCAGTTGTCGCCGGCACAGCTAAAAAAATCTTCGACCGTGTCATTGCCCGCCGAAGTCGGATTAACGGTGACGCTTAAATAATTGCAGTCGCAAAAATTATCGCTGGTTGAAAAATTCCAATCACATCGAAGGTTTGAATCGTTGCACTTCAGAGTCCGGTCATCATCCTCCCCGACTAACGGCCTAACACCATTATCCCCTTGCCGGAAAGCCAGCCGGTATGAACTGTTGGCGGCCAGCAAACTGTAGTCTAAACATTCATACTGACATTGAGCGGTTGCCGAATCGGTGCATTTTGATTTGTCGTTGACCGTACAGAGGGCGCCGTTGTCGCTGCAGAAACCAAGGTCCGTTCCCGAAGTCGAGCCGCAGTTTCGGAAACTGTCGCAAGGCCGGCCGGCGGCTAGACCACTGCCGGCACAATGACCGGCTAAAGAAGTAACATTAATCTGACCGGCCAGACAATCACTGCTCACCCGGCAGAAACTGTCCAAGTACGGCGCATTGTCAAAATCAGCATTGGGAAACTGGCAATGGTTCTTAACGCACTGGCCCTGGATTCTTTCATACTCTACCGATTTAACGTAATTGTTTTGTGTCAGACTGGCCGGACAATTATAACTGCCGGCGCTGCCGAGACTGCAGGCCTGCAAAGAAATATTGGAAAATGTACATTCATCACCGGACTCGCAATCGGCATTACTATTGCAATATTCGCCACTGGTCCGGCAAGTCCGTAAGGTTTCGAGATCAACTTCGCGGGAGAAAACCGCCCAGATCGCAACGTTGCGACATTGTAGATTCTCCGCCGCCGGATCATGAGCCGGCTGATGGCCGATGATAGCAAAGGGCACTTCCGACTTAATGTAAACCGTTAAGTCACCGCGGCCCGCCCGATCCGGCTGTAAAGTATGCCAGGTATAAATCTCTTCCCGAACCATTGGATAAGTGATTGCCAAAGGCAGGCTTTGAACCACCTGGCTGGGATCGATCCGGCCGTCTTGAGCGAAAGAAGAATTATAAGTACAACTGCCGCCGCAGCCATCGGACAGACAACCGACATTGCAAATGCTGCCTTCGGTTGAACAATAGCTGCCGGAGTCAACCGAACCGACTACACAAAAGTTGCTATGACAAATACCGGTCGCGCAAGTCGTACCCGGGGTACAGGCGCTGCCTTCGGTTGGACAATAACCTTCACGCGGCAGACAAGGCGAATCGGCCGCACAACGCGATTGATCAAAGGTTGTACAGCTGATCCAGTGGCCAGAGCTATTTTGGCATTGGCCGCCATCATCACATTCTTCTCCGGCTTCCACCACCCGATTACCGCAAACTGACTGCCGGAAATTCGTATTGCCAGCTAAACCGGATAAATTAACCTTGCTGTAATTAACATTGCAGCTACCTGGGGTTTGATTAAAATCAACGGCTAACCGCAGAGTGGAAGTGGCATTAGCCTTACAAACCGAAATGTTGCGGCCAAAGTCATTAATGATACAAGGCCGGGGCAGACAATCTTGATCAGTATTCGGTGAACCGGTCCAATAGCAGCGGGAATCATTACTACAGCTGAGGCTGTCGCTATAACCGTTACAATATGTTTCCTGACCATTAGTGCAAGTGGAGATACACGCACCGGGATTACTGCCGCATGCTGCCGGGTCAGCTGGGTTGCAAGACAACTTTTCATCAACTTCAATTAAATCATTAAAGTTGCTGTCACAACGATAACCGTCGCACTCTTCCCCCAAACCGATCTGACCATCACCGCAAAGCGACTTGACTGACGGTAACGACGGCGAACCGGCATAACGGCAAAAATTAGCGCACCCATCGCTGTCGTCATTTTGACCGCCGATACCCAGATCGCACATCTCCCCGGCTTCAACCAAACCATTGCCGCAGACGGCGCCATGATTAGTGTTGCCGGTAAAAAGACATTGGCTATCGCAGTAGTCATAGCAGACGCCGTTATTCGGGCAACTTGATGGATCAGCCGGATCGCATACTTGGCCGGTCGTGCTGCAGATTGTTCCATTGACTGAATCTTCGCACTGTTCCTTATCACCAATCAATCGGTTGCCGCAACAATTGGTACTAACCGTCAAAGTAAGATTAACATCATCCACAAAGAATCGGCCGGTGGCATAAGTCCGGAATTGGAATTGAACCGGAGCCGGGCCGGCAACGCCAGCCGGCGGGATAATTACCGGACAAGTAACCCTAACCCAATTGTCGGAAGTTGGGGTGAATTGACATGGACTATCGGCGTGATAACTTTCCCAAGGTGCCCACTGCCGGCCGGTACCATCAACCCAAGCCGTGCCGCGATTAGAAACCATCAGTTCAACCGGTGACTCCACGATTTCAGACTTTAACCAAGCCGCTAAGGTATAATTACCTTCCGGCAGTTGCGTTAAAGCGGCGGTGCGGGAAACAATTTGAGCGCCCCATCCGGCCAAGGCTGTGACCGTAACTTTAGCCGCCAATGAATCAGAGCCCGGGTGGACAATTACTGATTCGGAAGTTAAGGTGCCGTTGCCGCTAAGCTCAAATTGCCAATCGTTTACGGTTGTGCCGGTCACCGAAGTAAAATTGCTGTTTGGTATCAAAGGTGAAGTCGGACAAGCCAAGGTCCCCGTCCACTGGCAGGAGCGGCTGCAGAATGACGAATCTTCAAGGTTCGGATCATTATAATCACAATCCTCGCCGAATTCCACCCGGCCGTTGCCGCAGCCGTCCTGAAGCCGGCCGGCGGTAGTGACAAAATCAACCGCGTCAACCGCGTCAACATTGACGTCATCCCACGACCAATCATATTGATAAGAATTCAGCCGAGTATCACCGCATTGATTACTGTAAGCCCAGGCTTGAACAAAATAACTCAGACGGTTGCCGTCTTCTTCTAAATTCGCTTTATCCGGAATCACGCTGACTTGATCCAATTGGCACAGGGTGGCGCTAGGCTGGGTATTAAGGACCCAGGAGAAAGCATCAGCCTGATTATCGCCATTCAAATCAAAATTCAAACCGCCTAAAGGTTCCGACTCAATTGATTGGACCGCCGAAGACACCACCACCCGATAAGCCGTGTTTGGTCTTAACGCCGGCACGCCGCGGACAAAATGACCGTAACCGGGCAAAAGTCCAATTTCAAATATGTCATTAGTTAAATCCTGATCTTCTGTCCGATAACTGATATCGAAATCCGCGCCGCGGGTCAATTCGGTAGCGGTGGCTATAGGACAACTGGTTTCCGTACACTCATAGAAATGGATACTTTCAATGCTGGGCGGCAGAGTGTCTAACTTCGGACTAAGGCTAAATTGTCCGCCGATTGCCGAGTTCAGACAAGCGGTTGAGCAGTCCGGCCACCAATCAATCACGCGAAAACCGGCACCGCCGCCAACCGCCAAATAGCCTTCACCCAACGGACCGCGGGCCGGCTGATGATCGGTTAGCCAGGCTTGAACATAGGTTTCGCCATCGGCCAAAGTTTGAATTAATTGATAGCTACCGGTAGTCGGTGGGTCAATTCCTTCATGAACTGAGCCAGAATTCAAACAGCGTTTATCACAACCGGCAACCGCTTGTGGCCGGCAGGTAGCTGTCTCCGGATTGCGGCAACCCGAGAGATTATAAGTCGTACAAGAAGCGCCGTTATCGCTGCAGACCCCGCCGAAATCACATTCCTCACCGGATTCAATAACTCTGTTACCGCAAACCGCACCCTGACGATTGGCGTTACCAGTCACCGTTGATAACTGAACACAGCTTTCACCAGGGCCGCAATCAGCTGAACCGGCACATTCACCATTGGCGGGCAGCCGGGTAAAAATAAACCGATTGGTTGCCGCTGAACGGCACATTGATATGGCGCTATCTTCGATCAGACAGGTGGCGCTGCAGTTATCACCATCACCGGATTGCGGAGTGGCGACACAGCTGCCCTCGTTAAGAGTGGAACAAATATTAGTATTGGACTGGCAAGCACCGCCCGGACAAAACGCGTTATTGGCAACGGTACAATCCGCACCGGCATTCGTACCACCGATGCAACTGAACGTTCCGGCAAGCGGATCAGTAAAGCCACAGTTACCGGAGCTGCAGACCGAGCTGGAACCGGCGCTACAGGTTAAATTATTTCTGATGCCGCCGGAGCAATAATAACCGTCGCAACGCGTAGAATAATTTCCGCTGCAGTGACGATAAGACCGGTCACCCAGGTCGCACTGCTCCCCTATTCCGACGACACCGTCGCCGCAAACGGATTGATTAGTGACCGTACCGGTCAAAAGACAATTTTGGCTGCAGCCGTCGCCGGAGGCAGTATTGCCGTCATCACAATCTTCCGTTCTTTCCAAAATGCCGTTGCCGCAAATTTGCAGCTGAATGCAATCAGCCGGCAGGCCAAAGCAAGCGGCGGAATTTTCCGGATCGCATTCAACCAGCGTACCGCGGCAAACATAGCCTGAGTTGCCTTCCCAAAGGCAATTTTGACTGGCATCAGTACCGCTGCAGCCGTCGCCGGAGGCAGTATTGCCGTCATCGCAATCTTCACCGATTTCCAAAATACCGTTGCCACAGACTGAATTATAACTCAGGTCAGAACCTTCGTTAGTACAAGGTTGGGAAGAATCAATGCCGCTGCAGCCGTCGCCGGAGGCCGTATTGCCGTCATCGCAATCTTCACCGATTTCCAAAACCTTATTGCCGCAACTGTCTCGTAAATGGCGGACACCGACGCCGTTACAGTAATAATTATTAGTCGAGCCGGCATCATCGAAACTTAAGAAATCAGCCGTCGCCGAGCCGGTACAGAGCGGCTCATGACGGTTGGAGGTCAAGTCAGTATCCCAACCCCAGTTCCAGCTGTAAGGATTCAGCCGCTGGCCGAACTCTGGATCACAACTGTCCGGCGCCGTCTTAGGCCGGGCGGAATATTGAATCCGCTTGTTGATCGGCGAAAATTTTTGATCCGGTATTACTTCAATCTGGTCGGGAATACATAAACCATAATCCGCCTGAGTTTTAAACACCCAAGAATAAGAGTCGTTTGTCTCGACGCCGTCGTTACTGGAATCGAAGTTAAGACCACCCAACGGCCGGCCCTCGCGACTCACTGCCGCATTGGTAATCACCATTCGATAGTAAGTGTCTGGTAGCAGACAATAATCAAATGACCCGTCAGCGTTAAGATCAAAACAGTCGGTGTAACCGGTAAAAGTGTTTGACGCTTCGGCCGGATTCGGACTGACCGGTTTATGGAAAGTGGAAACCGTCTCAGCCTTAGCCAGGTCACAGCCCGGGTCATCATAACAGACATAGAGTTCCATGGCATTCGTAACGCTCTCGTCGCTCATGGGCAGGCTGAAAGTCGCGCCGATCAAAGAATTCAAACAAGCCGTGCCGCAATCCGGAAAACGGTCAACCACAAAAGGTGTGGAAAAATCAATCACTAAAGAACCCTGACCATTGACCACCCCTTGGCCGGGCAGGTTACAGGCGGCCACAATATCCACCGGCGGATTAGGAATAGTCTGAGCATAAGCGGTTGAAACGGCATGATTAGTTTGCGCCTCGGTAATTTCGGCCCGCGGCGGATCAAAACCATCGACGGTTTCGTTAGTCGACCAATCCCAGCCGCAGCGATCCGGATCCATGACGGCACAGACAAAATCTTGTTCGGCGGCTTGGGAGGTCCAATTCCTTTGATCGTTATAAATGTAAGAAGTTTGCTGCGGCGGCTGAACGTAAACACAACCAACCTGGCTGAGCTGATCGCTGTCGCGGGTCTTAAAGGCCCAGCTGTAATCCCCCAGTCCCGCCTGACCGAGACGGTTGCCGATCAAGCTTGATCCGTTGGCCCCAAAAATATTAGGCGCATTCAGCACGATTTGATACCAATAATTTTTCGTTAATAAGTCCGAAAAATTGAAATCAAAACAGTCCTGGGTTTCACCGCAAGAATAGACATCGATCTCACCGCCCACGGGCGTACTGCAGGTGGAACCGGAAAAACTTTCTGCCGCCGAATTACAGCGGTAAACCTTGACGGTAGCGGCGGTCAAAGACGGCCGATACATTTCCGTCGTGAACATGGCGGAAATGATTGAATCAATCGGTACTGCGCCGTCACTTTGTCTTTGCGGACCGACCCGGTAGCCGGAAAGTACCGTCCCTTCGCGATCGTACGGTGTCGGTGAAGAAACTGAACCGGTGTTGCAGCTCTGAGTTCGGTTACAATTTTCAACCACTCTGGGACCAAAGCTAACGGTGTTAAAAAACCAGGTGTACGTGGAGTTGTCGGGAATGCCTTCGGCCGGAACGCAAAGACAGGTGTTTGAGTTGCAGGTATAGGCCTCCGGACAAAATTCATTATTCGGTTCGCAAGTTGGAGTGGAGACATTGTCATCGCAAGGAATTTCCAACGGTGAAACCGGTTTGCAGAGACAATCCGTATCACAAAATTCATCCGCCGCGCAGGCTAAATTATTTTGTTCGCAGGCCGGTGTGCCCGGATCGCGATCGCAATTTTTAGTCGGCGAAACAAGTTCGCAATAACAGGTGGTCAGATTACAAACTTCATTGATCCCGCAGAGAGTATCGTCGGGCGAGCATAGACCATCATCCGAACTGCAAGGACCGGGCTGCACACCGCTCTGAAAAAAATAAGCGTAAGTGGAGTTGCTGGGAATGCCGCCCGCCGGCTGGCAAGTACAATTGCTCAGAGGATCACAGCTATAGCCGGTCGGACAGACAGTGCTGTCAGGATGGCAGGCAAGATTCTGGCTGTCGGCTGGCAGCGTCGGATTATCACAAGCGCCCGCTTGATAACAGTAGCAATCAGCCTTGCTTGAATCAGGAGTATAGTGAGTCGAATCATAGCAGAACCAGCCGCCGGGACACAAACCTTGGCTTGGCTCGCAGCTGGCGGTGGCAAAATTGTCACTATCGCAGGCTAATCGCGCTTCGCATTTGCATTCATCGTTACAATACTGATTGGGTTTACATTTGGTTTGATCCGGAGAACAGACTAATGGGTCAGAACTACAGATAAAATCTGGATTACCCGGCGTCAACCCGACAATAAAACTCTTGGGGTTGGTGTACTGATTATTGACATTCACTCGGACCGCCACCTCGTCATTGGGCAGATTTGGCACACTGACGCCGGTAATCTGAGTGCTGTTAGCAACAACCGGCGTGCCGCCCGCTTTTTCCGCTCCGAAATAAACCGTGCTGGCTGAATCAACAAAACGGACTCCCTGCAAAGTGACCGGAACGCTAACCTTGCCGGAAACCGGATTAACCGTGCATAAGCCAGGCCGGACGGTGGCGTTAACATCAAAACTCACATTGAAACCACGGCTATCATTGGTAGAGTCGGACAAACCGTCAGAACGAGTGATTTTTATCGGTCCGTCCTGAGCGGCGGCCGGGACGACCACAATAACTTCTGTATCAGCCCACGAGTTAGTGCAGGCCGGGTTAACTGTACTCGCCAACGGAGCATCAACCGTTATCTGTGACGGGGTACCGGCGTCAGAAAATTCAACCAAGCTGGCTGATGCATAGGCATCAAAATGACGGCCATGGATGGTAATCAGATTACCCGCCGCCCCGTCGGCCGGGGTCACCCATTCTATTGTCGGAATGCATTCTTCACAGTCAGCGCCGCCGCAATCGGTATTCGGTTCGTCCGCATCTTTTTTATTATTGCAACAATGTGCCGCGCGAACGGTGTAGGATC
>Ga0265297_10003955_pt1 | contig 25299 bp, 19 predicted proteins | sample Munlanlwell13791_FD_192502 | JGI IMG/M metagenome (GOLD analysis project Ga0265297, IMG submission 192502) | Leachate microbial communities from a municipal landfill in Southern Ontario, Canada - Leachate well 137-91 | ecosystem: Engineered > Solid waste > Landfill > Unclassified | place... | reverse complement strand
CGAGACCGTGGCCAAACGCATGGGCGCTGCCAGCCCTGCCGACTTGATCGGCAAGACCGACGCGGATTTTTATCCGCCGGAACAGGCCGCGCGTTTTGCCGCCGCCGACCGCGAGGTCCTCGCTGGCCGCGCGCTGGCCAACTTCGAGGAGGACATTACCCACCTCGACGGCACGCGGCGGATCGTTCTGAGCACCAAAGTGCCGCTCAAAGACACCCAAGGCGCGGTGACCGCGCTGGTCGGTGTCGGGCGCGATATTACCGAGCGGAAGCGGGTGGAGGAGGCGCTGGAGACCAGTGAGAGACGATTCCGGGATATTGCAGACCACGCGCAGGAATGGATCTGGGAGGTGGACGCCGAGGGCAAATACACGTATGTCAGCCAAGTGGTCGAAAAGATCCTCGGTTACACTGCGGAAGAGACACTTCAGAAGCACTTCTATGATTTCTTCCACCCGGATGATCGGGAGTCATTGAAGGTGGCGGCGATGGCAGCTCTTGCCGCCAAACAACCCTTTCGAGAATTTGTCAATCGCAACGTCCATAAGAATGGGCAAACCGTATGGCTTGCCACCAGTGGAATTCCTTTGCTCGACGACAAGGGAAATCTGATCGGATATCGGGGAGTTGACACGGACATCACCGAACGCAAACGAGCGGAAGAGGCGCTGGCGACCAGTGAGAAGCGATTCCGGGATGTGGCTGACCATGCGCAAGAATGCATCTGGGAGATTGATGCTGAGGGCAGGTATACGTATGTCAGCCAGACGATTGAGAGAATCCTGGGTCACACGCCGGAGGAGGTTCTTCAGAAGAGTTACCATGACTTTTTCCACCCGGATGACCGGGATTCATTGAAAGTGGCGGCGCAGGCATTCTTCGCCCAGAAACAGCCATTTCGGGGGCTGATAGATCGCAACGTCCATAAGAACGGGCAGACTGTCTGGTTTGCCTCCAGCGGGATTCCTTTGCTTGACGAGAAGGGAAATCTGCTTGGGTACCGGGGTGTCAGCATGGACATCACCGAGCGCAAACAGGCAGAGGAGTCACTGCGCGAGAGCCGCCGCGCGCTGTTTACGCTGATGAGCAATCTGCCCGGCATGGCTTACCGTTGCCGCAACGACCGGGACTGGACGATGGAATTCGTGAGCCAGGGGGCGCTGGCCTTGACCGGCTACACGGCGGACGAGTTGATGGAGTCGGCCCGGATATCCTACGCGCAGGTTATTCATCCCGACGACCGGGATGCGGTCTGGAACGCGGTGCAGGCGGCGCTGCAAGCCCGGCAGCCGTTCCAGATCGTTTACCGCATCATCACCGCCACCGGCGTGGAGAATTGGGTCTGGGAGAAGGGTCAGGGGGTTTTCTCCGAGCAAGGCGAGTTGCTGGCTCTGGAAGGATTCATTGCTGACATCACCGAGCGCAAGCGGGCGGAGGAGGCGTTGGCGACCAGTGAGAAGCGATTCCGGGATATTGCAGACTACGCGCAGGAATGGATCTGGGAAATCAACATTGAGGGTCGATACACGTATGCGAGCCAGGCGGTCGCAAAGGTCCTGGGTTACACGCCGGAGGAGATGCTTCAAAAGAATTTCGCGGACTTTTTTCTCCCGGAAGATCGGGAGAAGTTCCAAGCGATGGCGGCGGAAGCTTTCACCCATAAACAGCCCTTTCGGGAATTCGTCAACCGCAACGTGCATAAGAACGGGCAGATCGTATGGCTTCTCTCCAACGGGTTTCCTTTGCTCGACGAGAAGGGAAACCTGCTCGGGTATCGGGGTGTTGACATGGACATCACCGAGCGCAAGCAGGCGGAGGAGGCGCTGTTGCTCAAGGATTCTGCCCTGACTTCGTCGGCCAACGCCGTCGTGATCAACGGGCTGGATGGCAGAGCCTTCTATTTCAACGACTCATTTCTGGCGATGTGTGGCTACACTCGCGAGGAAGCTTCTCGACTCACCGTCTTTGACCTCTACACGCAAGAGGGCAATCAACGCGCTTTCACAGAACTCAATACCCGGGGATACTTCATTGGTGAAGGTGTAGCCAGGCGCAAGGATGGCTCCGCCTTCCCCGTCGCCATCTCCGCGAGTACGATCAAGGATGCCAATGGCCGGCCCATTTCCACGATGAGTTCCTTCGTTGACATCAGTACGCGCAAAAAGGCTGAGGCGGAGTTGCGCGCGAGCGAAGGGCGGTTTCGCTCGCTGTTTGACAACATGACCGAAGGAGTGGCCCTTCATGAAACAGTGTATGATGAACACGGTGCGGCGGTGAACTATCGGCTGCTGGACGTGAACCGGCAGTATGAAATCCTGATTGACCTCAAGCGCGATCAAGTGGTCGGCAAGCTCGCCACCGAAGTCTATAAGAGCGAGGTCGCGCCCTTCTTGAAGGAATTCACCCAGGTCGGCGAGACAGGCCGGCCGTGCCACTTCGAGACCTGCTACGCGCCGATCAAGAAACAACTCGATATTTCCGTCGCGCCCCTGGGACCGGGGCGATGGGCGACGATCTTCTCCGATAATACCGAGCGTAAACGGGCGGAGCAAGTCATGCGCCTTAACGCCGAACGCGTGCAGGTCCTGCTGAAGCTGAACCAGATGACCGATGCCACGCTCCAGCAAATCACCGACTTTGCCTTGGAGGAAGCGGTTCGTATTACCCGAAGCCAGATGGGTTATCTGGCTTTCGTCAATGACGATGAAACCGTCCTCACCATGCACGCCTGGTCCAAGCAGGCGATGAAGGAGTGCGCCGTCATCAACAAGCCGGTTGACTATGTCCTTAGTGAAACCGGACTGTGGGGTGAGGCGGTCCGACAGCGCCGGCCCATCATCACCAACGACTACGCCGCGCCCAATCCGGCGAAAAAAGGCCATCCGGCGGGCCATGTTCAGGTGCGCCGGCACATGAATGTGCCGGTCTTTGCTGGCAAGCACATCGTGCTTGTGGCAGGCGTGGGCAACAAGGAGGACGAATACGACAACACGGATGCGGAACAACTGACTCTTCTGATGGAAGGCATGTGGCGGCTCATCGAGCGCCTGCGGACGGAAGAGGCGCTGCGGGAGAGCGAGTTGTTTCTCAAAGAAACCCAAAAGATTGGCCGGATCGGTGGCTGGAAGGTCAACCCGGAGACGGATTACGTCAAGGGGACGGAAGGCGTTTACAACCTCTTTGAGGTTCCGTTGGGCTTCAAGCCCACGATGGAAAAGGTATTGAAGTTTGTTATGCCGGAATACATCCCGGTCATTCACGAGCGGTTGCAGCGATCCATGGCCACGGGCGAACCGTTCCAGATGGAGTTTGAGGTTGTCACGGCCACGGGCAAGCACTTGTGGGTCGAAGCGCGCGGCATGGCCCAAGGCGCAGTAGGCGGTGTTTCCAGTGTGATTGGAACGTTCCAGGATATCACCGCGCGCAAACGGTCGGAAGAGGCGCTGCGGGAGAGCGAGTTGTTTCTACGGGAAGCCCAAAGCATCGGCCGGATTGGCGGCTGGAAGGCCAACCCCGAGACGGGGTATGTGGAGTGGACGGAAGGCATCTACCATATGTTTGAAGTTCCACTGGACCACAAGCCTGACTTCGAAGAGGGACTGAAGTTTTTCCTGCCTCAATACATCCCCATGATTCGTGAGCGGTTGCAGAGGACTTTGACCACGGGCGAACCGTTCCAAATGGAATGTGAGGTTGTCACGGCCACCGGCAAGCGCTTGCAGGGTGAACTGCGCGGTCTGCCCCATCAGAGCACCGTAGGCAAGGCTCCCTGCGTGATGGGAACGTTTCAGGACATCAGCAAGCGCAAACGGGCGGAAGAGGCACTGCGGGAGAGTGAACTGTTTCTCCGTGAAACCCAAACCATCGGCCGGATTGGTGGCTGGAAGGCCAACCCGGAGACAGATTACCTCGAGTGGACGGAAGGCATCTATCGTCTCATCGAGGCTCCGCTGGACTACAAACCCGGATTGTCCGAGGGGTTGAAGTCCTATCTGCCACAATATATTCCGATCATCCGCGAGCAGGTGCAGCGAACCCTGACCACGGGGGAACCCTTCCAGATGGAATGCGAGGTTGTCACGACTACAGGCAAGCACCTGTGGGCCGAACTGTGCGGTCTGACTCAGAGCAGTGCGGGCGAGGCTCCCTATGTGGTGGGAACACTCCAGGACATCACCAGACGCAAACAGGCGGAAGAAGCACTGCGGGAGAACGAGTTGTTCCTCCGGGAAAGCCAGATCATCGGCCGGATCGGCGGCTGGAAGACCAACCCGGAGACGGATTACCTCGAGTGCACGGAGGGTATTTATCGCATCATTGAGGTCCCGCTGGACTACAAGCCTGGGTTTACAGAAGGGCTGAAGTTCTTCATGCCGCAATACGTTCCGGTCATCCGCGAGAGGTTGATGCGAACATTGACTGCGGGCGAACCCTTCCAGATGGAATGTGAGATTACCACGGCTGCAGGCAAACACTTGTGGGCTGAGTTGCGCGGTCTGGCCCAGGGCGTCGCCGGCAAGACTCTATGCGTCATCGGGACGTTGCAGGACATCACGGAGCGCAAACGGGCGGAGGAAGTGCTGCGGCAGTCGGAAGAATCTCTGCGGCAGATTCTCGAATCCGTCGGCTTTGGCATTTTGATCGTCGGCAAAGACAAGAAGGTCCGTCAGGCGAATCACGCGGCCTTGGAGATGATTGGCTTCGGCGCTGAGGCGGAGTTGAAGGGGCATGTTTGTCACGAAACGATATGCCCTGCGAATTGTGACAAATGCCCGATTCTGGACCTGGGACAGAAACTGGATAAGTCTGAAAGAGTGCTGGTGCACAAGAACGGCAGCCGGGTTCCCATACTGAAGAGCGTCACGCCGATCACTCTGGGGGGCGAAGAAGTTCTCTTGGAAAGCTTCGTTGACATCACTGAGCGCAAGCAGGCGGAGGAGGCTCTGAGCGCCCAGCAGAGGCAACTGATCGACATCATCGAGTTTCTGCCAGACGCCACTCTGGCCATTGATAAGGAAGGGCGTGTCATCATCTGGAATAAGGCAGTTGAGGAAATGACAGGCATTCCCGCCGCGGAGATGATCGGCAGAACCGGCTACGCCCATACGATGGCATTTCATGAAGAGGCGAAACCGCAGTTGGTGGATCTAGCTTTGGAGGACCACGAGGAAGTTGTGTCGCGATATTCCAAGATCATCCGTGAAGGTGACACCCTTGCGGCGGAAGTGTTTTGCCGCGGCCTTCACGACAAGAAGGGCGCATGGGTCTTTGCCAAAGCCTCACCCCTGCACGATCAGTCTGGCAAGGTTGTGGGCGCGATCGAGAGCGTTCGCGACATTACCAGGCGCAAGCAGGCGGAGGAGGAGTTGCAGTTCAGAAACGTCCTTTTGCTCACACAGCAGGAAGCCTCGATCGAAGGAAGCCTCGTGGTGGATGAAGAAAGCCGCATTCTCACGTATAACCGCCGGTTTGTTGAGATGTGGGGTATCGCCGCGAAGCTCCTCGAAGGCGGAAACGATGAACAAGTTCTACAGTTCGTGACGACCCAGATGGCGGACCCCGGGGCGTTTTACCAGCGAGTTCAATATCTCTATGAACACAGACACGAAACCTCCCGGGATGAACTGATCCTGGCGGACGGCCGGGTCTTTGACCGCTACTCGGCGCCGATGTTTGGGCCGGAGGAGCGATACTATGGCCGCGTTTGGTATTTCCGCGACATCACCGATCGCAAGCGGGCCGAGCAGGAGTTGGGGCGACTCAACGCGGATATGGCTCATAAGAACCGGGAGCTTCAGAACATCCTGTTTGCTGCCTCGCATGATTTGCGATCGCCGCTGTTGAATATCCATGGTTTCGGCAAACGATTGGAGGATGCGTGCGCAGAACTGAGGAAGGTGGTGGACCAGCCGGACGCGGGTGCGGCGGAGTTGCAGAAGATCGCGCCTCTCATTCGTGAAGGCATGCCCAAGGCGTTGGGGTTCATCCGCTCCGGCGCGGCGAGAATGGACACGCTCATCAGCGGGATGCTGCGGTTGTCGCGGCTGGGGCGGGTGGAGATGCGGTTCGAGCTGCTGGACATTGCCAAGCTTGTGGCAGAGGTCGTAAACAGCATGGCAAGCGAAATTCAGTCCGCTGGCGGCACAGTGTGTGCCGTTTCGCTGCCGGCTTGCCACGGCGATGCGGTGCTGATCAGCCAGGTCTTTGCCAACCTGATCGAGAACGCGATCAAGTATCGTGATCCTGCCCGGCCGATTCGCGTCGAAGTGAGCGGATACATCAAGGATGCAGACGCGTTGTATTGCGTTGCCGACAACGGCATTGGCATTGCCGCAGCCGACCAGGAAAGAATCTGGAACTTGTTTTGCCGGTTGAATCCTGCTGCAACGGATGGCGAAGGCCTGGGCCTGAATCTGGTGAGGCGGATTGTGGAACGGCATAACGGCCGGGTGTGGGTGGAGTCTGTGCCCGGCACAGGCAGCAAGTTTTACGTGGCGTTGCCGACGGAAAAAACAGTGCCGTCGTGATTCCCCGGCATGAATGAACGGTTGATGTCATCCGTTCTGTGTGGAAGCTCTTGCTGTTCGATGAGTTCGCACAGAAGATAAGAGAGGATCTGGATGCGCCCAGCCCGGCCGGGCGCGTAAGAGGATTCTTCGAGTCAATATCGCGCAAGGAAGTGAAAAGGATCAGGCTGGATGATGAAACTAAATCGAGATTGCGCTTGCAACCGCCCGGCGATTGGAGTTTACACACTCGGGCCGTTTACATGCACCGAGAAGCGCAATCGGAAAATGGAAACCCTATGATGGCCAACGTCGAGACATCTGTGTGTAACACTCGTCGGATTCTGGTTGTTGATGACGAGCCGATTGTCCTGAAATCCTTGAGCGAGACACTTCGGGAGGAGGGTTGCGAGGTGGTCACCGCCAGCAATGCCACCGAGGCTTTGAATTACGTTCGCCAGCAACAGTTTGCGGTTGTCATCACCGACCAACGAATGCCGCGCATGTCGGGTTTGGAGTTGCTGGAACGCGTCAGGCTTTTGCAGCCTACAGCCAGCCGAATTCTGGTCACGGCCGTGTTGAACGTTGACACGCTCGTTGAGGCCATCAACAAGGGCGAGATCCATCGGTTCATCAGCAAGCCCTGGCTGTGCGAGGAGTTGATGGAGGCCGTCGGCGCCGCCATCAAACGTTACAAGATGGAATTGGAGAAAGCGGCGCTGGAGAGTCGTTTGGCGGTTGGCAACGAGCGGTTGTCCAAGCTGAACGCCTTGTTGTTGAAGGAAGCTATTGCCAAGGACCGTGAATTGAGAAGGGCCCGGCAAATCGGGCGCAATATCCAGCTCGCAATGATCGCCGTCAGCACGCCATCGAAGAAGAAAGCCTCCAGAAAAGCCTCCCGGCTGAGCGGCCGTGGTTCCACTCAAAAAGGCAGGGGAACCCGGTAGCTTACGCGGCTTGGGCCATCTCCGCAGACCGGAGTTGAACCAAGGCATCCACGTCGAGGATCAATCCAACGCTGCCATCGCCGAGGATGGCGCCACCCGCCAGAGCGCGATTGCGTTTGAAAGTTTCGCCCAGGCTCTTGATCACGACTTCCTGTTTGCCGAGAAGCTCGTCCACCAATATGCAGCGGTTTTGGAGTCCCGTGCCGATCATGATCACCGTGCCGCGGGTTGCGTCGGTCACGTCAGTTTTTACGCCAAAGTATTGGTGCAGCCGCAGCAAGGGCCACAGTTGGCCGCGGACGTTGACGACCTCTCCGCGGCCTTGGACGATGGAGATCATGTCGGCGGTGGGGCGGAACGACTTGCGAACATTCAGGGTGGGCAGGATGTAACGATGCGCGCCGACGCCGACGAGCATGCCGTCGATGATGGCCAGCGTCAGCGGCAGTTGCACAGAGAAAGTGCTGCCCTGGCCCAGGGCGGACTGGATGGAAATCTTGCCGTGCAGTTTCTCGACATTGCGCCGCACGACATCCATGCCGACACCGCGTCCCGAGATGTCGGTGACCTTTTCGGCGGTGGAGAGGCCGGCGTGGAATATGAACTGGAAGATCTCGTTGTCACCCAGTTCGGCATTGGCATTCGTAATGCCGGCGGCAATGGCCTTGGCGAGGATGCGTTCACGGTTGAGGCCAGCGCCATCGTCGGCGATCTCGATGACAATGTTGCCGCCACGATGGCAGGCACGAAGATGAATGGTGCCGACTGCGGGTTTGCCGGCAGTCTGGCGGATATCGGGCATCTCGATGCCGTGATCCACTGAATTGCGGATCATGTGGACGAGCGGATCATTGATTTGATCCACAATGGTGCGGTCCACCTCGGTTTCCTCACCGGACATCTTCAGTTCGACTTTCTTTCCCTGCTTGCCGGCCAGGTCGCGCACGAGGCGCACCATCTTCTGAAAGGTGCCGCGGATGGGCACCATGCGCAGAGAGAGCGCGGTTCGCTGCAAATCAGTGGTCACGCGGCCGAGACGGGCGAGGTTGCGCGCCAGACGCTGGTGTTGGACGGTTTGCGTCCCGGTGTCATGGATCACCTGCGATTGGATGATCATCATCTCGCCAACCAAGTCCACAAGGTTGTCGAGTTTCTGGGTGTCCACTTTCACGACGACGCCTGAAGATGTTGCGCCGGTTGGCGCGTCGGCGCGTGGGGCGGTGGGGCGCGATTCTTCCGCAAGCGCGTCGGCTGCCTGCGAATCAGGCTGCATGGCGCGCCGGACACGGACGATCAGTTCGCCGATCGGGATCACAACGGCCTCAGGTGGTTTGCTCCCGCTGATTTGCGCGTTGATCTCGCCAACGAATCGTTTGAGGGTATCGCCGCCCTCCAAGATGATATTGATGATGGGGCGCGACAGCCCCAATTTGTGTTTGCGGAGCTGGTCGAGCAGCGATTCCAGTTCGTGAGCAAGCTTGTAAATAGGGGTAAGGTTCAGCAAACCGGCGCCGCCCTTGAAGGTGTGGAACGCGCGAAAGACGGAGTTGAGTGTGTCGGCATTCGCGCCCCCCTGCTCCAGCTCGATGACGCCCAATTCGATGTTCTGCAGGTGTTCGTGCGATTCGTTGACAAACTCGCGCAGCAGTTCGCCGTCGCACTGCATGTTGATGATCAACGGCATCGCAGTGTCGGCTGGCACCTCAATTGCCGATGTCGCAGGAGCCTCTTTCGTCGCAGGAGCCTCTGCCGGCGCGGACACGTCACTCCAGGATGTGGGTTGGTTTGGAAGGGGACGGCTGTGAGCCGCGGCCTCGCAAGCCGACTGCAGCCAAGACAGGTATTCTCCAAGGCGTTTAATCAACGCGCTGTCCAGCAGACCGGCAGTTGCAAGGGCCTTGTCCACTCCTTCCCGGGCGAGCCGGATAGCGCGATCAATCTCGGGTGTCGGTGGCGCAGCGGGTCCTAGTTCCTCAAGCTGTGTAAGCAGACAGTTGACTGGCAGTAAGACGTCATCTTTGCCTGATTCCGCAAAGGCCAGTTCAAACGCGATCTTATCCGCCAATGCGGCGATCGACTCCAAATTGCCGCCGGTATTGTCAGTCATAACAGTAGTAATTAGTCTTCGGCAGGATTCGCCTGGTTCTTAAGACATTAAACCCGAAAACCGATGTTAATCGTGAGGCGGACATTCCTGTCTGCCCAATTTCGGTTTTTGGGTTAAACGAGAACGGTGAAACCTGGATCCAGCCTTCCCATGGCTACAGTGCCAGCGGTCTCCTCCAAACCGCCCGCAAATCAACAATACACTTGCGCAAACTGGCTCACAGGCGAGACGCGGCGGTGGGCGTGTAGTTTGTCGATCGCCGCCGAAGTCAGTTCCTGGCCTTCGAACAACAACAAGAATCCGTTGGCGTCGTAAACCCCTTTGGCCAGGACCATTCCAGGTTCCAACTCGGCCAGGGTCACTTCGCGTTCCTTTCGCGGCATGGAATCCTGGGGCAGGCATTCCATCAAGACCTGCACGGCATTCGGATCAAATGCCGTCCCGGTGCCCGCTGATACGGCTTCGGCGGGATGACATTTGATTCCGTCGTCTTCGGCATAAGCCACAGCCACGGCCAACAGCCGCGCCAGCCAGGGAATCCGCTTGCCGCTCAGATTGTCCGGATAACCCATTCCATCGAAACGTTCATGATGCGCCCGGATGACCGCGCCCACCAACCCGAGCTTGTCCACAAAACGCGCAAGCTCCTGGCCCCAGATCGGGTGCTGGCGGATCAAGGCCCTTTCCGCTTCGCTGAAGTTCTCCGGTCGCCGGTACCAGCGCCGGATCAGTTCGCGTGGCACTCCAAGCAGGCCGATATCGTACAGCCAGGCGCTAACCTCCAGCGTTTGTCGCTCGTCGTCAGGCAGTTTCAGCTTCGTGGCCATGCTTTTGCTAAGGGCGTGGGTACGCCGGGCGTGACTGCCGAGCGTCGGATAGAACGTTTCCAATGTCTTCAGGCAAAGCTCGACCGATCGTTGCAGGTTCTCATTCAATGAACGATTGGCCTGCTCCAGTTGCAGGTTGCACCTGGCACTGATGCCAAGCTGTTCTTCCAGGGTGGCGTTGACCTTCTGGAGCTGCTCGTTCATGGACTGCGTCGTGGCTTGGAGAGTCTTGTTGGCCACGATGAGTTCGTAACGCTGGACGGCGTTCTTGATGGTGACGAGCAGTTCCTCCAGCAGCCATGGCTTGACCAGAAAACGGAAGATCTCGCCCGTGTTGATGGCCTTGATGATCATCTGCAGATCCAAGACCGCCGTCATTAAGATCCTGCTGGCATCCGGCTGCACGAGCTTCGCCTTGGACAGGAACTCCAAACCCGTCATTCGTGGCATGCGTTGGTCGGAGAGGATGACTGCGAACGACTGGCGGTTGACATGATCGAGTGCCGCCAGGCCATCTCGCGCGGTTGTGACTTCGTAGCCTTCGTCTCGCAGTGTATCTTCCAGCGTGCGGAGCACAATAGCCTCGTCGTCCACAACGAGAACACGAGAGGCCGCCGGCTTGCTGGGGGATTGCTCAGCCACGGTGCTCCTTTCCCCTGGCAGGCGCGCGAAACAGAACGCGAAGCTGTTCAAGAATCTCATCCACCGGCAGTTCCGTAGAAATCACCATGTGGAACTGACGCAATATGCGACCCGGCATCTCATCAGGATTCAGGCCCACCAGATGCAGGATCGTTTTCACGGGCAACTTTTCACGGCGAATTCGCGCCACAAACGCCAAGCCGGGACTGTCTTTGGAATCGGTGGACACGATTACGCCGTCGAATGACACCGTCCCGGAGAACAGGTATTCGTTGGCAGCCTCCACCGTAGGCGCTATGGACACTTGGTAGCCATGGACCCGCAGGAAATTCGCGCTTTCTTGCGTGAATCCGTTCCCATCACCCAACAGGAGCAGATGGAGCACACGAGAGTCGCTGCCGGCTTCGGCGTCAGTCGTCGCGTTGAGATTGGCTTCCGGCAACCAGATGTGGAACCGGCTGCCTTGGTCGGGCGTCGAATCCACTGTGAGAGCGCCACCGTGCCGCTCGGCAAACATCCGCGCGTTGTAAAGTCCCAACCCGTTGCCCTTGCCGAACGCCTTGGTCGTGAAAAACGGTTCAAAGATGGACGCCAGATGTTGTGGTTTGATGCCACACCCGGTATCGGACACAGTCAGACAAACCACAGGCAATGGGTGCGCGGCCTCTTGCGCGCCAACCACCACCGGCGAACGATTGTGTCGCGATGTGGACAGCGTCAGCGTTCCCCCTTTGGGCATCGCGTCCACGGCATTGAGCATCAGGTTGGTGATCGTCTGCCGGAACTCCACCGCGTCCATGTGCACGGGCAGAGAACCCCCAGCCAGATTCATGCACACCTCGATTTGTCGCGGCATCACCTTGCCCACCATGTCAATCAGATCGGAAGTCAGACCGTTCAGATCGTGATATTGCCGCAGACCGGTCTCGCCGCGATGCAGGCTCATGATGTTCCGCGCCATCGCGGTGGCTTCGGTGCAATTCCGGGAAATGAGCGCCAACGACTCCGCCGCCGGGTGCTGGGCATCCAATACTGTTTGCAGTCTGTCAGCCAGCCCGCGAATTCCGGCGAGGATGTTGGCGAAGTCGTGGACCAAGCCAACCGTCAGCCGCCCGAGCGTCTCGGTCCAAGCCGTTCGCATCAGGCGTTGCTCGGCCACCGCCTGCCGCGTTACATCGAGCCAGCTACCCACGTAACCGCCATCTCCGCGATTTGCGTTCTCTGCGGGTTGCCGGCGTTCGAACACGTGATAGACCCGGCCGCTGCGCGCGTTGCGGATGCGGTAAATAAAAGAGGCCGGCTTGCCGGTTTGTGCGATTTCCTGACAACGCCGCCGCACTTCGTCGCGGTCGGCTTCATGCACCACGCTCCAGAACTTGCGGTGCGATCGCCGCCATACTGTCGCGGATATCCCCGTGAGCAACTCAACACCAGGCGATACGGACTCGAAGGAGAAATCGGCTCTCTGCCGGAACAAGACGCCGGGGTTCAAAGACAACAAATCCAATAAGTTTCGTTTTTTTGCCGGATGACGTAAACGGGATTTTGGCTTCAAAGGCGCCCTCCAGCGTTTCACCGACTTGCCGACTCTCGCGAATGTGGACGAAGCATGATTGAACTAAGGACCGCTCAGCCCCGCGGATTCGTCATGATCGTGCGGTTGCTTTTCCTACTACAGCACATTACGAGTAAGATTGCCAGACGGAATTCGGCTTGTGGACGTAGGCATGGTGCAATTGTCGCAGATTGAGGATGACGTGGTTCGTCTCCTGATGTTGTGCGCGCGCCTGCTGCAACTGCACGGCCATCAGGTCCCGATTGTACGACTCCAGTTGGATTGACACCTCCACGATGGGACGAAACTCGCGCCTGTGTTTCGTTTCATCCGCGCCACACCGCCTGGCTTCTTCCCGCACGCGTTGCTCGGCTGTGGCAATTTCCTGTTGCAGGTGTTTTTTGGTTGTCTGGAGCTGGATCACCAGATTCCAGTCGGCTGTGGTAATGGCTGCCCCTTCTTCCCTGGTCAAACATTGCCAACGGAGGTGCAGCCGACGCAGTTCCGCCTTTGCGCGCGCCAACCCAGACTCCGTTAGCGCAGCGGGAGGCTCCTTGGTGCCGGCGGTTGAAGCCATCAAGCAGGGACAGGCTCCAGAGAGGGTTGTTTGTGGAGTGTTTCGACCCATGCGTCTCGTAACACAATCAAGCGGTTGACGACTTCGCGAACGCCTTCCGGATCTTTCCGCTGGTTACTCTCGGACAGGCGCTCGTCCATATAGTTGTAGAGCCTCCGCATCGTCGTGGCGAAATCGCCGCCTGCTGCCATGTTCAGTGACGAATTGAGCTCCAAAATGATATCCTGCGCGTGTGTGACGTTGTTGTGGATGGTCAGGTTGGCTTCCAGTGGGTCATCCTTCTCAAATCCTTGCATCGCCCGCTCCAGGGAATTGATAGCGCCCTCGTAGAGCATGACGATCAGTTGTCCCGGAGAAGCGGTCTGGGTGGCAACTTGACGATACGACTTGAACGAGTGGACCACGTTCGTGGAAGCGTCTTCCTGTAGTAAGAACGGGTTGGACAGATTTGATGGGTTCATTGATTCTGGGAATCCTGTAGGTGCTTTGCCAGCATGGATGCCAGCTTTTTCGTGATCTCGGGCGAAGGATATTGAGCGCTGTTCACCAAATTGGCAGCGCGTGCCACTTCCTCTTCCCTCACATCCGGCACCTGTCGCAAGGCGTTCTGCAACGCCTCGCTATTGGGAAAAGACAGATCGCTTTTGCTCGCTTTCACAGTGAGTTGAGGACGAGGTTGATTGACCACTCGATTGACCCCAAGGAAACGTGTATCGAAGTTAAGTTCCACAACCGTTCACTCCTTCCAGTTTATGCGCCATATTCTGCATGTGCTTCTTTCGGTCGTGGTTGGGATCATGGCTTTCGCATTTCAGTCTGTTTATCGGCAGGTTGCGGAGGGACTTTAGCCAAAAGCGACATTCGATCTGGCAATGTTGCCACCGCTTGACTGGCCGAGAACTGGCCAAAACGCCGCGGTGAATTGAGGATCGTGCGTGAATCCACCGGCGTGCTTGTCTCCGGCATCTGCTTAAGAAGATAAAGACGCGCTGCATTGTTGACAGGCTCATTGCTGGCGTCAAACACCTCATCCACAGCCCAGAAGACGCTGGCCGTCTTTACGTCCACCAATCTCAAGTCCCACCCGACGACCAGCGGAGGATAGGCACGGTATTGAGTCAACCGGCTGAACAAGACCGCGTCGCAGCCTGTAACGGTTTGTAGTTGCTTGAGGAAATCAGGTGGTAGTTTCTCTTCCGCGCCCCACTGGCGTCGACCCGTGAGGATTCGCAACTGGTCTGCCGTTACTTCCACGGCTTCAAATCTGCTTGTCTTGCGCAGTTCGGCATACAGTATTGGTTCCAATGCCTGTCGTCCGGCCTCCAATGCGCTGTCAGAGGGTTTCACCATGAGTGGCAACACGGCCACTCGCTTCATTTCTGGGGGCAATTGATCGGCTGCGCGATACACATTCTTGGGGGTGCTCCCAGGTCCAATCGTGAAACTTTCCAGGGAACGATGTGAACAGGAACAAGTCAACCAGATGCCACACCATGCCAACACCCACAATACGGCAGTTGCAGACGCGGATCTGACGGTCAGTTTATCGCCGGGTTGTCGGGTCATGCGAAAATTCCAGAACATGTAAGTGTATCAACTGAAAGTACGTGTGAGATACTGAAGTTGCTGATTGATGTTCGATTGAGCGGTCTCCATCGCCGTGAAGCTCGCGACCAATCGGTCATGATATGCCTGGACCAGAACCTCCTGTGCGGCGATTTGAGTGTCAAGGTCCGCCATCTGCTTGGTCAACGTGTCCTGTCGGACATTGATCAGACCGCCGTCCTCGGTGACTTGTTCCAGATAGGTGGAGAGTCGGGTGGCGATGCCATTGGTCGTGTCGGAGAACAACGCCTTGACGTCGCCGAGGTGGTCGGCCAGCGCGCTGTCGAGCTTGGTGCTGTCGCCGAGTGAGATGGAGTCATCGTTGCTGTTGGTGACGTAACCGAGCTGCTCCAATTGCTTGATGACTCCCGAAAGCCCTGAAACCGAAGAGTAGAGCGTGCTGCGCAATTGGGAGGAAATCAGTGACACATCCCGTTCGTCAGCAAGAGTCCCGGCAGTCACAGTGCCGTCGGAGGCGATGGTGGTGGCCGTTTGCGCGCCGATGAGGGTCTGGGTCGTGTTGTATTTGGCAACCAAGTCGGTGATGGCAGCCTTGATGGTGGAGGTGTCACTGTCCACATCCACGGTGACTTCGCCCTCCTTCAACGCGCTGACGCTCAGTCCCGTGATGCCCGAGCTGGACTCGCCGATGATATTGGACTGGCTGTTGATCTGGCCGCCGCCGTTGACGGTGTAAAGGAGATTCTTGCCGCGCTCCAGCGTGCCGCTGGCAAGCTGTGTTGCAGCGACGAAATTGCCCGTGACGTCCTCGATCGCGATGCCGGTGTCACCTGTGGTCTTGTTGGTCAGGATGAAACGGTCATTAGCGGAGTCGTAGCTGGCTGTGACACCCGCGGCAGAGTCGTTGATCCTCTTGATGACGTTCTGGGCTGAGTCCGAGGTGGTGCTGAAAGTGATGCTGACGCCGTTGATCTTGAACTCACCCGCACCACTGCCCCCGTCGGAGATGGCTGTGCCGAAATTCGCATCGGCCAGCGTGGCGGAGAGTTTGATGCCGCCTAACGATGAACTGCTGGTGATGGCACTCGTGCCGTTATTGACGAGTTTGGTTGCTTGGAGGAAGTTGCTCGTGTCCGTGGCGCTCCCCAGCACGATTTCGCTTGAGCTGGAGAGACTGATCTTGTCGGTAGCTGAAGAATAACTGGCTGTGACCGTGCTACCGGTAGCGGCATCAATCTTGTCGAAAACCTCTTGGAGCGTGTCGGTCGTGGCAAGGGTTACTGTCTTGCCGTTGACGGTGAAGGTGCCCCCGGTGACCGCGGTCGAGAAGGCCGCACTGCTCAACACGACGCCGGAAACGTTATCAGTGGCGCTGAGCGCGGCTCCCGCGTTGGCGGCCCCCTTCTGCACGGCAGTCGTGGCCCTCTGCGTGATGTTGAAGGTGTAGCTGCCCAGCGGCGCATCAGCCTCCACCGAGGCGCTTGCGACGGTGGAATTAGACACGCTCGTGGTTCGGCTGCTGAAAAGTGAGCCGTCTTTGAACTTATCCGCGCAGGCCTTCAGGGCGTTGAGCTGCGTTTTGATGCTGGTGTAGGCGAGGTTGCGCTTGGAGAGCTTGCTCTGCTCGGTTGCCATGCGCGTTTCCGAGGTGCGCTCCAATTCGGTGAGCTGGTCCACCGTACTGCTCCAGTCCCAACCGGAGGCCAGGCCTGTCAGATATGTGGTCGAGGTCGACATGTAACTAATTGGTTAAAGAAACTTGCTACAGCCAGACATAATAATAGTAAGGCTATCGGCGTCCGCAGCCTGGGACTTTAGCCGTAGTAGTCAAATCACAGCGTGCCGGGGATAAAAGCAACTTGGGCGGCGCTTGCGCGCCGCCCAAGTCTTGCCCTATTCACTTATCCGGTCCAACCACGGACCTACCTATAGCTTACTGCAACAACCGCAGAGCGGTCTGAGGAAGCGAATTCGCTTGCGCGAGCATCGCCGTGCCGGACTGCACGAGGATGTTGTAGCGCGCATACTGCGTGCTTTCTTCCGCCACATCCACGTCCTTGATTCGACTGTTCGCGGACGAGAGGTTGTCTTTCAACACACTCAGTTGATCGCTGGTGTAGTTCAGGCGGGCGACGTTGGCTCCAACAGTAGCCCGGAATTCCGCCAGCTTGGTGATCGCGGTCTTCACGCTGGTCAACGCGCTTGCAGCGCCGCTGGAGGTGGAGACCGAAGCGCCGGTCGAGGTCGCGCCAGTGATGGCCGCGTCGCCGAGGTTGATGCCGCTCATGGCGAACGTGGTGGCATCGCTGTCGATGGTCACGTTTGAACTCGCGCTGCTGAACAGCGTCACGCCGTTGAACTGCTTGCCTGCGATGTCCGTGACGTAGGACTGCAACGTGGCGAACTCAGACTGATACAGACTGCGGTCTGTATCCGTCTTCGTCACGTCTTGCGCCAACATCGACAGCTCGCTCATGCGGTCGAACGCCTTGCCAACCTTCGACAGGTAACCGTCCTGCGTCTGGCTGAAGGACACGGCGTTGCCGACGTTGTTCTTGGCCGCGCTGACGCGGTTGATCTGAGCGTCGAATCGCATGGACACAGCAAGACCCGCCGCGTCATCTTCCGGGGAAACGATCTTCGATCCCGAAGACAATCGTGCGAGTGACTTCGACAACTGCGAGGTGGATTCGGAAAGCAGCCGCGAGCTGCTCAGTGCTTGGGTGTTAGTATTGATAACCATGACTACAACTCCTTCCGTGAGTTACCCCTTTCGGGGATTTACTTTGACGGCATCCTTGCCGTCGCCGGACGTTCTATTGAGGTGTCCGTCTTTGACCTCGTTGGCCCTTTGAGGCTGCCAACCGCCGCGCAAGTTATCGGCAGACCTCGTGAATACTTTAGTCGGCCGCAGAACGGCCGCGTTTCTCCCGGCGTTCTCGCACTTTGTTCGCGCGCAGCAGAAGCCAGGCGACTGGCCGCGGGCTGCAACATCATCACGGACTGCATCATCGCGGACTGCTGTCGTTATGTCGTTAGATGTATGTCGATTCATGTGACAGCAGGGCGGCACAGTTTCATCTAAAGTTTTGCGACCGCATGCCGATAGGCACGCATCATGATGAAAGATCTGGAGGCACTATTTACACCAGCCGTCACCGAAGTGTTCACGATGATGCTCAACTACCCCGTGGTTGAGGTGAAAATGGGGGCGAATGACGCCATCCCTAAGAACGGGGAATTGCAGCTGGCAAGTGCCGTGGGGTTTGTCGGCGAGTTCACCGGTGTGGTTTATCTCCACGTAGGTGTTGGGCTCGCCCGCAAGTTCACCTGCCGTCTGTTGCATATGACCGAGCAAGAGGCGGAGAGCGATGAAATCGTCAACGATGCCATGGGGGAAATTGCCAACATGGTCATCGGCTACATCAAGTCGCGGCTTTGTGAAAGCGGCATCACGTGCGCGATTACGATTCCATCCATCGTGCGCGGCAGCCATTTTACCATCGAACCGGTGGGCATTGATGCACGCCGGGTGTTTCTGTTGCAGTGTGACGACGGTCAGTTCTGGGCCGAGGCGTTGGCCAAGGAAGACAAGTCGAAGTGACAACAAGCCAATCGCAAGCAGACTAAGGAACGTATGGCGACGAAAATCCTGACAGTGGATGACAGCAAAACAATCCGGCTGATTGTCATCCGGGCCTTCAAGGAATTTGATTGCATGATCTTTGAAGCCTCAAACGGCGTGGAAGGCTTGGCGGCGGCCAGCCGGGAAAAACCCGATGTCATCATTCTTGATTACACCATGCCCATGATGGACGGTGGCGAAATGCTGGCCAAGCTGAAGTCCAATCCGGATCTGAAAAGCATTCCGGTGGTGATGCTTACGGCGGAGGCAGGGCGCGAAACGGTCTTCAAACTCGCCAAGCTTGGCGTTCGAGACTACTGCGTGAAGCCGTTTCGGGAAGAAGTTGTTGTGGAGAAGGTCAGTCGCATTGTCAATCTGCGCCCCAAGGGCGAAACTGCCGCCAAGCAGAAGCGTTACGACGATCCTTTGAGCATCCTGGTGGTGGATGACAAGCCGGCGATTCCCGAACAGATTCGTGCCGGGCTTGCGGACACCAAATGGGTGATCGAAGAGCGCGGCCAGACGGGCCAGGCGGTGGACAGTTGCACACAAAAGGTGCCGGATGTCGTGCTGATCAGCCTTACGCTTCCCGAAGACAGTGGTTATACGCTCTTCCAGATTCTGAGGGCGGGCGTGAAGACCAAGAACGTCCCGGTTTTTGCCCTGAGCGTCAAGACGGCCGTGGACGAGCAGGCTCGCGCCCAGCAACTCGGTTTCACAGGTGTCATCACCAAGCCGATTGATTTTGCCGACCTCAAGCTGCGCATCACACGAACACTGGCTCTCGACACATCCTACAAGTATTTCGAGCAAAAGGACGGTGTCATGGTGCTCCGGCTGCCACCGACTTTTAGCCAAAGCATTGCCAATGAGATTAATACGTATTTGCGCGTCAAGTTGGCGGAAGCGGTGGACGCCGGGTTGGACAGCTTGATCATTGATTTCAGCGAGGTCAAAAGCGCGGACGTGACCCTGATCAAGCTCGGGCTGTCGGTTGTGCAACTCTGCAAGGAGTTGTCCATGAAGCATAGCACGATCGGTTCTGAGGCCGTGTCGCAGGAGTGCAAGCATTACGAGGAAACAAAAGATTGGCGATTCTTCACCTCTTTCAAAGAAGCAGTTGATTCACTAAACAGCAAGGCTTTGGCGGCGTGACAACCATGTGTTTCTGGGGTCGTATAATTGGAGTGTTCTTTGTGGCTCCTTTGATGGCGGGGGCCACGGATGGCTACCTGCCTGCGGTGGGGCCTGTGTCGTTGAGTTATTCGCCACCACCCCCGCCACTGTCGCATTTGGCGTGGCGATTGCCTCTGCCTTCGGCGTGCATAGATGTGACTGCGGAAAAGAAGAAGACCGATTCAACCGCCCTTGCGGCGCCAGTCTCGCCAGAGGCAGCCAAGACCCCGTCGTCAGCATCAGACATCACCAACCCAAGGGCGACCGCTGCCAACGCCTCTGCGATGACAGTCGCGCCTCCGTCTGGCGGAACGCCAGCGTCGTCAGCATTTGCCACCGCCACCCAAGGAGAGGCCGGCATCAGGTCGCAATCGCTGCCGCCTGTGCCGTCGCCAGCACCACCCGTGGGTGGGAACGATTCTCAAGCGACGGCTTTCGCTCTTATGCAATACTTCCAGCCCGGCCACGCAAGAAAAGGAACGACTGACGTGATTGTTCCGGTCCCGGTGGGGTTTGTCCCGCCGACGCCCGCCAGAACGACCCCGTCAAGCAGCGCGACCTACCTGTCCCCGTGAACGGCTAATCAAGGCCATGGAAGGCAATGAAAAATCAAACACAGGTAGTTGATAGGCATTGGCAGCACCGACGCCAATGGGTCGCAGTATCGCTTTGCGTACTGCTGCCTTTATTGATGGGAGCTGATAGCGCGCGCGATCTCAAAACTGAACAAGCGGCACCCCCTGTCGCTGCGGCGCTGCTTGGGCGCGGGACGAATAGCCTGGGCCGGCTGACCTCGGCAGGAACCGGGACCCATGTCAATATCCAGACGGTGCTTCCGCCTGGAACCAATCAATTGCTTCGCGCGAGCACCAACACCACCTCCTCGGTCAAGATTGATGACTCGTTACGCAGGATGCGGAAATGGATGACTTCGACCAATGTGAGTTGCAGGACTGATATTATTGAAGACGGGATGGATGACTCCAAAGCGCGTGAACAACAGTCCCAGCATCAGTTTGAGCTTGGCCTGCAACTGCGCCAGCGGAAAGAATATGCGCTGGCAGTCAAGACCTTCATGGCCCTCGTCGAGGCCGAGGACACGCCGCGTGAACTCCGGCGCAGCACGTTGCTGGAATTGGCCATGACTGCCCAGGAACAGCAACAGTATGCGAAGGCGCAGCAGATTCTGTCGCAATACGTGCGAAACTTCTCGGAGGACTCGAGCGTGCCGGAGATCCTGCTTCGACAAGGCCAGCTTTACCGGCAAATGGGCGCCAATACGCTGGCATTGGCGAAGTTCTACGCCGTCATGACCGTGGTGTTGCATCTGAAGCTGGACCATTTCGACTACTACCGGCGGCTGGTGCTTCAGGCGCAGGCTGAGATTGCCGACACTCACTACATGGCGGGCAAGTATGCCGAGGCAGCCGACTTCTTCAGCCGACTGCTGAAGACTGACGCCACAGAATTTAGCCGTCCGGAAATCCTTTACAAACTTATTCAGTGTCACCGTACACTCGCCCATCACGAAGAGACCATCGCAAAGTCCAAGCAGTTTACGCAGCTTTATCCGCACGACCCCAAGCTGGCGGAAGTGCGGTTCACTTTGTCGGAATGCTATCGTCAACTGGGCCATCGAGAAGAGGCCTTGCAAGAGGTCAAGCAACTCCTGGCCGAGCAACACGCTGTTTCCAAAGAGAATCCGGAGAAATGGCTCTATTGGCAACTGCGCGCCGGCAATATGCTGGCCAACCAATTCTTCAACGAGGGCGACTACTTCAATGCGCTTGGCCTTTACTTGAACCTTGCACAAATGAACAACACCGTCGAATGGCAGTTGCCCACGCTCTATCAAACCGCCCTGGTTTACGAGAAACTCCGACAGCCTGAAAAGGCCGTGGAGACCTACAAACAAATCGTCAGCCGCGCGCCTGAACTGGGCGAAAATCCCAAACTCAGTCTCAAAGCCATCGTGGACATGGCCAAGTGGCGCGCCTCCTACCTCGGCTGGCGAGCCCAAGGCGATCAAGCGATGCATTCGCTTCGACCGCTTCTGCAATCGCAAGTTACCACCGCCCAATGAGCACCGCTGAATCCCTCGCCCAAAGCCTGCGCGAACATCTGCAACTGTGTCAAAACACGCTTGCCTTGGTTGGCCGCGAACACCAAGCCCTGCGCGACCCTGCGACCGCGGTGTCGACTCATCTTCTGGGTGAGAAAAAAGACTTGCTCTCCCGTCTCGCGGAGTCGCTTAATCGGCTCCGTCAACTTCGGATGGAGTGGACTCGGCTCAGTCCGGCCGAGCGGACGCGGCATCCCGACGTAACGACGTTACTAAGACAGAATCAGGATGTAATCATGAGGATCGTCATGCTGGATCGCGAAAACGAGCAAGCCCTGCTTCGGCGTGGGCTGTTGCCGCCTACTCATGTGCCGCCGTCACAGCAACAACGCCCGCTTTATGTGGCAAACTTGTATCAGGACCGTTTGCCGAAATGATGCTAATCTGAGTTATGCCATTTGAAAGAATTCTCGTTCTTGAGGATGACCTGATCGTCCGCAAGAACATCGAACAACAACTGCGGACACGCAGTTACGAGGTGACGGCCGCAGCCACCTTGGCGGCGGCACAAAGCGAGTTGGCCAATAATTCGTTTGACCTGATCATTGCCGACGTGCGTTTGCCGGATGGCAATGGCACAGACCTATTGCGGCAGCTGCAGGAGCGTCCGCAGAGGCCGTTGGTCATCATGATGTCCGGCTTCGGCAGCATTGAGTCAGCCATCGAGTGCATTCAATGCGGAGCTTTTGATTATCTTATCAAGCCCTTCTCCTCGCAGCAGCTTGAGGTGTCCATTGGCAAGGCTGAGAATTTCAACCGGTTGGTCAAAGTCAACCAGCACCTGAGCCACGAGGGCGAGGACGAAGGCGAGAACCTGTTGGTGGGGAAAAGCGCAGCCATGGAACAGTTGCGCCTGCTCATCCGCAAGGTGGCGCGCACGGAGGCTACGGTGCTGATCCAAGGTGAGAGCGGCACGGGTAAGGAATTGGTGGCACGGGAATTATATCGGCAAAGCCCTCGGGCCAACGCGCCGTTCATCAAACTCAATTGTGCTGCAATTCCTGAGAACCTGATTGAAAGCGAATTCTTTGGTCATGAAAAAGGTTCCTACACAGGAGCCACAGCCAAACGCGAAGGACGTTTTGAACTGGCGCACGGGGGCACACTTCTGTTGGACGAGATCAGCGAGGTGTCGCTCAACGTCCAGGCCAAGTTGCTGCGTGTGTTGCAGGAGCGCGAGTTCGAGCGCGTGGGCGGCAACCGCACGATCAAGGTGGACGTGCGTGTCATCTCCACCACCAACCGCAACCTGGACCAGAGCGTTGACCGGAAGGAATTCCGGCAGGACCTGTTCTTCCGCTTGAACGTGGTGCCGGTTCATCTCTCACCGTTGCGCGAACACATTGAGGATGTGCCAGAGCTGGTGGCGTCTTTCCTGCCGCGTTTCGCCCGTCGCCATGGGGCAAATGTCAGCGGCATCTCCGCGGCTGCCATGGAAGCATTGGTCAACCATTCCTGGCCGGGCAACGTGCGCGAGTTGCAGAACATCATTGAGCGCGCAGTGATTTTGTGCGGCGAAGGTGAATTGCAGGTCGGCCACCTGACATTCGGCAGGGCAACATCCCCCGCCAACGGCAGCGCACCCGCTCAGACGGCTGCCAGTGCTGCGCCCACCGGTGCGGATGGCGAGTTTCTCTCGTTGGATGAAATTGAGAAACGCCATATTCTTGTCGCGTTGGCGCGTTGCAACAATAACCGCACGCATGCCGCCAACCTCCTGGGTATCAGCATTCGCACACTCCGCAACAAGCTGAACGACTACCAAGGCAAGAGCTGATCAGTCGTTTCGGTTCGGGACGTTTCCAGATCCTCCCATGCGGAGTTCCTTGCCCGGCTAGTGAAATCACGTCGGTAACATTTTCCCATCGCGAGTGAAGGTCGTCCGTTTCTGCCCGTTTAGGGGAATGTTTTGTCTGGCACGCTTACTGCTACTACTGCGTGTTGATGATCGAAGCACTATTCGCGCAGACTAATTATGTCGCGAGCAAGAAACTGCTCGATGCGACTGTGCTGCGACATGAAGCGATCGCCGCGAACATCGCCAATGCTGAAACGCCAAATTATAAGCGCGTGGACTTGGCGCCAACGTTCGCCGCTGAATTAAGCCGAGCCATTGCCGACAAGAGTGTTTCGCAGGTCGCCAACCTGCGACCGCAGCTCGCAGTGGATGGCAGCGCCACAGCCGCCAACCGTGACGGCAATACGGTGCAGTTGGAGTCGGAACTGTTGCGGATGCAACAGAATACGATGGCGCACGCACTGGAAGTCCAGTTCATCTCGGGGTCGCTGTCCAAACTCCGCTCGGCTATCACAGGACGTTTGACTTGATTTTGAACCATGATTGATTTCATCCCCGGTATTTCAGGCACGGCCGCCGCGCTGAATGCTGAACGGATTCGGATGGAGGTTGTCTCCCAGAACATTGCCAACGCGAGCACCACACGCGGCCCCAATGGTCTGCCCTATCAGCGGCAGCAGGTGGTTTTTGAAACGGTGTTGCAGCAACGCCTGTCCGGCTCCGGTTCGGCGGGAGTGTCGCCGCAATCCGTGAAGGTGGCGCGCGTGCTGCCCGACACGCGGCCCGCACGGACGACGTTCATTCCGGGCCACCCCGATGCAGACGCCAATGGCATGGTGAAGATGCCCAATGTCAACATTCACGAGGAAATGGCAGACCTGATCACTTCGTCGCGGACCTACGAGGCAAATCTCGCGGTCATCAAGAACGCGCGCCAGATGGCGCTGCAAACGCTTGCAATTTCAAAGCACTGACGCGTGAACCTACATGAACGTCCTCGCCGCCATCAACAGTTACCAAGCCAGCGCTCTGTCGCAGGTGATGAAGACGCCGGCGCTCACGGCCGGCGCACCCAAAATTTCCGGCTCCGACGTGTTGGAACTGTCGTCCATCGCCTCCGGTCAGGGGACACAGCCGGCAGCAGCGTCGAAAGGGGCATTCTCCGACGTGCTGTCGCAGATGGTGCGCGAGGTGGACACCAAGCAGCATGTCGCCGGCGATTCGGTCAACGCGTTGCTCAGCGGCCAAAACGTGCCGCTGCACCAGACGATGGTTGCAATGGAAGAAGCATCGATTTCGTTCCAACTCATGGTCGAAGTCCGCAACAAACTGTTGGAGTCATATCAGGAACTGATGCGAATGCAGGTTTGAACCCCGCTAGGCATAACTCATGAACCAGAAACTTGCCCAATTGCTCAAGCAACTGGCAGACATTTGGAAACTGCTTGGTATCAACCAGCGCATCAGCGTGGTTCTGACCGGCGGAGTGCTGCTGGCCGGTTTGGCATCCTTGGCCGTCTGGTCCAACAGGGCCGAATACGCTCTGCTTTACGGCAAACTCGACGACGCAGAAGCTGCGAAGGTCATTGCCTACCTCGATGGCGCCAAAATACCGTACCGGACCGGCCAAGGCTCGATCTACGTGTCCGCCGACAAAGTTCATGTCAGTCGCATGCAACTCGCTTCACGCGGCATTCCGCAGAATGGCGGAGTCGGCTTCGAGATTTTTGACAAGCCCAACTTTGGCATCTCCGACTTCGTCCAGCGTGCCAATTACCTTCGCGCGGTGCAGGGTGAACTCTCGCGCACCATCGGCCAACTGGAACAGGTCGAGACCGCGCGGGTGATGATC
>Ga0265297_10003954_pt1 | contig 25300 bp, 10 predicted proteins | sample Munlanlwell13791_FD_192502 | JGI IMG/M metagenome (GOLD analysis project Ga0265297, IMG submission 192502) | Leachate microbial communities from a municipal landfill in Southern Ontario, Canada - Leachate well 137-91 | ecosystem: Engineered > Solid waste > Landfill > Unclassified | place... | reverse complement strand
AAGTGAGTGAAGATGAGATCACCATAGTCTTTACACATGGCACACCTCCTTTTAATATAGTTGTAAGGACGGCAACAAGAAGGGTCAATCCCTGGAGGAGGGTTCTTGCGCCGTCCTTAACAACAATGACCCATAACTCCGCTGTTACAGGAATTAAAGGTTGGGTTAAATTTATAAGATTATTTGCGATTGATACGGTATCTAATAAGGCTGGTGATAAGGAAATAACAACTGCGGAAATTACTAGATATACTTTTACTGGCGGAGAACGGCCTCTATGTTCGAAATAACCATAGGTTGGCTTGCCAAGCGCGCTGATTAATGCCAGCCTGATGCCAGAATACCACGGTCTTCTAACCCTGCTTGAACTGCTTTCATCCGCAGAACCCGCAATTCTCTTCTCAGATACTCCGCTTCTAACTCTTTCATTTCTTGCTGGAACTCTAGGTTTGCCATCTTTCTCCTCCTTTTTGTTAACCCTGACGATAAACAAGACGCACAAAGATGCAGCAGGGTTAACTGAAGGAGGACCATACTTGACGCCGGCTTCGATATCCGCTCCGGTGTATCTTATTGTTATCTCGATACTTGCGTTTCTGTTTAAAACCTTCTCTGCTTTGGCTAAGAAAGCGCTTTCTTTATTATTCTCATCCGCTGTAGACGCCGCTACCTTAATTGTAATCACAGCTTCCGAAGAAGCATTTTCCTGGGCATTCTGGCTGTTCTTGGTTGCGTTGCTATTGGCGAAGGCGACTGAAACTACCAACTGCTGATCTTTGGATAAGGCTATGCGCGCTGATTTGCCGTTTTCTAACTTTACTATTGCTGCTGCTACGCCGACTGCCTTAATTGCGGCTGCTGCTTCAGCTGCGGATTTAATAGACTCGGTTGATGCGTTCTGGGGTGCGTTTGCTTGAACAGCTATGAGCTCTTCGATTGATTCTGTGTTGGCATTTTCGGTCAATATACGAATAAAGGCCTTGATGTGCTCGTCATCGATTACCGACTTGATTGACGCGTCTTCGACTTCGACAGCAATGATTGCAATTCCTGCCTTGCGAAGAGCTTCACGCAAGGAGACAAACTCTACGTTCATTTCTTTTGATTCTGCCTGGGCTTTTGTCTGGGCGGCTGCGGTTTCTTTGCCGGACTGAAGGGCTGTTTCTCTTGCGTTCAGGATGATTAAAGCTAAGGCTATCGGAGACGCGTTCTTGGAAGATGCGGAGTTGGTGCGAGATTCAGTATTAGCAACAGGCGGAGCCTTAGAATCATATGCTTTTACAGTCAAGGTGCCGTCAGGATTGACAATCACAACCAAGGCTTTACCGGTTATTCCATTCAATGTGTTTCCTTCTTTGCTGCTCAAGATCCCGCCGCCAAAAGAACCGTTATTGGCTATAATCGCAATTAGGACTGTTTCCTCAGGATATTCTTTCTTGCTATTTTTAATCAAATCATTGATTGTTTTAGTTAATTTCTCTGAATTCTTTTCCCCGCGGATTACGAAAATTCTACCGAATAAACCATTGCCTAAACCAAATCCCTTTCCGCTACCGGTTCCGCCAAACGATCCTTGTCCACCAATATTTCCTTCTGTATTCTGATTGTTTTCAAAGGTAACGCTGTTGGCTTTGGAGATTGTATTTTCGCTGGCAGTCTCCGTTACGCTTGTGCTGCTATTCGCAGCTGACATCTCTGTAACTTTCATATCCGCAGCTTTACCGGAAAGTTCTTCTCTATCTTTGAAATACGTATTTACGATTTCTTTTTCAGCTACAAAAATAACTTCACCGTATTTAAATAATTCTGAAGGAGCAATGTGTCTCTTCCTAACATCTCCGAGGTCATTACCTGAAAAGGCAATAATATTTCCGTTTTCAAAACCTCCGAATCTAAGAGCGTGACGTTCCCCATTTACGCGCTTATAAATAATCACCGGCTTACCTAAAAGCTTATTCTCTAACTTAGTAAATTTATCTAATAAATCTTTTTCATTAGAAATTTGCCTATCTTTAAAAGCAGTCAAATCACAACCTATTTTCTTAGCAGCTTCTAAAATTGAATTGAGATTGCTCAAGGCTACATTGAAATCTTTTTCATTAGAAACTGAATTAAATAATATACGGCGTATCTCCATCTTCATCCATTCAGAAACAGGGAGCTCATCCAGCAGGCAGTTTCCATATTCTCTGGTTTTACGCATTTTATAAAATTCATCGGATCTTTCTTTGTTGTCTCCGTTTCTGATTGCTCTTTCTCCGGGGAGCCTTATTTGACGCTGTTTAATGAGAACCTCAACCTGAACCCTTACCATTTCTTTTATAACATACTGCTCTATCTCATCAAGGGGCCTTGATCCTACGCCATCACCCTCATAGGTTACGTTGATACGGTGTACTATTTCATAATCTGCTCTCTTGGATGTCAGTTCTTCGATTAATTCTTTATTTTTGAGTAATTTCGCTATCCTATCGAGATCAGTATTTTTGATTTTAACATCGGCGTAAGGGAATACGCGCTGTATCCAAAGCCTAGCTTCTACTCTATCTTTTTCCTGCTCTACTCTATCTTTTTCCTGCTCTACTCTATCTTTTTCCTGCTCTACTCTATCTTTTTCCTGCTCTACTGCTTCTTTTTGTTTTTCTGCCTGTTTTATCTGCTCTTTATCCATCATACTTATCAGATTATCCTGCAATTCCTTCCTGCCCTGCTCTGATAAGCCTTTCGTTAAATTATTAATAATACCTGCTACCTCATTAAATCTATTTAATAAATCTTGCTTTAAGGCCTTATTTTCTAAATCATCTACTACTTCAATAAGGATTGATTCTACTCTATGTTCTACAATCTTTCTTGCTTTTTCTTCACCGGATTTATTTAATAATAAGGTTCCTATTACCTGATCAAATACGCCTTCAGCTAAAAACCAATCTTGGTCTTTTTGTTTCTCGGTCGGTAGAATATTCTTTGTTTTGCGCTCGCGGGCTTCTGGCGTTGCAGCCGACAGCTTGTTCACCAGCTCTTTTCTTATCTCTACAAGCCTGATTAATTCTTCTTCTTTCATGCCCTTATTAATTAACTCCTCTATGAATTTCTTAAATTTATCGCTGGTTTTTCCGGTTAGTTTAATTATCTCATCCGATAGGACTTTAGTCAAACCAACTTTTGAGGATTCTTCAGAGGACACACCGCTGGAAATGGCAAATTCTATTTCGCCTTTATTATTTACACTCGCCCAACCACCGGTTATTGTAGTATTTTGCTTGGCAGTATCAATCACTCTTCTGCCAGCTTTTACTGCAGCGCCTAACTTTACTATGGCCCTATTGAGCCAATTACCTATATTACTGGATGCACCTTCTGCACCCTGCCCTCTTTCTCCATCTCTGGAGATTACACTCTGGGCACCTTTGGTTCCTTTGTTTCTGGAGCCAACACTTACTAATATTACCACTGCTGTTACTAATAACATACCACTCAAAAGTAGAATGTTCTCAATGTTGGCATACGGCGGAGCGAGTCCGGTATGTATAGAAGGATCTAATTTACTGCTTAATTGTATTGGAAGACCGAATAGAATGCCAAAACCGGTAAGTTTAATGCTATGTTTAGCTAGATTGGCGTCTGCCGGAGAAGGAGTATGAGTATTCTTGCTTACACTGCCCACCACAGCCCCTACAGTTACAGGAGCCTGGGCTGGAATGGCTTTTTCAACAGGAATAGGCTCCACCCTCTTCTTCCGCTCATCATTAATCTTACCGCCACCAAGGAGACCTTTGCCGAATCCGCCTATAGCCTTAGCTACAATGCCAAAATCTTGGCCTACCTTCCGCCAAGTGGCCAAATTGAACAATAAATCGAGTCCGAAGACGAATGCGTGGAGAGTTGGACCGTCTTTTTTCTTGTTATTTTCTTCCTGTTTAGCGGCTTCCGGAGCTGGCGGCTGCGCATCCTTCTTAGTTGACTCGGTAAATTCTGCGTCGGTTATCTCCTTTTGAGCTGGTTCTAGCTTGATTTCAGAGGCTGGCTGTTCGACTATCTCGGCCTTCAATACTTTCTCCGCTTGTTTATTATCCGCAGTTATGCGGCTTTCGGCTAAGCCCAACTCTTTATTTACCGTCTCTATTGTATCCCTATCAACATTAGCTATAATATCACTATTATTATTTATGAGTTCGTTTGCCTGCGCCTTAAGTTGCTCCAGATTGCCTTTATCTTCGGCAGATTTAATCAACTGCGCGCCTTCTATTATAGCCGTTAGCGCAGTAACCAAGGCCTCAACCTTCTTTTGTTTAGCTGTTTCATTATTCAGCTCCGGAGAAAGTGGCTGCTGGACAACAGGTTTCTGCTTGGCGGCGTTTCTTTCAACCAATTTCTTAATCTTTGCTATCTGCGCCTCTGTCCCGGCTTTTATTTCTTTCTCCTTTTTCTGCAACTCTGCGAAAAATTTGTTCTTCTGTTCCGCGCTGGATGCGGAATTTAATCCGAGATAAACACGGCTTATCAAACTTTCTGTATTGTAAAATTCCTTGTTTAGCTGGCCGGTGATGGCTGACTCGGGAACAACATCCTCTCTTTCGATTTTTCCGAAGAATAAGCCGCGCCCCAGCCCGGAAGAATTAAGCAACACATTCCTTGCGGCTAAATCCAGAAGATACTCATCTATCTCCTGGTCTAGCGTCTTGCCCGATTTTAACAGGTAATCTTGCGCCATATCGCGTATGGCTATTCCCTTAATATCAAATTGTCCTTTACCGGACTGGCCTAAGCCGAGCAGCTTAAGATTCTCGTCAATAAAATTCAATTTCCTAGTTCTTTCCTGCAATTTTACCAAATCATCGCTCTTAAGCCCAAAGTTCAAATCTAGGTTGAATATATCATTAATACCTATATTCAGTTTATTCGCCAATTCCTGCCCGCGTTGATAAGTCAGGTTTCCGGAGGAAAAACTGATGCCGGATTCCGATATCTTCTTGACGGCTTTCTGGATGGAGATAAGCTCTTTTTTAGCCTGAAACCTCTCTATCCAAGTAGCCTTAGCCGGGTCAATAGAGTTATCCCCTAAAACTGTATCTACCAAATCATCGCTTATTTCCTGGCTCTCAGAAGTAATATATTTCTGTTGTCCGGCCTCCTTAGAGTAAAATATTATCTCTGCCGCTTTCTTGATCTCCGGCCTTATCCCTTTGGCTCTCTTGGCTAAAAATTCAAGGTATCTATCCGGGGCCAACTCGTTGATTTTGATACTGTTAAGGCTAACTCCCCAGCCGCTAAGGGCTTCGCTGAGTCTTTCAAGCCTGTCATAACCGTTCCAATCATTAAAGTTATACAAACTTGTTAGCTGGCGGGCAAGCTGCGCAGAAGAACCTGCTGTAGTCGTAAAGGCGCCGTATCTAGGATAAGTAAACCGGGTTATTTTTTGCGCCGCCTTAATCAACGCGATGCGCGGTAAAGATAGGCGTGATTCGATTTTTCCGTTAGCATATCTGTAACTTTCTAGCGCCTGCTTATTCACAAAATCAACGGCTCTTATAAAGTTATTTAGACCGAGGGCGGATACCGCTTTGGATTCAGCGGTTCTGCTTACAATCATCCGGGCAAAAGAATAATTGCTATAATTAATCGGGTCTAACACTCTTACTGTCTCGGCAAGAGTATTTTTAACGCCAAACTTTTCCATAGTAGCGCCCATAGCTACCAAGCTGGAGATGCCTGTGCGCTCGGCATCATAAGCCAAGATGACATTGCTATTTATTGCGTTTTCCACAGTATTTAAAGACTGGGATAATGAAGGATTGACGATTGCCTCATCTACAGTAAATCCAAGGTTCTGTAAATAAGCGGCTTGAGCGCCTGCCTTAGTCAAAGCCTGAGCCTGTTCGAACACAACCTTTCCCTGCTGAGTAAGATACCCTTGCTTGACCCACTCGCGGTCTTCGGCAAGTTTAGTTATCGTCTGCTGCTCTTCTTGGGATAAGGTACCGATATATACGCTTAAAGGCATTCCTGATGTTTTATCAGCTTTCTTACTCCAGGCATAAGACATATCGTAATCGGCCAGCTTCGCCTCTACCTGTTGTAAAGAATACTGCCTTGTTTCGAGCAACAGGCGCTGGACGTTATTCTGGCTTATCTGATGAACCATATCTTGCTCTATTTCAACTAGAGTTTTAGCTTTATCGGACGACTCGATTAAAGCCCTTCTCTGGCTAGTAGAGAACCCTATGTCGTTAACGTTGACGAAATGATACGCATCGCCGAACATTCTCTTGTTGCTTGACCGGTTGCCGTCAATATCCAAAACGCTGGCTCTCTGAGTAGTCTGACCAACCTGGGTTTTGGCATCGGGATTTAGTTTAATAACCGCGACATCGGGCAATTTGCCCGGATCGGCCACACCGTCGGGAAGAGCTAAGATGTTCAGACCATCAACCAAACCCTGGACCAGAACGATCCTCTTGAAAGAAGGATTGTTCTTCTTCTCGTTCTTGATCTGCTCGGTAATATTTGCTATCTTTTGATCGAACTGCGAGTCACTTCTATAAATGACTGTTACCTTATATTCTCCATATTCTCCGCCATATTTACTGTTTAAACGCTCGGAAAGACCTATTAGCCTCTGCGCGCTGGTATCGGAAATAACTATCGTCCCATACTGCCCTTTCTTATTGCCATTCTTAACCACTCTATCAACCGCCCTGTATATTTCGCCGTCAGACCTAAATACTCCCATAACCATGGCGTCAACGACATTCGGCTCGCTCTTAACCTGAATAACCTTTGCCCCCATTGCCGAAAAGGTATTTTCCATGCCTGCCGTAGTCCCTGATAGAAGAATAAAACCACCTGCCTGATCAAGAACTTCTGTATAGGTAATTTGCTCTTTACTCTGATGTAAATAGGCATTGGCAACCTTATCAAATGCGGCATGGTGTTTTAAATAAAGCGCTGATGCCATTATATTATCCCCAAAGATGGTTCCCGTGTTAGGAATCGCTTGGGAATTATCAGCCACAGAGTATCCGGTCACATTTCTATGAAGAGTCATTGCTCGTTCTCTATCGGTCCCGCCTTTTTTATATCCAGAACCCTCAAGATAATATTGCCTGCCGAGTTCCAAAATACGCGCTGTGCCTGTCGAATTCATAAAGCGTTCAAATACATCCACAGGCCCCATCTTTTTATCCGCGTAATCGCTTTGCGCGATCCTTCCGAATTCCTCTTTGAAAGACGGGGATAACTTATCGTATATGTTTCTCAGGAATTCTTTGTTATAAGCATATGACTGCGTCCCTATTACGCCTTTACCTTCAGGACTAAAATGCTTTTGGATGGCCTTGGTCATCGAATACGCTGCGGGCAACACACCGTCTAGCAGCGTGCCGTTTGCAAAAGATTTGACGCTTGCCTCAAAATGCATAAAATCGCCAAAGAAAGATTTCTGTTCCGGAGTAAGGATTTTGTGGTAAACCTTACGCAGTTGATCGCGGGAAATAAGCACTTCACCAGCGCTTACTTCAATTACGCTCTTCCCATCTTTATTGCGCTCCATTAAGCTGGCTATAAGCGGGGCCTGCTTACCTTGTATTAATTCCCTTGTCCTTGTTTTATCCCCGATACTTGCGTTAATAAATCTATCCACATTGTCTCCGCGAATTAAAGGCATATTACCCAACGGGCCCTGCGCGTCATCACCGACAATGAATACCCGCTTATTTATCTGTCCTTTCCCTCCTGCCGCCTTGGCATCTAAACCGAGCTCTTGGGCTACTTTATGTGTCGTAAGATTTATCCCTTCGACAACCTCTTTGTTGGCCTGTCCTTCCTTAATAACATTGATAGGTATACCGGCTGCTTTTGCGAATTGGACAATAGAATTACCTACTTTCTGATCCACGTCAGCTTGCGAGGAACTAGTTATTAACAGAGAGAATGGATTGCGTTTATAAGCGATCACGGTTGATATGGCAATAATTTCGCTCTTTCCTCCACCGCAGGGATGGCTGATTATCGCTTTCGATAAAGCGGCATCCACCTTAGCAACCATTGACTTTTTGGATTGATCCTTGGCATTAAATTTCGCCATTATTTCAGTCATTACCGCTGTTAAACCGATCTGCCCGGCATCCCAATCCCAATCCTTACCCTGCACTTCTTTGAAAATGGTTGCCCGGTAAGCGAAGAATCTGGCTATAGTCTCGGATGAGGCGTCTAAAGGCTGCGTATTCTTCCCGCCGCTTGCCGGATCTAGCAAATCTTGAGCCCTGGCTTTAATTAACTCCCCTAAAGAAATAATTTGCTTTTGGGCGTCCGCGGTAATAGATCCTCTGCCTTGCTCCCTAGCAATTGTTTCAACAATAGAAGAAGCGGCGCTTGTATTGCCGCCAATATTAGTATTGAGCGGTTCAAATAGATATTCGCCTACTCCGGTAATAATATTTCCGCTTATAATTCTTTGCATCTCGCTCAATACAAATAGATTAGCTTTAATCTGACTGCTTACCGTGCCGGATTTTAGCTCCTGAACGGCTCGGCTGTAGGCTGAATCGACCTCGGCAGATGTGGCATCTTTCGATAAACCCAATAAAACTCTTTCGGCCTGGGATTTAACATCCTCGAACTGCTTCAAATTATTGCCGGTATATATTCTATTTACGGTATTCAATGCAAACAGGCTATAGACTGATTTAACGGTAATACCTTTCTCCGCCAAAATTCCGGCTGACTGAGAAGTAACTTGGTTATCCAAGAAGGTCCTTAATCCTTCCGCTTTTCCCTGGCTGGTAAACTCAAGCGCTCTTGTAAATTCGGCCAGGCGCAATAAGTTATCAACGGTAGGAGTCGACTTTGCCGAATTGATCGCTCTAGACAAATCCCCGGCAGTGGCGGTATCCCCAAGCCCAAAAATTCTTCTGTAAATTGAACCTTTCATATGATCAAGTGCGGCGGTCAGGCCTTTCGATTCTTTGCCGGAAAAAGATTCGATAGCTTGTTTAAACGCGGAAAGGCGAGAGAAATTATCTAATGTAGGATCAGATTTTGCTTCTTTAACCGCCGATGATAAAACCTGAGAAGAAACTTCCGGAGAAAGATTAAAAATATCTCTATATAATATACCTCTCAACTTGGAGGACTGCTGGAGCAAAACGAACAATGCGCTCCGCTGAGCCTGGTCTCCGGCAAGCGCCTTGTCAAAGATATTCTTGCCTATGCTCAAATCTTTGGATATAATTTCGTTTAATGTCTTTCCCTGACGCAACCCTTCAAGGGTATTTTTATATCCCTTCTGGTCGCCGCGGTAAATGATCGAGAGCGCCAAAAAGCCGTCTGCCGGGCGAACGGAAGGTTTCACGAATAACATACCCCAACCCCATCCGCTGCGTTCCTTTTCTGAAAAAGAAACGCCGGCGTAGCGCGGAAGAATATGTTCAATATTACCGCTCTTTTCGATATTGCCCCGCAGCGTATCCCAATATAAGCCTACCCTAGCAGGAAGCCGCATGGCCCTGTCTATGCCGGTAACAAATCCTGAAACATAAATCAAAGAATCTATTTCAGCTAAGACGGAATTCTTGGAAATGAAAGAAGCCACTGGGCCGAGATTATAACCACCCATGACTTTGTCATTCGAAGCAAGAAATCTTGCTAAAGTTTCCGTTTTGCTCAGAAGACCCGGAGAACCCCCTAGTTTCGCTCCTAATGCTTCAATCTTATTACCAGGATAGATTCCGACCGGCTGACGGCTGAATATTTTTATAACCGGCCCTAAAAACGCGCCGCACTCTGAAGCCTCTATCCAATCCTTATATCTTTTCTGGGTAAAAAAGGAGAGCTCCTTATCCAGAGCTGTCCCGGTGCTAGTAAAGAATATGGGAGCATATCCGCCATCCGGCAATTCCTGTTTGAAAATAGAGTATATTCCATTTTCCGACTTCCACCCAATAATAGGCTGGTCTTTGCTATAACCAAACGCTCTATCAACACCTTTCTCGAAGGCCCCTATAGCTGTATCCCAAGCAGGAGAAGCCATATCCATAACCGCCGAAACAAAAGGCCATTTGATTGCACCCTCAAGAACATCCAAGGTGAATTGGGTCGTGCCTGTTCCTCTTATGCCTAATCCAGTGGTATTAAACAATCCGGCCTTTAGATCTGTTTTTTCGGAAGCATATGTTTTTAAGTTAACCAACACATTGTTTCTTAAATAATTAAGCCCTGCCGGAGAAAACAGCCAGCTTGCTGCCAATCCATAAGCAGCTCCCTTAAGGCCGCTTACCAATTTTTCGCCGGGAGTAGAAGATTTATTTAATTTACCGGTTTTATAATCAAGGTAAATATTTGTCCCCGCGCCTATACTCGAAAACACAAGCACTCTATTTACCTGGGCAAGCTTGGAACTTAAGTTTCCGGTAAGATACTTCCCGAATCTATTCTCGGAGAAATTCCGGATAGGATTACCGATGTTTTTATTAAAGAATCTGGTTGCCCACGTTGAATTAGCTAAGTGCCCCAATGCTCCTATGGCAACACCAAAGGCAAACCCTCCAGAAAAACCATCTCTAAAATCGTTCATATTATTCCGGAAGGCCTCTTTAAAACTATATACCTGATTGTTAACGGTTACATTGTTCACCCCGGATTTTATATTGCCCCAGGTTACGCCGGTATTTAATCCCTTCTGGAGAGTATCTCTTGTGGCGCGGAAAGGAACCTTGTTTAACACCTTATTTGCCTTCCCCAATAGAAACAGGCTGCCTAATGTTATCAAGCCGTCTGAGATGTATTTCGCATTGTCTTTTGAAATTTTTTCTTCATTAATTATCACATTGGTGGTCTTTACAGCAGCTTCTTTGGCCACGGCAAATTTAAGGGCTGATTTAAATAATGCTCCTGCGCTTGTAGGGTTAAGAATCTGGGCAAAATCCTCAGAAAAAGGAGTCTTTAGAAAACGGCCGGCTTCGAAAAATAAATAAAACTCTGTTGCGGTTTTACCGCTTTTAATATATGTATCGGTAAGAATAAGCGGGTCAATTTCTCCCGTGGCAGCTTTTTGTTCTGCCGCATTCACAGCGGTCCATAAGGCGCCGGCTGCATTACCAACATAAAGAGCATTTCTTGCGGTAGTTGCAATCTTAGAAACAGAATGAATATTCTTTGCGGCTTCGACAATCCTAGAGACAGAAAATATTTTCTTGGCGGTAGCGATTGTTTTTGCGCCGGCAGCGGCTTCGCCAAGCGGACCATCAAGCGGAAAAGCGGCTAGAGCCAGTGTAAGCGCCCCTTCCCCTGCGAGTACCGCGACATTTTTTCCAAGGTCTTTTGCATATTGATAGTTCCCTTTGGCATAAGCCAAGCTCTGTTTAAGCTCGGGGTAAGTCGCAGATAGTTTATTCAATAAAGGCGCGTAGGAATTAACATCAATATAGTATGTTCCTTTCTCTCCTCCTAATACGGTATAGATTCCTCTTACGCTTAACCCTGCGTCTATGCCTTCTCCGTCCCATAAGCCTCCTTTACCTATAAACTTAAGGCCCTTAAATTCAGAAATCTTCATTTCTTTCCCATCATTATCTATATCTTTAGAAGAAACTTTACCTATATTATTACCAACAGAGGCTATTGCCCTGGAATTCACCTTTACGGCTTTCCATTCTTCATTCAAAAGAATAGAAGCATTGGGGCCAAGAAGAACATTCCTCAACTTCTCATTCTTTATCCAAGAAAGCCTGTCGTAGGTATTTTCGGTTATTTCTCCGGAAGATATAATTTGGAAGCTCCCCTTATTATCCCTGACAAGCTGATTCCGCTTATTCAAATATAGGCCGCCTTCCTTACTATGCCTAGCTGCATACTCATCCGGGGTAACGAACTCCGAGACATACTTATTGTTTTCCATCCTGTAGCTGGGCAGGACTGGAACATATTTATAAGCTCCGTCTTCATTTTTTTCTTTCTTGTAATAAATATCGTATTGTCCTAAATTTCTTGTCGGATAAATAACGTTTATGACATCGTTATACTGGCTACAGGGGATATTAACCTTGACATTTTCGTCAAGATGAAGCGAAGAACTAAACCCTTTATTGATATCCGAATCTTCGATATTTTCAGGTATATCCACGGAAAAAATCTGATCGGGTTTTATTGTAAGACTTACGTAACTTTGGTCAATTTTGACGGTCCCCTTCTTTTCTCCTTCTTTTATATAACTATCTATAAAGAATGATCTGGATAACCGCTTGGAAGAGCCGACTTCTTTACTAATCTGGGGTTCTTCTCCGATTACGTTAACATTGATATTCAAACGGACTCTGTTTAGGATCGGAGAATCGGAGTTAACTAAAGACAACTCTTTGTTTTTATCAAAAATGGAAGAGACAAAGAAAGGAGTGGGAACTTCATTAAAAGTTATATCTTTCAGGGAAAAAACCGTCAGTCCTGTATTATTCGCTTCAATTATCGACCCGATCTTTTTGTTATTCACATCGGAATAATATCCTTCTTTTATAACATTGGCTTTATTCGCTGCCAGTTTCTCCCCCGAGACACCGTGTCTGGAACCCGAATCCTCCAGATAGATTCTGCTGAAATCGCTCGATTCTGATGATTGCGGCAAGCTTATTTTACGTTCAAAGATTGTGTTGATCTCGCCGATTGCGTATGTGTTAGAATCATTTTCTCTGGTTTCGATACCGGCAACTTTAATTTTTCTGCCAAATAAATCTATGGTCTCAAAAGACGAAGCGCCCTTTAACCATTCCTTATATACTATCTGATTTATACCGCTCTTACGGTCTATATTTTTAAAGAGTAACCCGCCTAATGAACCGATCTTCTCCAAGGCGTTCTTCTCAATAACTATTTTTGACGGTTTATTTTCTGCAGCAGAAAATCTTCCTTTGGAATTTAAAACAACGTTGGACCCGGATAAAACTATCAGAGATTTACTACCGAAATCCATCCCTATTCCTGCTAGGAGCCCTTTCTCGACGAAAATATTATCCCCAGGCTTCATATAGGCGCCGAAAGCGTTGACAGAGAAAGAATCATTGGCATTGCGCATCTCCATTTTTACTACCCTAAGAGAAACATTGTAAGCGCTGTAAGAACTGGTGCTCCCGATTCTCTTTTCTTCCTTAATCTCGCTTATCGATTTAGAAATCATATGGTTAATCTGCGGCACGTATTGATAGGTGGAGTTGGTGATGACGATTTCGTTGCTGCTAGTGGCCTTATTGATTCCCAACATCATTCCAAAGGCCTCATCGCTATTTAGCTTGATGGTACCCTCGGCTGCGTAAACGCTGCGGCCGTCTAATTGTATCGTATCGCCGCGCATATAAGCAAGTTTAAGCAATGCCGCGGCAGTAGCAATATTACCCTTATACTTACTGATGACCGCCGTTAATTTTTCCAGGGAGCTGGCCGGTGTTTCAGTAACGCCGGCTATACTCTCCTTACTGCTTACCAATATTGACAGGCCTTCAGCGTATTTGCTCAAAGCTATAATATCCCAGCCTGTTACCTTGCTTGTCGGCTGTATCGCTCCCTGAGAATCGGTTACTATCAAACTATTCGCCTTAATCGTCAACTTACCACTGACCGCATTAGGATCATAGGAATACTCGACAGGTAGGGGCAAATTGGTATTACCCGCAAAATACTTTGTCGGAGACGGCATTAGGTTCTCGCTTTCCTGAGTCATCTGCGCGAAGTATTCCTCGTTTATAAACCGCTTAGAAGGAGTTCCTGTCAAATCCGTTGGAGGAAGAGACAAATAAGACGGAGTTGATGAAGCCTGGTCATCAGCAATAACCGCAGTTACATTATCGCTGGCCGGGGCTGTCTGCTGAAGAGAATAATTAAGGGAATTAACCTTATACTCTTCAAAAGCGCTAGTTGTGGTTATCGGAAGAGCCATTATTGCGTTAACCGTCTTATCACTAAAGTAATATCCTGCGGCCTGCCTAAGAACCTGATTACCCCACATATCTTCGATGCTAAAGGTTGTCTGAATTTCTCTTCCGGTATTTAATATTACATCTTCCGTAAATCTTCCAGCCTGCAAATTATTATTTGCGCCGCGATAAGTAGTCATAAAGCTAAGCGGCAAGCCAAAGACTTTCCGAAAGGTAGAAACAGTTCCTACAATACCTGTCATATTTCTGACTGCGCCAGCCTGATATATGTCATGGGCTATCTGGCTCCATCCGGCAACAAAGCTGCTTTCCTGATTTGAACTTGATTCGCTATATAAGGAGAAGGTGCCGTTGCCATTGCTTACCCAGGTATTCCCAGCGGCATCCTCATACTTCAACCCGGAATGCACATCATTACTCATAAAGGCTTTGATTTTTTCGGAATCGCTTTTCAAGCTTAGAGTAGCTACAGTGCCGTCGCTTAATGTCAGATTAACGGTAGAGCCGTCGCCGACTGCCGTGCCAGAGTATGAGCTGGAAGCCATCTGCTGGCGGAGTATTTCCTGGGTCCGCGGAGCGAATGTCGAAGTCAAAGTATGCACATAGGCAATTTCGCCAAGAATGGATTTGTTGCGGCCGATATAACCCATACTTAAAGCATCTAAGGAATCTTGGGATAAAGCTGACGTTACGGTATCAATTACGGAACGGCCTATCGATTCAGGTTTATAAGCTTTACCGGTAGGAGACAAAATGCTTTCTGCCAAGCCTCTTATTAAAGCTGTGCCTGCATCTGACAAATATGCTGCCATAACCGCAGTCATACCGGAGTTGCGCTTGAGTATCTCAGCTTCTATTTTGGCTGCGCCGACTGTCAGAACACCGGACAATAAAGCCCTATAAATACTCTTAGATAAGGATGCTCGATCTTTCTCAGCCTCAGATAAAGATGCCCAATCTTCTTTAGATAAAGATGCCTTATTGAACGAAGCGCCTACAGCTCCCTGGATGATTGAACTTATTGCCGAAGCATAAGGCAAGTTATCCAAGTCTTTAGAGCTAAGCCCGAGTATTTCGGGATGGCGGGTAACTATTTCAACTGCGCCGTTAGCAACCAAACCAGAAAGCAGGTTATTTTTGTTTACGGACCATACTGCTTTGGAATAATTCCATATAGCTCCGGAATAACTTTTTGACATTAAATCGGAGCTTTTGGCTATGGATATATGTATATCACCCGTTACTTTATTCACAGATTGAACATATTGGCCATTATACTTATAGAATGCCCCATTAACCGCGCTATTCACCGCTAAACCAGCCACATTGCCGATAAATATCGAAAGAACAGAGCTCTTAATTCCGCTGTCTGAGGCCAGTCTTGTAGCATAGGTGGTGGCCAAACTGGTTAATCCACCACTAATTGAACGTTGAAGGGGGCCTTGAAGGCCGTTAGTTAATTGATCCAAGCCACCAGCCGCACCTAAAATAGCGCCACTGACATAAGAAGCGCATAATTCCGCGCTCCTCTGATTCATCTTTGTATAGCTAAAAAGGTTGGAAACTAATGAGGTAACTGAACCGTTTACAAGGCCTTGGCTGACACCGTTAAAACTAGAAGCCATCCCCGAAGAAAATGACTTGAATGATCCCGAAAAAACACTGGATACCGAAGACATAAGGATAGCCGAACCTATGCTCGTGGATAAATCTTTGACAAAAGCCCGGTTGGCGCTGCTGCGCAAAGAAGAAATCTCGCTATCCAAACTGCTCAACATTTTATTGGAATTATATTGTACCGAGTCATCAGAAGCGTGGCGTTTCCAGGATGACCCTGCTCCAAGGATCTTCTTGCTTTCGGCGGGAGTCAATACCTGCAAGTCGTCTGTCAATTTGCTAACAAGGCAATAGCCGCTGAATTCGCCGAAGAATTTATCTTGCGGCAAGAAGTTTTCTTTATGTTCATCGCTAAAATAAACCTTGTCTTCGCTTACGCGGGTAACCAAAACATAATGGTCGCCATTTAAATGTGCGATAAAAGGGGCTAGGTTGGCTATTAGCTGATAGTTGTTAGCTGATAGTTTTGCCGGATAAAGTTTTTGGCCGAAGAATTCTGCTGCTTGAGACAAAGCGTAAAGGGAGTTTTTAATTACCTTGGGGTTGCCTTCCGGTTTGACAACATCATTCAGGATATCTACAGTTAAAGCCACAACCGCGATATCCTGTTCATCAACCTTAACCCCTTTATAATTCAAATAATCATAAAGCGCTTTGGAACCACAAGGTTTGCCCAATAACCAATTATATAACTCATCTATTCTCTGATTGGACATTTCCAGAGGCTTATCTAGCTTTATAGTAAGATTATCTGAAATTTTGATCGCATTTATGGGTTTATTGGAGATATCCTTGAGAATACTCTTGATTGCTTGAGGAATATTGATATTTTGAACGTTTTTGAGGTAATTCGGGCTAAAAACACTGTTGGAAGAAAGGCCGATTGCCGGTTTATTCCAAAGCACGCGCCAGTCATATTCCACTGCCTGCGCTACCTGTTCAGGCAGAAAGACTGCGGCTACGATAAAAGCCACCACCCTAATCCAAGCCTTAAAACTGGAATGAAACTTTTCCTTGGATTTTTCTTGGGTAACTTTCCAGTCTTCTGTCTGAAGCTTTTGCTTTAACATTTTATTTTTCTATAGTAATAAAAAATAAATTAGAAGTTCCCCTTACCCCATTAACCTTTTCCGATTTTCTGAGTTTTTCTTTCATAGTGTTTTATAAAACCTTTGTAAAATTCTTTATTAAGCCTTGCAAAAATAAAACCGGGCTGTCAAATATCTCGTCGGTAATTCGGCAGCCCGGCTATCCTCTTCAACTTCGGTGTTTTATTTCTTCTTAGGATCCGCGGCTTTGCGTCCTCAAATTTCTTTGAGTTTGCCCTTTCGTTACTCCCTTCAACTACAACCAAAGTATAACACACAGCTCGTCGCTGTCAAGGACAAATTTCGCTTTTTTTGGTAGCGCTTTCTTGCTGAAAACAGGCTGTCTTTTAGCAAGTTTTTAGGGCTCACTTTTGGCTAATTTTTAGCTACTTTCGGCATTAGAAATGCGCTCTTGCGGAGCTAAACAGGAGTTCCATTCCAGAGAAAAATAGAACCGTCCCTTATTTTCTAGATTGGACATTATTGAGTTAGAATGGACATTAACGAGGATATCCTAATCAGATTGGACAATAATTAGCTAGAATAATTGAGGTTGATTAAGTTAGATTTGCTGGTCTGTAACGTCAGTTGTATTAGAGGAAGGTGTTCTTGGGTTAATGACAAATGTCAAAATTCAAAGCTCAAAATTAATTTAAAATTAAAATGACAAAATCCAAAACCTTAAATGCAAAATAAGAAATACGACCTTGAGGATAGAACATTACTATTTGCCAAAGCCTGCATAGACCTATGCAAGCTGTTCATAAGGAATACCATAAATATTGAATTAATAAGCCAGCTTATAAGGTCATCAAGCTCTGTTGGAGCTAATTACAGGGAAGCTAATGATTCTACGACAAAAAAGGATTTCTATCATCGTATAGGTATATGTAGAAGAGAGGCTAAAGAGAGTAAATATTGGCTGGAATTGCTGCTGCATTCTAACCAGAATATTTCGGATAACATAGAACCTCTTGTTGATGAAGCTCTGCAATTAGCCAGGATTTTTGCCTCTATTGTAAAAAATAACCATTAATTTTTGTTATTTGGTATTTGTAATTTAGATTTATTTTGAATTTTGGGCTTTGTCATTTGACATTAACTTGTGATTTTGACTTTTTCTTTTTAACTTTTCAGTTTAAGAAAGAGAAGTTCTATTTTCATTCGGATTTGGGATTTGGAAATTGGGATTTTATTATTAGAAGCTTAAGAGGAGCCTCAGGCCGCAAACAACTTCGATATCGGCTGACTTATTGGCATTGGGATCGGTAACTATTTGAATGTCCGGAGTCAGAGTAAATGCCGGGTTTAGGCTGAAATTATAGTAAAACTCGTAGATGGTTTCGCAGCGGCTCGCGCCTTCATTTGCCTGGCGAAAATCCCGGCCCATAATGGATTGGGCAACTGCTACCCCCAGACAATCGAGTTTACGGCCGGGGATAGGCTCAAGAATCTGCCCGCCGCAAGACCAAAAATATTCGATATCCCTTACCTTTGGATCGGTAAAGCCGTAACGTAAAAACAAGGTTATGCGCTGACTCACTGCCTGATCAAAACTAAAAGCCCAGTTTAAACTGTTTGTCTTGGTTCCCTCGCCATCAACGTAGCTTAATTTCTCATGATTTATACCGAGGATAAACCGGTAATTTCCTTTTAACGCGCCAAAGCTAGGAGAAAACCCCAGTTCATTGATAAAAAACGCGCTGTTAAATGCGTCGCTAATTCCTATTTTTGTCGACTCTGCTTTGGCTGTAGCTGCGGCGGCTTGAAAATACATCCATTCATATGGCTTGAAGCTCGCCAGCGCGCCTATTCCCTTAGCCGGAAAAGGAATAGTCAGGTTGTTTACTAAAGCGCTGGAGAAAAATTGCGTATCCGCGGAGTTCCCAACCTCATTGCAATCGAACCAATAGGATAAATCCACTTTTCCCGCGGCAATAGCTACTTTATCCTCAAGCAGCTTCTGTTCCATATACAAAACAGGTATATAAAGGTTGGCGTCATCGCCGGAATTGTCGTTAAAAACCGAGAAGGTGGGCAAAAATTTATCCACTCCCTTGCCTCTATCCACTTCGAATTCCACAAACAACTCAGCTCCTTGCCAAAGCCTTTGCGCCAATTCAAGGTTCCAATACCAAACGCCTGCGCTCTTGCCTTTATCATTTGCGCTCTCCAAGATTGTTTGCTGGGTATAATTTAAAAGGAAGGCAAACTTTGTTCCGTATTTCTCCGCAAATTTTTCTCTGGACGCGCTGAAATCCTTAAACCAGCTTTTCTCGCCGGATTCTTTGCTTTTTTCTTCTTCTTGGGAGGATATTTCCAGAGGGGTGAGGCTGGCTTCCGAAGAACGCATAGGCGCAGACAGGATTATTAAACCAAGGCCGACATAAATAATCCGGTATTTAATCATCGAGCTGCATTATACCAAATATAGGATTAAATAACAAACGGTTAGAAACCCGGAACCAACTTGCCTTGGGTAAACTGAAGGAATATCGGGCCGCCGATAATGATACCGATTACCGGCATTATGAAGAAGATAAGGGGAAGAAGGATTTTGATTGGCGCCTGTAACGCTATTCTTTCTCCGCGATGGAACCTTTGCGCGCGGGCGTCTTCAGAGAGTATCGTAAAGGCTTCGGCAACAGGCGAACCCATCCGCTCTGCCTGAATAATTGTCTGCACAAAAGAACTTATCTCGGGTGTATCCAGCCTGCTTGACATATCTTTTAAGGCCTGGATACGAGGCTTGCCCCATTTTATCTCCTCTAGAACAAGGCCGAATTCCTCATTTATGGGCGTAGTGGGAGTTTTATCAATCACCCATTTTAAAGCGCTGGAAAAATCCAGGCCGGCTTCGATACAAAGGCCTAACAAATCCACGACTTCCGGGAGCCTGCGGACAATCTGGTCTTTGCGCTTGGAAACTTTTTGTTTTAAATAAAAATCCGGGCCGATATAACCAATGGCCAAGGCAACCACAATATATACCGGGTCAACCTTGCCTAAAGCAACCGGAGTAAGCAAGGCTAATCCTATCATTATGAATATCTTCAGGTTAAAAAATCCTTCGGGGCTGATATTTGTGTGGCTGGCTTCGATCATCTTCTTCAGCTTGGGGTAAATCCTCGCCTGCTCGATAAACGCCCGGGTAGGCAGGATACGCGACAATAAAACGCCGGAATTGGAACGCTTGGGAATCGGGGTTAATTGCGATAAGCGGCTGCCGGCCCGGCTGTCCCTCTGGCCAAAACCCAAGCTCCAGACAATTAACCCTAAAGCTAAAATGATAAAAAGATAAATAAGTATTTCCATATTAAATATTTATGATACTGAATTTGCGGATTAAAAACATACCAATAATCTGTAAGAATACTGCCGCAACTAAAAGCATCCTGCCGATATCGCTGGTCAGCATTATATCGAAATGATGCTTGTTCACCGAAAGGACCCAGAGGACAAAGAGAATCGGCAGAAACGACATAATCGCTCCCTGCATTCTTCCCTGAAGAGTAAGGGTTTTAATGTTTTCTTTAAGTTTGCGGTTATCTCTTATAGTGGTGGTCAGACGGCTAAAAACTTTCGTCAATTCACCTCCGGTTTCCCGGGCGACTAACAACGCGTTAACCACCAAACCCAGTTCTTCGATGTTCATTCTTTTGTTTAATCTTACGAGGCTCTCTTCAAAAGGTATGCCCATCTTGTTTTCTTTAAGTAACAGGCCTAATTCCTGGCTCATCGGCGCCGGCATTTCTTCCACCAAAACCTCAAAACCCTGCAACAAGCTTAAGCCGCCTTTTAGACAGCTCGAAAGCATACCTATGGTATCTAAAAGCTGGTCGTTAAATTTCTGTTTCCTGCGGGCCAAACGAATCTTCAGGATAAAGTTAGGTATGGCTAAACCTATGGCACCGCCGATTATAGCGGGGATTAAAGATTGAGAAAAAAAATAACCAGCCATAGCAAAAACCACCGGAAGAATGAAATAAAGCTGGGCAATGGCTTTGGGGCTTTTGTCGCCGAACATCTGGTCCATTTGCTTGGCGACTTTAACTTCTTTTTCCGCCTGCCACGCCCTTAGCTGTTTCAAGAACAACGGAAAAATACTTATGGCAATTAAAACTACCGAACCCATAATCAAAAGGCCGAGTAATATTATCATATTTTCGTATTAACCTTATTTTGAAGAAGGGGTATATTGCTCCCCGGTTCCCAAAACATCTCCTGCCTGCCTCAACCTGCCCTGCAAACTTCTTTTGTAATAGGCTCCCATAGCGATAAATACCGTCACAAGCAAGGTTATCACCGCTATATATTCTATAACAGATTGGGCTTTATTGGGTAATTTTTTTATTGCCATGATAAGTTACCAAGATAGTGGTTTTATCGAAAGACAGTTCTGAACCCTGTCCTTCTGCAGCTAATCTTTTAGCCATAGACTCATCTATCCTTCCAGCTCCCTGGTAGATTTTTATGATACAACTTTCTCCGTCGGTTCTGCGGAACGTCAGGCCGGCTTTGCTTGACACAATCTTAATATCGGAACCGGATGTTTCTCCTGCCGACTTGCGGCATTCCGGGCAATCTTTTGTCTCTGTTGTTATGGGTGTTTCACTAGAAAGTTTCCATCCGTAGCCAAGCATAGCGGATTTAAAAAAGAAAGTTACCTCATTAATACTCTTGGCAGTATTATAAGAAGCAGAGAGGCCGGCCGGAGTTTCAAAAAGAAAATTCTGCTTGCTTCCGGGATAAACCGGCATAAAATCCAGTTTATCCGGAGTGTCTTTACTGGAAGCCAGCACATCTTCTTTAGTGGGCATCTTGGCGGTAGTAATGCTAAATTGCGTTTTATTGTCTTTGCCCAGCCGCGGGTTAACCACGATAATAGCCATATATCCGTCTTTCGAATACGCTCCTTTTTTCTGTTCAGCCCAGCCTTCGCGAGCCATCTCTTTTTTATACATCGCGTTGATCTTATCCTTGGAGAATAAAGTAGTATAAATCTGGATAGTAGTCTGGGTGAAACCGGAGTTGGAATTCTTTTCCGAGACCTTGACAGCGTCGGGCGGCAAAGGAAGGCTTAAATCTTCGGCTTGCAGAAAACTAAAAACCCCGAAGCTAAAAAACAAAACTGCGCAGATAATCGCTCTCATTCTTTTCTCCTTTTTTATTTCGTCTCCGTTATCTTGGCGTCATAGGTTGATTCGAAATTCCCCACGTCTCCGCCGGAAAAACTGGCTTTGCTGCTGCTGGTTAGCGTCGGGTAACTGGTAGCCATAATCCCGGAGCTGGTTCCGGGATGCTGCTGGGTTGTCTTACAGATAGTATACCAGTAAGGCATAATTACCTCGGCAATCCGGACAATCAACAGGTCGCTGACAGCCTGACAAGGCTGGCAGGATTCCAAGTCGTCGTCTTCATCGTTGCGGCAGGGCTTACAAGTCTGGCAATTCTTTATCGATGTGGTGCCATCCGGATACCAGTCATCATAGGCTTTATCATTATTGTTTTGTAAAAAATAAGTCGAGGCTAAGCCGGAAATTATTACGACTTCCGCAAGTAGATGTGCAATTTCCAAAATCTTAAGTAAGGTGCCTGCCTTTGCATATTCATACCATTGAGCAGCGCAACATCCATAGTTTTGCGCCGAGCAACACGCGCAATCAATAACCATTATCACAGTATGTGTAAAAACAAGGATAAAGCTAACCGCCATTTGCACCAAGACTATAGCTGTGCTATTCAATATCCCGGCAACTAATGACGACTGGCTAATAACATCATCCAGCAAATCAATAATCTCCGAATAACTGCCTGTAGTATGCTGGACTTCATAAGAAGTTATTTTGGGCAAATCCAAGGTAACCGTAACCGTGTGCTCCTGCGCAACCTTATCCTGCCAAGAGTAAACCCCATCCTTAGCCGGTTTTGCCAGTATCCAGTCGTCGATACCGCCGCTATCGGCGGTAAATGAAGACATCCACAGGCTGAATTCATCATTCTGGGTATCTGCAAGCTTAGGGGATATACAGCTATTCGAAAAAGCGTAAGTGAATCCGGAATTATAGGAGCTTTCGTAAGCGCTATCCATAGAAACTACGCTATTACAAAAGGCTTTCCATTGGGATTCATGAAACGACTCTGTAGTCGACTCCATAACTTGAGCGCAATAGTTAAAAGCCAAAAGCGCCTGATAAGCTTGCTCAAGTGCGAAAGCGGCGGCGGTCTCAATAGCCGCAATCCTCAATCCGGTGGCCCAAACTGAACACATTACCGGATAGCTGCCAATAGCACCTTCCATCAACGCAATAGCCACAAGCGAATACATTATAGCTTCATTTAGATAATCCTGCGCTTCCAAATAGGTAACTTCATAGTTAGAAATATAGGCGATATCAAAACTATCTTCCATATTCGCGTTGGCTTGGGCGAGATTATTAAAGGCGGTGGCGTAAATCGAGGCTGCTGCCAACGAACCAGCGTCGGCAGCATTGGCAGAACAGGTTTTATCCAAAGAGACCCTGCCAATATTGATTGTGGCGATGGCGGCAATCAACAGGATAACCAGAACTACAAGTAAAAAAGGAGTGATCTGGCCGGATACCCCGCTCCTTTTCTTAAATTGTCTATTTTCGCTAAACCAAGCAAAAAACAAGTTTTCCCCTTTATTTAAACAGATAAACGTCTTTCTCCGTCATCTGCTGGGCCTCATATGTCGCCGGAGGCTCCTCAGCGGCGGAAATTTGGCCTGCCGCCGCGCGCGTAGAATTATAGTCTATCTGGCGCTTGATAATATTATCGCTGGACCACTTCCACAAACTAAGCAATCCGGCGAGTAACGCAACCATTATAACAAAAACAAGCGTAAATTCCAGCGTAACCTGACCCAGAAATAAAGGGGACGGTTCTATTTTGCTGGCATTGAGCTTGAGCAAAATAGAACCGTCCCCTTTATTTCCTTTATTTTTCATTGCATACTCCGGGACCTCTCCAAACTTGCCTGATCAGGATAATATTTTCCGCCTTCGCCCAGATATTGCTCAAACTGCTGATAAGTAGTCTGCTTATTTGTGCTGTCAAACCCCAGAGCGAGATTGGCATTTAAAACATCTGTGGCGCTAAGCGTCCTCTTTGTAGTAATACTTCCGGATCCTTCTGTTTTGACAAAAGCCCTGTTCGAACTTATAGTATTTTGAAAACTACTGCTATTTGTTTCCACGTCGCCTTCGGCGGGCTGGTCTTCATCTTCGCGTTGAGTTACGTCTATCGCGTCGGCCTCGTTAAGTTGGTATTTGTTTACGCTCTTTTTCTCCTCATAATAACCGTATTCATCCGGCTCTTCGCCCTTTGACCATAGGATATTCGAGCTGCTGCTAAAAGACTGCAACTGGCCCAGTTCCATCGGACTAGTTACATTAGGCATCCGCCGGAAGGCGACTCTGGTGTAGCTGGCGGCATTATTTTCAGTCCTGGCTGTCTTGAGCGCTGACCTGAAAGTCTGCATTAAGTAAGATTGCTGGCGGTTGATTTTTTCGCTATAATTGATAAGGAAAGAAAATGCCACGATAATCAACGTTCCCAAGATAGCGAATTCCGTAGCTGTTTGCGCCTTCCTCCCCCTGAACATCGCGTCATCTCCTTAATCAGCAGAGCCAGAATCCTCAACCTTGGAACTGTAAGTAACCACCGCGCTTTCGTTAGTTCGCGATGTTTTCTGGCCGCCGCTTCCTTCGGTTAAAGTTGCCGTTGAGCTCGAAGCATAGTTCGATTCGGATTCATTTATCTCCAGCCCCGAAGTATCTTGCTGATAGGCTTTATGCTCCTTGCCTATCCAGTTATCGGCCATATCTTTTATTTTGCCGCTTACCCCGCGTTTGAAATAAATCTCCATCCCAACCAACACTAGGGTCACTATGCCGATAACCAATACGACCTCGGTTACGCTCTGCCCTCTCTTGTAAATTATCTGTTTCATCTGCCCCATCTGTCGCTTGAGTCAACGCCTAAACTTTCGCTTGCCTGCCGGGTAGTTTTTTCAGTGCCGGTTTCAGTATTGGCGCTGCTTGAAACTGTCTTATCCGCGGTCTTTTCTTCCAACTGCCATTTTCTCATCGCAATATTCAGTTCTTTTTGTTTAGCGCTTAATGTTTCCTGTTTACTGCTCAACTGCTCCATCAAAGTTTCCCAAGCCGCGCTGTATTTGGCAACACTGTGCAACTGGGTTGCCAAAACATTAACTTCATCCTGCAAAGCTTTTGTTTCCGCTTTAAGCGTCAATATCTCGTCGGTATAACGATGGCTGCTGCCATAAGTTATTGTGTTCGTAGAAGTCGAGACTATCTCAGACTCCAGGCCCTTATTCTCCGCGCTGGATGCGGTAGTATTCCCCGGAGAATAACTTCCCGCGCCGAGCTGTTCAGACTGGCTGCGCACATTCCCCTGAAACCCGCGTTTCATATAAACCAACATGGCAATAATGGCGGCTGCCACTATTGCCAGTAGGTAAATATATTCCAGCGTGCTTTGGCCTTTACGTAACACTTATCATTTGCCCCAATTTTCGCTGCTTTGCCCGGCTAAAGTTTCCGTGCCGGTCTTTTCCTGCTGGTTCTGGGTGATTTCGGTCGTCGTAACCCCGGCAGCGACATTTTCCACCTGCGCTACATTGGTTTTAGT
>Ga0265297_10003953_pt1 | contig 25313 bp, 24 predicted proteins | sample Munlanlwell13791_FD_192502 | JGI IMG/M metagenome (GOLD analysis project Ga0265297, IMG submission 192502) | Leachate microbial communities from a municipal landfill in Southern Ontario, Canada - Leachate well 137-91 | ecosystem: Engineered > Solid waste > Landfill > Unclassified | place... | reverse complement strand
CGAGATGCACAAGCATGGGCTCCGCATTCTCTCGGTCAACCTGAGCGGAGTGTTGACCACTAAAATGTATTCCAACATGGGGACCATGGCGGAAGGGTGCATCAAGTGGTTTTACTCGGTGGCCGCACTTTCACCCATAGCCCTGATCGGATTTGTCCTGGTTGCCTATATATTCTTCCTGGCTCCCTTTTACTGGGTATTCGTGCGCCCGGTCAACGGCCTTGCCGCAGACGGTTTCGTATTTGACTGGGGTGTCATCGTGTTGATACAGGTGGGCGCCATACTATTGATGCGGATCATCACCGATGTTTGTTTCAGGGGATCCAAGATATCCTTTATTTTTCATCCGCTGGGCATTAGCTTCCTGATTCTTGCTGTGATCGTCGGCGCCTCGCGCCGTGCTCTGGGCTTTGGGGTTGCCTGGAAAGACAGGGTATATCAGAGCATCTCGAATATCAAGTAGGGTTGGAAGCAGGCTGGGGCTCTCAAGGATTGTCGCGTTTCATAAAGGGGCAGACGAATGTTTCATTGCCCGTTTCCTTGATTCTGCTGGCTTCATAAATAGCCTCGGCGAAGCCGTCTGCCAGGTCCGCCAGCCTGTATTTGTCCTGATTATATAGCCAGTGCACCACCATATAGCGCAATGCGCCGTGATACATATGGCCCAGCATATTGAGGTTAAGGTCGCCGCGCAGTTCCCCCTTGCGCTGTCCCTCCTTCATGATTTTGAGGAAGAGCGAACCGGACGTCCTGGCGGTTTTATAGGCCTTTTCAAATTCAAACCAGTAGCTCATATTGGTCCTTGCATACACCAATCCGGCGATGTGGACATTATCCTGAAAATAATTAAGGTAATAGTGTGTCATCCTGTAAATCTTGTTTCGGGTGTCGGCAAGCCCTGCCAGATGCATATCCAGCTCCCGGCTGGTCCTCTCAATCAGGGTGCTGATCAGTTGCACATAAAGATCATCCTTGTTCTTAAAGTGCTTGTAGATATTGGATGTGGTGACTCCCGCCTTTTCGGCGATATAGCGCATAGTGGCCTTCTCAAAATCTTCCTTGCTGAAGATATCGAGTGCCGCATGCATGATCAGCGCCTTGGTCGATTTCCCGTCAACTTTCATGCTGCCCTTCCATCTCAATACATTGAATCAGTAGTATCTTCACGCTCAGCTGGTTTGACAAAACTTACGGCCATGTGATATAAAGTGAACGTTGTTCCGGCGAATATGATTCCATTATAAAATACAAACCCGTTTATGTAACATTGTTCACTAATAATTAAGGTTATACCATTTTGCTCGGGCACAGGTCAATTGGCAGAGGTAAGATTTGCGAAGACCAGGATACGAGTGCATGCGATCAAGGAAGTGACCATCAGCGCCATCAGGATTACATAATCTTAATCTGGTTAAGGAGCGGGTATGGATTTTAAGTTCAGCGAAAAGGAAGAGAAACTGAGGGCGGAGATCAGGGCCTTTGCCCGGGTGGAGCTGGCGGGGAAGCACACGGTCGGTGGTCTGGAGGAGGAAAGCAGGGACGAGGACTGGGAATTCACCATGCATATGTCAAAAAAGCTCTCGCAGAAAGGCTGGCTGACTATGGCCTGGCCCAGGGAGTACGGGGGACAGGATGCGTCTCCCTTCGAGCAGCTTGTTTACATCGACGAAGCAAGCTACCAGGGAATACCGGGCACAACCATGGGTGTCAGTGGTATAGGATGGGTGGGCCAGTCACTGATGCTGTTCGGCAGCGAGGAGCAGCGCAAGAAATATATTCCCTCCATCGCCGCCGGTGAGCCGGATGGGGTATGGTGCACCGCTTACAGTGAACCGAATGCCGGCTCGGATTTCGCTAACATACAGACGAAGGCGATCAAAACCGGTGACGAATATATCCTTAACGGACAGAAGATATGGACGAGCTGCGCCCACAGGGCCCGGTGGTGCTGGATAGCGGTGAGGACCGATCCAGGCGCGCAGAAAAAGCAGCACGGCATCAGCCTGCTCATACTCGATATGAAAAGCCCCGGCATTACGATTAAGCCCATCGTAAACTATGCCGGCATCCATATTTTTAACGAGCTGTTTTTCGATAATGTTAAAGTCCCGGCAGTCAACCTGGTGGGAACTGAGAACCGCGGCTGGTATCACCTGATGCAGTCGCTGGCCTTCGAAAGGCACAGCATCGGGCCGCAGTTCGGAGGCGTTTCCAGAAGGGTTCTGGAGTACATTATTAAATATGCGCGTGAAACGAGATATAATGGTGCTGCTCTGTCAATGGATCCTGTGATCAGGCATAAGCTGGCTGAGAGGGCGCTGGAGATCGAGACTCTCAAAATGTTCGGGTATGAGATAACCTGGAAGATGAGTAAAGGCACAATCCCCATTTATGAGGCGGCCAGGAACAAGGCTTACTGCGATCTCGTCATGCAGCGTCTTGCCACTACAGGCTCGGAAATCATCGGCGCTTATTCACAGGTCGACATGTGGTCCAAATGGGCCAAGGTCCTGGGTAATGTGACGCGGCTTTATATGATGTTCCCGGGCATCTCCATCGCGGGCGGCACCGATGAAGTGCAGAAGAACATTATCGGACAGTTCAAACTGGGTCTGCCCAGGGCATACTAATAATTAAGGGGATTGAGATGGATTTTGATTTTAATGAACAGCAAAACATGTTGAAGACCATGGCCAGGGATTTCCTGGTCAATGAATGCACCAAAGCCAGGGTCAGGGAGCTGGAGGCCGATGAAAAAGGCTACGATCCTGACATGTGGGCCAAGATGGTTGAACTGGGTTGGCTGGGGCTGATCTTCCCCGAGCAATACAACGGCACGGGCGCCGATTTCCTCGACCTGGTAGTGCTCATGGAAGAGATGGGCAGGAATATAACGCCGGGACCTTTCTTTTCAACAGTTGCGCTTTGTTCTATCCCTATTTTGAGATACGGTACCGCCACACAGAAAACGAAATATCTCACTCCCATTGCGGACGGCAAAAGCATCTGGTCACTGGCTATGACCGAAAAATCGGGAAGGTTTGAAGCTGACGATATCACTGCTCAGGCGGAATTCAACGGCAAAAACTATATTCTGAACGGTGAGAAGTGGTTTGTCCCTTATGCGCATGTGGCGGACTATCTGCTGGTATTATGCAGGACTGAAAAAAATGTAACTCCCGAAAAGGGGCTGACACTGTTTGTGGTTAATAAGTCCAGCCGCGGTGTAAAAACGGAGCTGATATCCACCATTGCGGGCGACGGACAGTGCAGGGTGCGTTTTAAGAACGTGAAGGCCGGCAGGGCGGATATCATAGGTAAAAAGGGCGATGGATGGAAAGTGATCTCCTACATGGCCCAGCGCGCCACGGTACTTAAATGCGCCGAGGTCGCCGGCGCCTGCCAGGCGGTGCTGGAGATGACGCAGGCCTATGCCAAGGACAGGACACAGTTCGATAAACCGATAGGTTCATTCATGGCCATACAGCATAAGCTGGTCGATATGCTCACCGATGTCGAGGGACTGCAGTATCTCGTTCATTATGCAGCATGGGTGCTCTCGACCGGCGCCAGAGCCGATATGTATATTGCCGAGGCCAAGGCCAAAGCCAATGAAGTTTATCAGAGGGTTTGCATCGACGGCATCAAGATACACGGCGCTATCGGATTTACCATGGACCATGACATCGGATGCTATTTCCGCCGGGTCAAGTCAGCGGAATTCATGCTGGGAGACACCGATCTGCACCTGGAGAAGATCGCAGCGGGTATAGGCCTTTAATGGACGGTAAGTCAGAAATGATGGACTACGGGTAGAGCCGCAGTCGGCTGAATATATTTGATATTGAGATGATATAGGATATGGTGTAAAATCAGTCGCTGATGGGTTGGCAGGCAAGCTTAAAATAATTAATTCAGATTTAAGGAGGAAAAATGGTAGGTATCAAGTCGTATGGTGCGCACATTCCCAGGTTTCGTTTGGATCGAAATATTATGCAGATGTCCCTCTTGTTTCTGGGGTTTGCCCCATTGAGGGGCGAGAAGGCGGTGGCCAACTGGGATGAGGACAGCATAACCATGTCGGTTGCCGCTGCGGCAGATTGTCTGAAAGGTGAAGACGTCTCGAAAGTGGACGGCCTTTACTTCGCCTCCACATCACAGACATATGCTCTGAGGCAGAATGCCGGCGTCATAGCAGCGGCCCTGAACCTCAATACGGATACCAGGACGGCGGACTTTACCGATTCCACCAAGTCCGGCACCAGCGCGTTGCTGGCGGCTGCCGATGCTATCGCCGCCGGGACACTCAACAGCTGTCTGGTATGCGCCGCCGATATGCGAGTGAGCAAAGTCGCCAGCAATGGTGATTACACCTACGGTGACGGTGCAGCATCCTTCCTGCTGGGCAAGGACGATGTAATCGCCACTATCGAAGGCTCTTACTCCACCACCCATGATTTCGTTGACCGCAGGCGCCTGGAGGGCGAGCGTCTGGAACATATGTGGGAGGAACGCTTCATCCGCGACGCCGGATATATGAAATTTATCCCTGAGGTGGCGGCAGGGTTGGCCAAGAAATACAAATTGAACTTAAAAGATTTTTCCAAGGTTATTTATGCCTGCGCATTTGGCGGCGCACATGCCGCGTTGGGAAGGGGCTTCGGGCTTACCCCTGAGCAGATACAGGATCCCATGCTGACGACGGTCGGCGATACCGGCGTAGCCCAGTCGCTCCTGATGCTGGTGGCCGCGCTGGAGGATGCCAAGGCGGGTGATAAGATCATGGTGATCAGCTTCGGGCAGGGTTGCGACGCTTTCTACCTGACCGTGACCGATAAGATATCCAAGATCAAGGACAAGAAGGCGGTCAAGAAGAACCTGGCCAACAAGGCCGCATTGGGCAGCTATGAGAAATACCTGGCTTTCCGCAAACAGATGCCGTCTGAGATAGGCATCAGAGGCGAGGAGACCATGTTCACCTCGTTCTCCATCGTATCCAGGGACAATAAGGAGCTCTACGGCATGGTGGGATACAAGTGCAAGAAATGCGGTACACCGAGCTATCCGCCGCAGAGGATCTGCCCCAACCCGGATTGTGGCGCAGTTGACCAGAATGAGGAGTACCGTTTCGCCGATAAGAAGGCCGTGCTCTTCACCTACACCAGTGACTTCCTGGCGCCCAGCATCGATCCGCCCGCCTCTTACGGTTTCATCGACTTCGATGGTGGCGGCAGGGCTGGTGTGGATCTGACCGACTGTGACGCCAATGCCCTCAAAGTGGGTATGCCGGTGGAGATGGTATTCAGGATCAAGTATGCCGATGAAAAACGCGCCGCCATTAACTATGGCTGGAAAGCGATGCCCATCTTAGCATAAGTAAGTAGAAAACAAGGAGGATAATTAGATGGCAGAAGGAATTAAAGATAAAGTAGCCATAATCGGTATGGGTTGCACCAGGTTCGGTGAGCGCTTCGATGCCGGACCGCAGGATCTGATAGTGGAGGCCTTTACCGAATGCCTGGCAGATGCAGGCATCGAGAAGAACGCAATACAGGCAGCCTGGTGGGGCATTCACATGCCGGATATCAGCATGGGCCGCGGCGCGACCGCGCTGGGTTTAGCTCTCAAGCTACCCTTCATTCCAATCACCAGGGTGGAGAATTTCTGTGCCACCGGCTCAGAAGCCCTACGTGGGGCGGTCTACGGGGTCGCCTCGGGCGCCTATGATATCTGCCTGGCGCTGGGTATGGAGAAGCTGAAGGACTGCGGCTATGGCGGGCTACCGCTGGCCGGCGGCCTGGGCTACAAAGCGCCCCTGACCATGTTCAATATGACCGCGCCGGGCGGTTTCGCCATGATGGCAACCAAGTATTTTTCGCAGTACAACCTCAGCCCGCAGGACGGTAAGATGATGCTGGCCAAGGTTTCTGCCAAGAGCCATGTCAACGGCGCCCTCAATCCCAAGGCCCACCTGCGCAAAGAGGTCACTGTTGAGCAGATCGTAAATGCGCCCATCATCGCCTGGCCGCTGGGCCTCTTCGATTGCTGCGGTGTGAGCGACGGCTCTGCCGCCGCCATAGTCTGCAGGGCGGATATGGCCAAGAAGTTCAGGCAGGACCCGGTGCTGGTAAAATCCCTGCAGATCTCCGTATCTTCGGGAGAAGAGATGTATTACACCAAATGGGACGGGTCGCATGTGGAGCCGGCGTATCGCGCTGGTGTCATGGCCTATAAAGAAGCCGGCATTAAGAATCCGCGCGAAGAGGTCAGCATGGCGGAAGTCCACGATTGCTTCTCCATCACCGAGGCCACAGCCATGGAAGACCTGCAGTTCAGCCCCAGGGGCAAGGTCAAGGACGATATCGATGCCGGGCGTTTCAATCGTGATGGCGCGCAGCCCATACAGATCGATGGCGGCCTCAAGTGCTTCGGACATCCCATCGGCGCCAGCGGTCTGCGTATGATGTACGAGATGTACAAACAGCTGCAGGGCAAGGCTGACAAACGGCAGTTAAAGGATCCCAAGATCGGCCTGACGCACAATATGGGTGGTTTCCCCTCAATGAATGTTGTCAGCGTCTGCATCGTCGGCAAATAAAGGTATATTCGGGAGGGTTTGTTAAATGGCAGCATTTGTTGTAACAGATGGTCTCAAACAGCTGATTGGACAGAAAGAGCCCCCGGTTGTTTTCAAGGTCGAAGAGGGCGCTATCCAGAGGTTTGCGCAGGCGGTCGGCGATAAAAACCCCCAGCATTCGGACGTCGAATGGGCTGCCAACAGCAAATGGGGCCGCGTCATGGCCCCGCCGGGTTTTACGGGATGGCCTATCTCAGCCGGGTTCAACCTGTTCAAACTCTTCGAAAAACTGATGAAGGCCGGGGCCCCCATGGGGCTACTGGATGGAGGGGTAGAGTACGATTTCCAGGCGCCGATTGGTGCAGGCGATATCCTGGTCGCCGAAATCATGGTGGCAAGCATCGAGGGTCGTGAGACCAAAATGGGTCCCACCATGGTGACCACGCTTCAATCCACCTACACCAACCAGAGGGGAGCTGTTGTGCTCGTGGTGCGCAATACTTTCCTTAACTTCTAAAACAGCCTGTTATTAATATGTGGAGGAACTATGGCCAAACAGATTTATTATGAAGATGTACAGGTAGGCAGTGAGATCACAACACTGGAGAAAATAGCTACCACCAGGATGCTGGTGCAGTATGCCGGGGCCTCGGGCGATTTCAACCCGCTTCACTATGAAGAGGATTTCGCCAAGAACCTGGGCGTGGGAAGACCGATCGTGCACGGCCTGCTCAAGAGAGCATGGCTGGTGAACCTGATGACCGACTGGATCGGTGGAGACGGGGTTCTCAAGAAGCTGTCGTGCCGATATCGCGGCATGGACTACCCGCGCAAGATGAAGACCTTCGATGATCCGGTGGACGGCGATACCTGGTATTGCAAAGGCAAGGTCACCAAGAAGAACGATGCGGACAACACAGTGGAATGCGAAATCTGGGTCGAGAACACCAAGGGGGAGAAGAACACCACCGGAACCGCAACCGCACTGTTGCCGTCCAAGTCGAAATAGTCTCGTAACTTTTAAGCAACACGGAATTGAACATCGCCGGCTACGATTGAATATCGACATTCAGCCGGCGATGTTCCGTAATTAACAGGAACGTGGTTCATGAGAGGGCAAGATGGCTGAATTCGTTTTGACCGAAGCGCTGAAAAAGATGATCGGCAAAGAAGAGCCGCTCCTTATATATAAGGTAGAGGAGGGAGCTATTCAAAGGTTTGCGCAGGCGGTAGACGACTCGAATCCAATTCACAGCGATGTGGAGTATGCCGCTCAAAGCTCATTCGGCCGGCTGAAAGCGCCGCCCGGCTTCGTCGGGTGGCCTGTGACCGGCGGGTTTGATATGTTCGTGTTCGTCGAGAAGCTGATCGCCGCCGGCGCTCCAAGGGGAAACCTGGACGGCGGAATGGAATACGAGTTCCTGGCCCCCATAGGGGCGGGTGATATCCTGGCCGCGCGCATCAAGATCGCCAGCATTGTGGGAAAGGAAACGAAGCTGGGCCCGACCATGTCGACTACAGTCGAGATCACGTACACCAACCAGCGCGGAGCCGTAGCTATGATAGCTCGCCACACTTTTCTCAGTTTCTGACGGAAATACGCAGTTCTACGTAGTAACATTTCCCGCATCCCGGTCTTATAATATTTAGGGTGAATAAATATGATTAATATCGTGCTCGCATATGTCATATCCGCGATCGAAAGTTACCTGTTGGGCTGCATTCCTTCCGCCTACCTGGTGGGCAAGTCGTTCAAAGGTGTAGATATACGCCAGGTCGGCAGCCATAATATGGGCGCCATGAACACCTTCTATGCCATCGGGTTCTGGCCCGGCATGCTGGTGCTTGCCACCGATATCTGTAAAGCCATGCTGGCCCTGACGCTCAGCTACCTTATAACGATGTGGTTACAGGTGCCGTCAAACGTGGTCGTCCCGGTAGAGATGGTTGCCGGCATCGCAGTCATTGCCGGGCATAATTTTCCGGTCTTCCTCAAGTTTAAGGGAGGTAAAGGCGGCGCCACCGCCATCGGTGTGCTGGCTTTCCTGCTGGCATGGGTGAACTGGGTCGATATCGGCTCCGTTAAATTCCCCATACCGCTGGGAGACCTGATATACCTGGGCTCCTTCCTTATTCTGCTGGCCATAACGCGCTGGCCGACTGTATCCTATGCGGTGTCATATATAGCGTTCTGGTTGATCGCCTGGTTCGTGTACAAAGATACGGTGCTCTTCATCTACACCATCTTTGTCAGCGCAGTACCCATACTCATGTACATACCGCGCATCAAGGAGATCTGGAATAAATCGGGTGGAAATGCCAAACGGGCAATTTTCAGAAGCAATCTGAAAGATAGACTGTAAACGCTCTCTCAGCGCGAAAATGGATGGCCCTCGCGCTGAAAGTCCGGTAGATAATGATCGGCGGAATCCAGTTGCTGCAGCCACCCGTTGTCCAGAGTGAGACTGTTTACGACTCCCACCACCTGCCGGTACTCGTCGGCGGTGATTCGTCTCGCCAGCAAAGGTTCACCCGGCGCATTATGACAGGGATAATACTGCGCCATGATGCTCAGGGTCACATCTCTTGACAGGTTCGTTGCCAGCCACCGGAGGGATTCTCCGCTTCCCGCCAGCCCGTTGGGGAGGATAAGGTGCCTGAGTATCATGCCTCTTTGAGCAATGCCCTTGCCGTCCGTGACTAAATTTCCGACCTGCCGGTACATCTCCACTATGGCCGGCCGGCTGTATTCTACATATCTACGTGCGTTGGAGAATTTCCCGGCCCATTTGTTAGAAGCATATTTAATATCCGGAAGGTAGATATCGACGACGCCGTCCAGCTCGGAGAGAGTTTTCAGGGAATCGTAAGAGTTTGTATTGTATACGATCGGTATATTGAGTCCAAGCGGCACCGCCCTGCACAACGCCTCAACGATCTGCGGAACGTAATGCGTAGGAGAGACCAGGTTGATGTTATGGCACTTCAGCTCATCCTGCAGGTAAAGCATCATCCCGGCCAGACCGCGACTGTCAACGTATTCATAAGGCCCGTGCCCCTGGCTGATCTGGCTGTTCTGGCAGTAGATGCAGCTCAGGTTGCAGCTGCCGAAGAAAATAGTCCCTGAGCCCCTTGTCCCTGAGAGCGCCGGCTCTTCCCCGTGATGGGCACAGCGGCTGGCCACAGCTATCTTTTCCCCTGATCTGCAATAGCCGCTGCTTGATTCCATGCGGTTTACACGACAGGCACGGGGACAGATATCGCACCTGGCAAGGCGTCGTTTCAGCCGGATTGCCCTTTCGCCCAACTCACCCGATTTATATAGATCAGTGTACCTATAAGCTTTCATCACGCCATGCCCTTTGCACAGGATAAGCCATGGCCAGATTCTAACCGAAACAGCCGCCTTTTACGAGTGAGCGCCCGCCGAGATTGACAAGGTAATATAATTATACTATATTATCGTGGAGAGTGAACGGTCGCTCTCTCAATGGGGCAAGATTGGATTTGTGTTATATATCTTCTGAAGCAATAAGCATGTTTGATTCCGGTCAAATGAATGTGTATGATTATGTACGATTTAATCGGCAGCGAACAACTTCACTGAAAGATTCGGGGGGCGAGAAATAATGGCGAAGTACATAGTTGCACATGATGTCGGCACCAGCAACACAAAGGCTGTTCTTGTAGATGTGGAAGGGAAGGTACACGGCAGGGTGGTCTGTCCCTACGATATTAAGTATCCCAAGCCGGGCTGGGCCGAGCAGGATCCGGAGGACTGGTGGAAGGCCATGACCAGCTCGACCAAGCAACTGATGACTGAAACCGGCGTATCCCCATCGGATGTACTCTGTATTATCAACTCTTCGCAGTTAATTGGTATTGTGCCCATGGACGATGCAGGTACTGCATTGAGGCCGGGTATAATCTGGCTGGACAGCAGGGCTCCGGAAGAAGCCAGATATGTAATGAATAAATTCCTCGGTCCCACTGTTTTCACCGCCATAGCCGGCGCATCTATCACGGGCAAGGACGGTATACCCAAGCTGATCTGGCTTAAAAAGAACGAGCCGGAGGTGTACCGGCGGATGAAATATTTCCTCGATGTGAGCGGCTATCTCAACTATCGTTGCTCGGGACAGATGTACATGAGCCGGAGCAACGCCTCGGCTTTCGGCCTGGATTTGAAGAAGAAAACCTGGATGGAGATGATTTTTGGATATGTCGGCTTTGACACCAGGAAACTGGCCCCGCTGTGCAATTCCACTGATAAGATCGGTAAACTGAATGCTGAGGCTGCCGCTCTGATGGGTTTACTGGAGGGCACACCCGTGATGGGAGGCACCGGAGATATACAATCGGCCGCTGTGGGATCCGGTGCCATGGGCGAGGGTGGCGGGCATATCAGTATGGGCACATCTGCCTGGGTTGGCGTGGTAACGGAGAAGATACTCTCGGGTAAAAGCGGTGTCGTCAGTACACAGTCGGCCGATCCGCGTAAGATCCTCCTGCTGGGCCAGATGGAACTGGCCGGTGGATGTCTGCGATGGTTGGGTGACGAGATGTGCAGGCTGGAGAAAGCCGATGCGACTATGACCAATATATTCGGGTTCATGGATACCAGGGTGGAACAGGTTCCGGCCGGGTCCGATTACCTGATATTTACGCCCTGGATGTACGGAGAAAGAGCCCCGGTGGCCGATGCCTTCGTCCGTTCCGGTTTCTTTAACCTGACCCCGGAACACACCCGAGAACATTTAATCAAGGCGGTGTACGAGGGCGTGGCCTATAATTTGAGATGGATAATCGAGGTTGTCGAGAGTAAATTCAAATTCCCGCTGCCTTTGCTGCGTGTCATAGGCGGAGGCGCCCTGGGTCATCCCTGGATGCAGGTGCTTGCAGATGTTACGGGAAAGACCATTCAGCCTGTGAAAAATCCGCAGGAAGCCGGAGCAGTCGGCGCAGCGATGACGGCCGCCATAGGACTGGGTATATACAAGGATTTCGAGAGTCTGAAGGACGTCGTTTCCGCCGAGTTTACGTTCGAGCCGCGGCCGGCCAACCGGGAGGTATATGATTTTCTCTATAATCACTACAAGGAGCTCTATACTGATTTGAAGGGCTTCTACACCAGCATTAATAAAGACCGTTGTGAACAGGCTTAATAATAAGGAGGACGATATGAACCGAGAAGATATGCTGAGCCAACCCATGGCGCTGCCCGACGGGGTAGATTACGACGAATACATCATCGGTACCTATGTTGTTACAGGACCTGCAGTGTTGCCCATGCCCAAGGTGGCGCCGCTGCTGGCTATTGAGCAGAGCACCGGCACCTGGGTGGCGGTGCCCGGCGAGACGCCCGAGGTCCGCAGGCAGCATGTGGCCAAGGTTATAGGGGTATACGAGCTGCCCGACTACGAGTTTGGATTGCCGGCCGGGCTGCAGGAGCGGAGCTGGTTTGTCCAGATAGCATTCCCTCTGGTCAATATAGGCTCGCAAATTCCCATGATGCTGACCGCTGTAGTCGGCAATATTTCCATGGGGGGACAGATCAAGCTGGTCGATGTCAGATTCCCTAAAAAGTACGTAGCCGGCTTCAAGGGACCTAAATTCGGCATCGAAGGCATACGCAAACTGCTGGGTGTCAAAAAGAGGCCACTGCTCAACAATATGGTCAAGCCGTGCACGGGCTATCCGCTGGAGGTGGGCGCCGAGCTTTTCAAACAGGCCGCGCTGGGTGGATGCGACATCATCAAGGATGATGAGCTGATAGCCGACGCCTCGTTCAACTCCATGGCCGGCCGTGTCAAGCGTTACATGCAGCTCGAGAAGCAGGTCTTTGAGAAAACGGGAGAGCATACCCTTTATACGGTGAATGTCAGTGACAGTGTCCCCAAAGTCTTTGAGAATGCCCGAAGGGCTGTGGAGCTGGGCGCCAACGCCATCATGCTCAACTACGTGGCCGTCGGCCTGACTGTTCTGCAGGCGCTGGCCGAGGATCCCAAGATCAATGTGCCGATCCTGGCCCATATGGACGTCGCCGGAGCACTTTATATGTCACCGCTGCACGGCATGAGCTCACACCTGGTGCTCGGCAAATTGCCGCGCCTGGCAGGAGCCGACATCGTGGTTATACCTGCCCCTTACGGAAAGGCGCCCGTCATCTCGGATAAATTCGAAACGATGGCCAGGAATCTTACCTACCCGCTGTATCAGTTGAAACCGACCTGGCCCATGGCCTCCGGTGGCATTACGCCCACCATGGTGCCCAAAGTCATGCAGGTACTGGGCAATGATATCGTTATCGGCTCGGGAGGAGGCATACATGCGCATCCGCAGGGCCCGATAGCCGGAGGCAAGGCTTTCCGGCAGGCTATCGATGCGACCCTGAAGGGAATTACACTGGAGGAATATGCCAAGTCCCATAAAGAACTGGCAACCATCGTCAACCTGTGGGGCGACCCGTTCAAAAAGGGCGTGTAGCGCCCTGCTGCCGGGCGGAAGAACAGCCCGGACAGTATAATTGAACATGGAGGACGATCATGACAGAAGAACAACGTTATTCGATTTCGCAATACCACGACGTCGACGAGGTGTATCGACGCCTGTATGCGCTGGTGGGCCAGCCCATGAGGCAGATCCGACCGGAAAAAATGCAGGAGTACCTCGATTACTTCGAGTCCAAATGCAAAAAGTCGAAGGCATTGACCGATGAGGCCAAACGTTTCATACCCGGTGGAGTCCAGCACAACCTAGCCTTCAATCATCCTTTTCCCATCGCTATAGATAGAGCTGAGGGAGCATATCTCTGGGATGTGGATGGAAACCGGTATATCGATTTCCTGCAGGCCGGCGGGCCTATAGTGCTCGGCAACAACTATGCCCCGGTGCGCGATAAAATCATTGAGCTGCTGAAGACCTGCGAACCTGTAACCGGCCTCTTTCATGAGTATGAGCTGAAGCTGGCGGAACTGATCAACCGCTTCATGCCCGCCGTGGAGATGTTCCGCATGCTGGGATCCGGCACGGAGTCTGTTATGGCGGCCATTCGGGCGGCCCGCACATTCACCAAAAAGAAGAAGGTTATAAAGGTGGGCGGCGCCTATCATGGCTGGAGCGACCAGATGGTTTACGGCATGCATATACCGGGCACCGGCAGGTTTGAGGCCAAGGGCATTCCATCCGGCTGCAGCTCGGGAACGCAGGAGTTTTTCCCCAATGATGTGGGAGCATTAAAACGGCTGCTTGCCAGGAATCGAATGTTCGGTGGGACGGCCGCCGTCATAGTGGAGCCGGTTGGTCCCGAAAGCGGCACACGTCCCGTGCCTTTTGATTTTAATAAAAAGGTAAGGGAGCTGTGCACCGAGTTCGGCGCACTGCTCATTTTCGATGAGGTGGTAACAGGTTTCAGGTTGGGTATGGGCGGAGCCCAGGGGTATTTCAATATAAAGCCCGACCTGACCATCTTCGGCAAGTGTGTGGCGGGCGGCTATCCCATGGCGGGTGGCGTGGGAGGCAGGGCTGACATAATACAGTGCTTTGCGGCCGGTATAGGCGGAGCCTCGGCGGAGCGGGCCTATGTCGGCGGGACGCTTTCGGCCAATCCGTTGTCCTGCGCGGCGGGCTACTACAGCCTTCTGGAAATGGAGAAGACCAACGCGCCGGTGCTTGCCGGCAGGTCGGGTGACCGTCTGACCCGGGGCCTGCAAGCCATGATAGATAAATACAAATTGCCTTTTGTGGTGTATAATCAGGGCTCGATAGTCCATCTTGAGACGTCAGGCGTGATGCTGCTCGATTTCCGTAATCCGCTCAAGCTTCTCAAGGAGATGAAGCCGCGTAAGCACATGATGGAGGAAATGGGAGCAGCCTATATGGCAAATGGACTGATCACACTGGCCGGATCACGGGTCTATACCAGCATGGCCGATACGGACGCAGTCATTGATGAGGCTCTTGCCAGCTTTGATAGAGTATTTTCCAGTGTGGAAGGAGCATAAAAGTATTAGAAATTAGAAGGAGGCCCCATTGGATCTGGCCGAGAAACAAACAGGTGATGTGAATGTTATCAGCGTAGGCGGGAGGCTCGACGCCTACAGTGCTGCAGAGGCTGAGAAGAAAATCGACTCGCTGGTAGAAGCAGGCAGGGTCAAGCTGGTGCTGAACCTGAATGACCTGGAGTATATCAGCAGCTCAGGCCTGCGTGTTTTCCTGGCCCAGCTTAAGAAGGCGCGCAAGCAGCAGGGGGACATCAAGCTCTGCTGTATGAAACCCAATATCAGAGAGGTCTTCGACATCGCCGGGTTTACGCAACTGTTCCATATAGCCGGTGATGAAGCTGAGGCCGTTTCCGGCTTCAGCGCCTGAACATGTTAACTCCTAAATCGGAGTACAGGCGTAAGCTTACCACACCTGAAGCGGCGGTAAGCGGCATTCAGAGCGGCAATACTATTGTGCACGGACTGGCCGCAGCAGAACCGCCTGCTCTTTTGCAGGCCATTGCCGACCGTGTGCGGGCAGGCGAGCTCGACAATCTGAAAGTCCACTCATTGCTGCCCACACCTACCGTTGCCAGGAGCCTTCTTGCCCCCGACCTCAGCGACTGTGTGCAGGCTTACTCCTGGTTCGTCAGCAAATCCACGCGTTCTGCAGTTAAAGTTGGGCTGAATTATTATGTACCCAACCATTTCCACCAGGTGCCAAGGCTGATGCGGGAGAACCTGGACATAGATGTCACGGTCACTATGGTATCGCCTATGGACAAATCAGGCTTCTTCAGCTTCGGTACCGCCAACGACTATACGTCAACCGTGGCCAGGTGCTGCAAGCGTCTTATCGTGGAAGTCAATAAGAACCAGCCCAGGGTGTTCGGCGATTCGCTGCTGCATATCTCGGAGGTGGATGCAATCGTGGAGCATACCTCGCCGCTCATCGAGTTCAAATGGCCCGGGCCCAGGTCGGAGGATGAATTCATCGGGGAACTGGTTGCCGACCTTGTCCCTGATGGGGCAACACTCCAGTTGGGATTCGGCGGATTGCCCAATGTGATAGCGATGAAACTGGTCAAGCATAAGGACCTGGGTGTGCATACAGAGGTTTTCGGCCCGGCCATGGTGGAACTGATTAAAAAGGGTGTGGTCACCGGGCGCAGGAAGAATATGCATACCGGGAAGCATGTTTTCACGGTGGCCGAAGGCACGCGCCAGATGTATCGCTTTATGCACGACAATCCCAGCATGGAAAGTTATCCGGTCAGCTATACCAACAATCCGGCCGTCATTGCCAGCAACGATAACATGATTTCGATCAACTCCATCATACAGGTTGACCTGCTGGGTCAATGCAATGCCGAATCTCTGGGAGGTTCCCAGTACAGCGGTACGGGCGGACAGCTCGACTACGTTCGGGGCGCCTATAATTCCAGGGGGGGCAAATCCATACTGGCCTTTTATTCCACAGCCAAAAATGGGCAGGTGTCAAGGGTGGTCCCGAGGTTGGGCAGCGGTGCGGTTATAACCACACCCAGGATGGATGTGCACTACCTTGTTACAGAATACGGCGTGGTCAATCTGAAGGGCAGATCCACCAGGGACCGCGCACTGGACATAATCAGCATCGCCCACCCGGACTTCCGCGATTCGCTGCTGCGCGAAGCGGAAAACATGTATCTTCTTTAGGGGGCAACCGCCGCCGTCTCATCCCGATTTGAAACTGTCCGTATCCCCTTTCACAAATTTGCGGTATTTACAATACTGTATAAAACTGTGAATCCTGGGGATACGGGGTTCAATGTCAGCCTGTCCCGGCGGCCCATTACCGCAGCAAATGGTTACATCGTATAATCCTGAAATAGCTACGATATATCCGATTTAATAAGGTAAATACTGGAAACCCTTGTCGCAACTAAGCATTTTGCGGTACGCCTTTTCCTTACTGATTTCTGTAAAAAAATAAAGGCCGCAACCGATGTTTAAAAGGCGTTCATATGATTTACTTTAATAAAGACACCGGTGGCACAGACAGAGAGTTTTCAACTTGCCAGGCGTAAACAGCCCTGTGTTGAACTGCCGGTACACCCGGGCCGGCTACTAGGGAACAGGCTGACGATTACTCAGGTTAGTAAACGGATTACGGTCGAAACAGCGGAAATAAAATAAAGGAGCACATCAGTGAAAGCGTCACATGCAATGGTATTCTACGCGGTCTTTTTCACAATTGTGGCGGTGGTGATTGCTGGATTCACATATAAACAGACCACGTCAGGTGTCTCGTCTATGTGGATTACTCCCCAGGAAGCCAAACAGATGTTGGACGAGACTACTAACGTGGTCGTTATCGATCTATCGAGCCGTTTCTACGATAAGGGGCATTTGCCAGGAGCGGTCAACTATCCTAAAAGTGTTATGCCAGCGGCGATGTCAGACTGGGATAAGAACGCGACATATTTAGTTTACAGCCACTGGACGGGTGCTCCGCTGTCGGCTGCCGGCCTGCTCAAGGAGGCGGGATTTAAGAATGTGTACGCCCTCAAGGGTAATTTCGGCGCCTGGGTCGATGCGGGCTACCCGGTAGAGCAATGAGATGTACTATTTACCTCCCTGCACAGAATATGGTGTAACGAATCCGGCGCGCGGTATGGACGGTTTCGGCTGCGAAGCTGTTTCGGTGATCTCCGACCTGCTGCTCACCAGGGTATCGGAAAATGATTTTACGGGTTCCTCGACCGTTGCGGGAACGTTCTTGTGCCCGGCCTGGAGAAGCAATGCGGTGAAGAACAGGCCGATCAGCGAGCCGACGAACGGCATGATGAATTTCAGCAGGTGGATGTTGAGCGCAGCATCCGCCTGCACCCCTATCCAGAAGCACCCGCCCATGCATATCGGCATGATGACGAAAAGTACCAGCAGGAACTTGTATAAGAATTCAAGGACGCCGATTTTTATGGTGGTCAATCGCTTAAACATTGCCCAACACCCATGTAAGCATTGAGAAGGCTGCTATGATACCGGTAAGAACTGCTACGGCAATGAATGCAGACACCAACCCTATGGTCCAACCTTCACTTTCCATGAGAAACCTCCAACAAATTATTTCCACGGTCACCGGGTCGCCCTGGCCAGGTCGTCGGCCCGGGGCCGCTGGATCACATCCCTGTCAGACTGCCGGGACTTGCCTCCCTGTTATTTCTTCATTCACTTTAGTAAAGACACATCCGGGTAAAACGATACGCCGGGTTGTTTCAGGGAAATATAAGTTCATGTTTTCTAACCGCCCTGCGGTTTGGCCGGAGTTTGATCGCGTAAATACTTCAGGCAGATATCGGGGTAATGCGTCGCCAGCCCCTGAAGAAAACGCCTTCCCGGCTTCTTGTCTCCGATCAGTACCAGACAGAGCATCGATGGAGATATCCCCAGCTTGGAGGCCAGCCTGGCATTGGTCAGCTTTTCCTGCTGCATTATCCTGTAAAGCTCGGCCTGAAGTTTCATTTTTACTATATTAAACGAATAATTTACTAAAATCAATAGGTTTTCGGACCTTTTTGGTTCGTTGTACAAAATATTTACTATGGTAAACAATTAGTCTTGTGGAGGGTGGAAAAGAGCTATGTTAGGTGAATACGTAAAGGAAACGCGGTCCAAACGGGGACTATCGCAGGCCGAGCTGGCCAAGCTGGCTGACCTGTCCCCTTCTTTCATCTGCCGAATAGAGAAGGGCGATTACAAATCAGTCACCCTGGCGTCGTTGAACAAGCTGTCCCGCGCTCTCAAGGTGTCTATTAACGAACTGAGCAATTTCGTGCTTGAAAAAGGTCCCAAAGATGATTTGCTAAAGAAAACACCCTATGAGATAATGAATGAACTACAGTTATCGCTGCCAGCCGTGGTTCCGGTTTATGCGGCAATTGACAGCAGGCAAATAATTGAATATGTCTTCGTGCCGAGGGAGTTGGCCTTAAGCGGAGGTAGAGAGATGAAGCTGATAGGCATTAAATCCAGCGACCTGGAGTACGATAATGTTGTTCACAAGGGTGACATCATTATCTGTGGTAAAGACATGGAACCGGCGCCCGGAGATCTCTGCCTCAAGATGGAGGGAGACCGGATGGTAATCGCCCCTTACAAGAAGAAAGAGGATATCTTTGCCTTAATTGTTCAGGTTGTGAGGGTAGTCAAGAAGCTGAACTGACAGCTCATCGGGATAACGAGGGGGACGGTATATACCGTCCCCCTTTTTTATTTGAGCGGGTTTCCCTTTTAAATCGCTCGTGATATGATAAGCCGCGTCCGGGTACGTTGAAAACAGCTATGTCGAAAAGAGCTTTGATAACGGGCGTCTGCGGCCAGGACGGGGCCTACCTGTCCCAGTTGTTGTTCGAAAAAGGTTACGAGGTATTCGGCCTGGATATGAATACCGATTCTCAGGCCTGCTGGCGACTTAATTACCTTGATGTATATAGTAAGGTCAAGTTTATACAGGCCGATATGGCGGATGGTAAAGCATTGCTGGAGGCGGTGGCAAGCAGCAGCCCGGCTGAGATATATAACCTGGCGGCGCACAGCTCCCCGGGAAGCTCCTTCAGACTACCTGTCGAGTGCGGCGAAATAACAGGCCTGGGTTTTGTCCGCCTGCTGGAAGCTGCACGGGAGGCCGCACCGCAGGCCAGGATATTCCAGGCATCGACGCGGGACCTCTTCGGCGCCGGGGACGGCAGCGCGTACAATGAGGGCCAGCCCTTCAACCCGGCCAACCCTTACGCGGCGGCCAAGCTTTACGCCCACTGGATGGCCAGGATTTATCGCGAAAGCTACGGCATGTTTATCTGCAACGGCATCATGTTCAACCATGAGTCGCCGCTGCGGGGGATCGAGTTCGTCACGCGTAAGATAACCGATGCCGTGGCCAGGATATCGCTGGGCAAGGAGAGCCGGCTGGCCCTGGGCAACATAAGCGCAAAGGTGGACTGGGGATATGCTCCCGAGTACATGCAGGCGGCATGGCGTATGCTTCAACAGGACGCACCCGACGATTACGTTGTCGCTACCGGACAAGTGCACAGCGTGGAGGAATTCGCGCGCAGGGCTTTCCAGGTTGCCGGCCTGAAATGGTCCGAATATGTTGAGTCCGATCCCGCACTGATGCGCCCGACCGATATCGTTGTGCAAAAGGGCGATTATTCCAGGGCGCGGGCCAGATTGGACTGGGAGCCCCGGGTTAAATTCGACAGGCTGGTGGAGATCATGGTCAAGGAGGACCTGAAACGCTGGAAACGGCACCTCAATGGTGAGCGGTTTCCCTGGGATGTAAGCGAAACGTAGGGATGGGCCTCCAGGCCCGTCCAGGAAGTGAATAATCGCGGACATATATTAAGGAGAAAAATGGCTAAAAAGGCTTTTATCACGGGCATTACCGGTCAGGACGGCTCTTATCTGGCCGAGCTCCTGCTGGTCAATGGATACGAGGTGCACGGCATAGTGCGCCGCGCCAGCACCTTTCACACAACACGGCTGGACCATATCAAGTTCGGCAGCGATAGTAAAAAGGAAAGACTATTCCTTTATTACGGGGATATGACCGATTCATCCAATCTGAACCGGGTGCTGGAGCGCGTACAGCCTGAAGAGATATACAATCTCGCTGCCCAGAGCCATGTGCAGATTTCCTTCGAAGTGCCCGAATACAGCGCGGAGGTTGACGGCATCGGAGTGTTGAGACTGCTGGACGCCATACGCGAGACCAAGCTCAAAACCAAATTTTACCAGGCCTCCAGTTCAGAGCTCTTCGGCAAGGTGGCCGAGAAGATTCAGAGTGAGAGCACGCCGTTTTACCCGCGCAGCCCGTATGCTGCTGCCAAGCTTTTCGGTTACTGGATTGTGGTCAATTATCGCGAAGCCTATAACCTTTTTGCCTGCAACGGAATCCTCTTCAATCATGAGTCACCCCGCCGCGGTGAGAACTTCGTTACCCGCAAGGTCACCAGCGGCATTGCTCAGATTCTGGCCGGGAAAACCGATCATATTACTATGGGCAACATGGATGCACAGCGCGACTGGGGATTTGCCCCGGAATATGTGGAGATAATGTGGAAGATGCTGCAGGCCCCGGCGCCGACCGACTACGTGGTCGGCACCGGACGCAAGCACTCGGTCAAGGAGTTCATCGAGAGCGCATTTGCCTATGCAGGGCTGGACTGGCGCAAGCATGTAAAGCAGGATGCTCGCTTCATGCGGCCTACGGAGGTGGATGAGCTGCAGGCAGATCCTTCCAAGGCGGTCAGGGAGCTGGGGTGGAGTCCGAAGGTGGGCTTCGAGGAACTGGTCATGATCATGGTGGATGCCGACATGCGCACCCTCGGCCTTAAGCCCGTAGGAAAAGGCGATAAATTCATTAAAGAAGCATTTCCTTCACGCTGGTGGGGTATCGACTAACAGCTTATATGCGAACGCGGGCACAATCTGCTCAAAAACATATTTAAGGCTGCTGACTGAGGAAAATAAAGCTGGTCGGGGTGGTCGGATTTGAACCGACGACCACCTGAACCCCATTCAGGTGCGCTACCAGGCTGCGCTACACCCCGTGTCTGAGAGACGAAAATATGTTATCATAATTAGGTTTCGGCGGGCAATGTGAATTGCCTTAATTTTATTTTATAGACGAGAGGTTTCAGAATTGGCTGGAAAACACCGCAAGGCTAATATCACCAGGAATCCCACCAAACGCCAGGTCTCCAGATGGAAAAAGGAGAAAAGGCTTTCGCGTATCATCGGCATCGTTACCGGTGCCGTCATTGTTGCTGTGCTGGGCATCATCGGCTTCTGGTATTACAGCGAACAGATCATGCCATACCAGCAGACTGTGTTAAAGGTAAACGATAAGTCATACAATATGGACTATTTCGTTAAAATGCTGGACTTCTACACGGAAGGCCAGGAGAGCAACGTGGTCCGGCTATATCCTGATGTAGTGGCCAGGGGCATAGCGCAGAGCCATGCTATTATCGAAGCGGGGGCGGCTGATAATATCACCATCAGTGACGAAGAGATAACCAAAGAACTGGACACCATGAAACTCGAGAAGAACGATGTCGGAGTCGATATCGTCAAAGCCAGACTAACCACTCGTAAATATTCAGCAGCCAATTGTATGCCCATCCTTTCTGTGCCGGTCGAGCAGGTGGAAGCTCAGGCCATGTTGCTCGAGACAAAATCCATGGCTGACGATCGCAGACAGAAGCTGATACTGGGAGATAATTTCTCCAATTCGGCTACCATGCTCTCTCTCGATGCGTACACTCAGAGCAGGAAGGGCTATCTGGGATGGGTGCCTAAGGGTTATGAGGACAAAGCGCTCGGTTCCCTCAAGGACTCTGCAATTAGAGATGTGCTGTTCAAGATGAAGGTAGGTGAAATAGGCGAACCGATATACGACGCTAATGCGCAGAAGCCGTTTGGTTACTGGGTACTGGAGGTGCTTGAGAAGGACGATACCAGGGGAATACATGCGCGGGGCATACTATTCTCATCCGAGGAAGAAGCCAATAAAGTAAGAGAAAGGCTGGTCAACGGCGAAAGCTGGGATAGCCTGGCCAAACAATATTCACAACATAAAAGCAAGGATATGGGCGGTGACCTGGACTGGATCGTACCCGGCTCGGATAAAACACAGCTGGCGCGCATACTCAGTACCCAGGATGTTAAGCAGATCAGCCCGGTTATCCGCGACGACGGCACAGAAACAGATGGCGGTTACTGGATAGTACAGGTGCTCGATAAGAAGGTGCGTCCGCTGGATGACAACATCAAGATGATGGTGGAGCAAGACTGTCTGAACACGTGGCTGGAAGGATTAATGAAAGGCGTAAAAAGTGAAAACCTTCTTGATCAGAAGCAGAAGGAATTCGCTGCCGACAAGGTATTAAAGAGCAGGGGTCAATAAGGTTTGCATAAGAAACGCCCGGTCAATATAGGCCTTTTGGGCATTGGCACGATCGGAACCGGTGTGGCCAAAGGTCTGACCGCCAGGAGCCAGATACTAGCGCGGCAGGCGGGCTGTCCCCTTGTCCTGAAAGCCGTGATTGAGAAAGACCATTCCAGGCACGGCTTGGCCGGACTTGACCGCGCTATCTTCACTGATGATTACCGCCGTGCGGTCTATGGTGAAGATATCGATATTGTTATAGAGCTGATCGGGGGTGAATACCCGGCTTTCGATTATATAAAGGAAGCTTTGGCCAATGGCAAGCATGTGGTTACCGCCAACAAGGAGGTCATGGCCAAGCACGGCACCGAGCTTCTGTCGATTGCCAAGGAACACCACGCGGGGCTGCGTTTCGAAGCCAGTGTGGGTGGCGGCATCCCGCTCATCTCTCCCTTCCAGAGGGACCTGGTGGCCAATGACATACAGGCCATCTATGCCATCGTTAACGGCACGACCAACTATATCCTGACACGCATGGCGCACGACAGGCTGGACTTTAACCTGGCGCTCAAACAGGCCCAAAAATTGGGCTATGCCGAAGCTAATCCGGCCAACGATGTCGGAGGCCTGGATGCGGCATACAAGCTGGCCATTCTGACTTCTCTGGGATTCGACATGGATGTGAACTTCGACGAGATATTCTATGAGGGTATATCCCGGCTCAAGCCACAGGACTTCAGCTATGCCGATGAATTCGGCTACGCCATTAAACTGCTGGCCATAGCTAAAAAGTCCGATGATCTGGTTGAGGCCAGGGTGCAGCCGGTGCTTATACCTGCCGAGTCCCTGCTGGCCAAGGTGGACGGCGTTTATAATGCTATCTATGTCACCGGTGACCTGGTGGGCAACGTGCTTTTCTACGGGCAGGGAGCAGGGCCTTCGGCAACCTCCAGCGCTGTACTGGCCGATGTGATTAATATCGCACAGAATATCAGCGCCGGGCGCGACAATGCGCCGCGTTTCATACCTGAGAAAAAATCGGGCATCAAGCCCATGTCAGAGATTCAGAGCCGTTACTACTTCCGCATGAAAGTGCAGGATAAAGCCGGTGTGCTGGCGCGTATCGCCAGCGTGATGGGGGACCAGGCTATTAGTATTTCCTCCGTCAAGCAGCAGGAATCCGATGCATCGACCAATACTGCGGAAATCGTCATCATGACGCATCCGGCCAAAGAGAGCGCCGTGCAGGATGCCATAAAAATCATTAATAAATTGCCGGTCGTCAAAGAGATCAGCAACTTCATCAGGGTGGAGGCCATCTGAAATGATAAGAGGAGTACTGCACCATTTCAAGGAGCATCTGCCGATCACAGGCAAAACGCCCATGATCTCAATGGGCGAGGGTGATACCCCCCTGGTCAAGTCGGTAAACCTGGCTAGAGAGCTGGGCGTGGGTGAGTTGTATTTCAAGCTGGAGGGCTGCAATCCTACCGGCTCTTTCAAGGATCGCGGTATGGTATTTGCCATTGCCAAGGCACTGGAGGACGGCAGCAAGCAGACCATTTGTGCATCAACCGGAAACACCAGCGCTTCGGCTGCAGCATACGGGGCGCGCTTCGGCCTGAAGGTTATAATACTGGTGCCCAAGGGCAAGATCGCCATGGGTAAAATGGCGCAGGCTATCGCCTACGGCGCGGAGATCATAGCTATCGAAGGCAACTTCGATCAGGCGCTCAAGGTAACCCGCATCCTGGCCGAGAAGTATTCCATAACCCTGGTCAATTCGCTGAATCCGTTCCGTATCGAGGGGCAGAAGACCTCTTCCTTCGAGATCATTGAAGACCTGGGCGGACCACCCGATTACCTTTTTATACCGGTGGGCAACGCGGGCAACATTACCGCGTACTGGAAAGGGTTTAAGGAATGGAGGGATAAGGGGAAGGTGGATAAGGTGCCCATCATGATGGGATTCCAGGCGGAGGGCGCGGCGCCCATCGTGAAAAACATGATCATCGAGGCGCCGCAAACGATCGCCACGGCTATCCGCATCGGTAATCCAGCCAGCTGGAAGGGGGCCACCGCGGCCAGGGATGAATCGGGCGGGCTGATCGATTGCGTAACTGATGAAGAGATACTTGCTGCATACAAAATGATGGCCGGCCGGGAAGGTGTATTCGGCGAGCCGGCGTCTGCCGCACCGCTGGCAGGGCTGCTCAAGATGATAAAACAGGGCAAAAGCTACAAGGGAAAGAGAATCGTTTGCATCGTAACAGGCAACGGGCTGAAAGACCCGGACATTCCGGTGCGCTACGTGGAACCCTTCCCCGAGCTGCCGGCTGAGCTGGATGTAATTGAGAAGCACCTGGGCCTGAAGAAATAATCGCGCGTTCCCTGCAGGAGGGTTGACGACATGTTGAAGGTTGTTGCGGAGGATATCGGAGCTTACTATCACCATTATCCCAGGACGGCCGCCATTGTGACGGTCAGTCACGAGGGCAGGAGAAACGCCATGGCGGTGGCCTGGCACTGCCCTGTGTCATTCAATCCCCCGCTTTATGGAATTTCCGTCGCTCCCAAGCGCTTCACCTACAATATGATCCGCGGCGCGGGCCACTTCGCAATTAATTTCATGCCCCTGGATAAAGCCGGTATCATCGCCGCAGTAGGCGGAAGCAGCGGTAGCTTCACCGACAAATTCACACAATTCGATATTCAGGATGTCCCCGCTATTAAAACCGATGCTCCGATACTGAAAGAGGCGTATGCAGCTTATGAATGCATGGTATTCGACAGCCGGATTTTCGGTGATCATGCATGG
>Ga0265297_10003952_pt1 | contig 25316 bp, 32 predicted proteins | sample Munlanlwell13791_FD_192502 | JGI IMG/M metagenome (GOLD analysis project Ga0265297, IMG submission 192502) | Leachate microbial communities from a municipal landfill in Southern Ontario, Canada - Leachate well 137-91 | ecosystem: Engineered > Solid waste > Landfill > Unclassified | place... | reverse complement strand
TACAGCGCAGAAAAATAGCCGAGCTTTTAGTGGAGGTCGCCTGAGTCCCATTGGTAAAATCCTGCGACCAAAATGTATCCACGTCATTTTCCGTCGAGCTCATATAAGGATTGCCGCCAGCGAAACCGCCAATGATGGGAGAGGTGCTGGTACTGTGGTCGCAATAAAGCGGTTCCGGTCCAAGGCTGTCTTCGGTGCAATAATTACTGTTCCGCAGGACGGCATTTAATTCATTTTTAGCCGGTAAATACCAATCCGTAGCACTATTAACGCTCAAATCCGCGCAAAAATCAGCTCCCAAATAATTTGCTCCTCCCAACAACAGAGCGTTAACTCGACCATCGTCTTCATCAATAGCGGAAGTAACGGAGGTGGTGGCATTATCCCAAGCCAAACTGGTGGTATCCGCGGTTGAAGTGGCGGTAAAAGAATTGTCGCAACCGGTACCGCCGACATCAGTACAGCCGGAAGGAGACGCCACCATTAGCGGACTGGCGGAAAAAAGGACCCCGCCGCCGCATAAAGAGCCGATGGCGCAAGTGCTCGTGCATTCGGTTCCGATATCATAACAAATTCCGGTATCCAAAGTAACCGTGATGTCTTTATAAACTCCCACCGCTTGAATCTTGGGATAATTAATATAATCAAAAGCGCATTTCAAATAATAGGAACTGTCGTCCCATTGCGTCTCCAAAAGTTGGGTGCTGGTGACGGCGCCGCAAGCGGCATCAAGATCATAGTCATTATTCCCCAACTCCCATTTCATCCTCTCCGCTCCGGCTTCAGCCGCTAAACGAGCCCGAGCCGATTGTTGGTAAATATCGGTATTTTTAGTATTAAAAAAAGACAAATAGCCGGCCCCGAAAGCAATAATAAAAATACCGGCCAAGACCAACAGAGTCATCAACAAGGCGCTACCAGATAATTTTTTAGAAATAAGTTTCATATTATTGGGCATACCAACCCGAGCTAACACTCGTTTGAATATTTAAGGCCGGTAAAGTAGAATTAACGTTTGATTCCACGGTGAAATTTATCGTCACCAAGGGTTGAATCGTGGCCGAATCAGCCACCACAAATTTAAAATTTTGGATATCAACTTTGTCGGAATTCATATAAAAAATCACTCCGTCTCGATCTAAAGTCAAACGCGTAATGCCGGCGGCATCGACTGCAGTGTAATAAATCACGCACTGCCCTAATTTATTCTGAAAATATAAAGTGACGCCGTCAGAATTATAAGTTGCGCCGGCAGCCACGCCGCAGACGGCGCCCCCAGTGGTATTTTTTATCGCCCCTTGGACTTCTCGGGTAAAAACTTCCAAAAAATATTTGACATCGTCCTGCAAGGCGATGGCGGAAAAATTCTTGACCTGAGAACTGACCACCGATTGGAATATTTGGGAAGCGGCCAAAACAATCACGGCAAAAATAGCCACGGACACGATGACTTCCAACAAGGTAAAGGCTGATTTTTTAATAGTCCCAGTCATAAATAATCGATGTTAACTCCACTTGATAAGATTGCCCTTGGTCAAACCACTGGACCAACGAAGTAACGGTAGAAGAAGCGGCGGTCGCTGAAGTGATGGTGATCAGACGGCTAAAAATACTATCGGGACAGCTGCTATTATGCAGATAAAACCCCGGATCGGTCGTGGTCGCTAATTGTAATTTGGCCGTAGAAATATTGGTGGTGGTCGCCGGCTGAAAAGTGGCATAATCTACCCGGTAATTAGTGCCGTCGACACTGCCTTCAATATATTGATCCCAGGCAACCGGAGTGCTGGAACTGTTTTGAATAAAATTACTGTCCCGGACGTTTTTAATCAACTCCAAACCCTCCTGCGCCAAGCGATAAGCGACTAAACTATTCTTATTTAGATTTTGCGCTCGGACACTGTCAACCGTCAAAGATAAAATACTCACCAAGCCGACGGAAACGATAAAAAGAACCACCACGGTTTCCAGAAGTGAAAAGGCTAATTTATTATGGTTATTTAAATCCTTCATAAATCAGAGTAAATTAAGCCGTAGGGATCCACATAAACATGCTTGACCGCCTCCGTATTGGTTTCAGTCAAAGTAATGGTGGTGGAAGTGGAAAAAACGGTGAAGCCGTCAGTCAAATATGTTTTCAAAACATCCCGATCTTGATAAAAGGTGATATTCATCGGATCGCCCAAATCAATGCCGGAAATAGTTACTCCGGTCGGCAAATCAATCTCGCGCGATCCCTTGGTCGTTGAAGATTCGGTTGAAGTATTATAAACATGATCGCCGTTAACATCGGCGAAAAGCCAATAAGCCGAGGTGCCGGAAGCCATATTTATTCCCCACCCCACAGAGGAATCAAGACCATAATTAACACCGGCCGCGCCCCTGGTTTGGGCCAGCCTTAAATCCCGCATCAGAGCCGAAGTGGCATTAATCAATTGCGATTGAGGCTCACTGCCATAATAATTAGCCAAAAAAATACCGACAATAATGGCTATAATGGAGACGGAAACAATCAGCTCAATCAAGGTAAAACCAGCTTTTTTTAAACCTGTTTTCATATTTAAATTATATCACAAAAGACGTAAAAAATCCTCTCCCCGAGCGATCATCTTAAGCCGCTTATTCTCGGTATTATCGTCATAGCCGATTAAATGAAGCAAACCGTGGACCAGAATAAACCATAATTCGGAATCCCGGCTTTGACCCAATTCTTTAGCTTGGCGCTCAATTGCCTTGATATCAATGATTATTTCCCGGAGTTCCGTAAACGACAAAACATCGGTGGGCCGGTCATAACCCCGATACAGATAATTCAATTCCCGCATTGGTTGATCGCCGATAATCGCTATCGAAACCGAAAAATCTTTTAATTTATAAACTAAAATAAACTTCTCAATAATCCGCTTCATCTTGGCGACAGGAATCTTAGTTTTAGTCGTATTATTAATTTCAATCATATGATTAGTGGAAAGTTCTCCTGATAGAACGAAGCAAGCGATAAATAAAATACCAACCGGGCCGCAGCACTAAATCAAAGGTGCCGGCGTAATTGACCTCTTCCCCGCCAAAGCCTTCCTTGAAACGAGTGACTCCGGGCCATTTCTTTGCATCAATGCCATAAAAATCATAATACTTTAACCCCAAGCTCTTAGCTCTGTTAATAGCCGCCCATTGCAATAAATAAGGGGCCATCACATTTCTAAATTCATTGGACGAAGCGCCATGCAGATAGACCGCCGCGGGAGAGCAAAAACAAAATAAACCGGCAGCGATAACCCGCCCCTCATATTCAGCCAAAATTAATTGGATAAAATCGGAATCAAAATTAGCCAGAGCCCGATAATAATCAGCGCCATGAGCAAAAAAATTATCCCGCTCGATAGTGGCCTTCATTAAAACCAAAAAATCATCCAGACGAGTATTGTCAATAATAATATTTACTCCTTTCTTTTCCGCCAAATGAATATTATATCTGGTCTTGGGATGCATGGCCGCCAGAAGATCAGACTCGGATTTGGTTAAATCTAAAATGATAGTCTTGGCCGGTTGGATGGAAATTGTTTTTATTCCTTCCCCGCTCCAATCGGAACGATTGGGCTCAAATCGCGCAAAAACCGCCCGACTATTCTTCTTCAAAACACTTAGATTAATTTCATTAATCCGCGGACCGTACAAATAATGTTTACAAAAAAACAAAGGCTTTTTAAAGAAAAAAGACTGGCCGATTTTTTCATTCGGACAATGATTTTTAGCTTGTAAACCGGCCCATTGAGATGACTGCAAAAATGAGGGTTCGGATTGAAATTTGGATGATAGTTCACTCATAAGACTATTATATCATATTTATAAATAAAAAAAGTCCCCTGAATAAAACAAGAGACTTTTTAAGCAGCTTAAGCTAATAAAGTTAGTAGAGAGCGGCATTAGTCGCCGTGTGCAATTCTCCACCGGTAATAGTACCGACGTTACCCTCTAAACAATAGTTCAAAGAGTAGGAAGCGCCAGCGAGATCTTGGGTATAGGTATAAACCTCTCCACCGACACCGGTGCAAGCAGTAGCTTGAGGATTGGGAGAAGTTGGAATGACTTGCATGTAAGTAGAAGTACCGCTGGTAGGATCATAGCTAGAAATGGAAGAGACCATTTCACTGGAAGTGGGATAAGATTGTTTATCGTTAAAATACAATTCCAGAGCGGTTTGCATTTGTTTAATGTCGGCAACGCGTTTCGCGTCACGACTCTTGGCCCGAGCGTTATTCAAGGCCAAAACTGATAAGGTCGCCAATAAACCGATGATAGCGATAACCACCAATAACTCGATTAGAGTAAAAGCTTTTTTATTTTTCATAATTCACCCCCCATCATTACTCTCCGGTTATTAATTTAATTCTAGAAATTAACCCAACAACCTAAAGAAGTATTAATTATATAAAATAATTTTATATCTCTAACTATATTATACCATTTTTAGAAACTGGTGGCAACATTGTACATCGGCAAAATAATGGCGGCCACCATGATACCGACGCCAACCGCCAGAATGATCATAATCAACGGCTCAATAATAACGCTCAAATTACCCAGCTTGGCGGTCAATTCTCGGCCATAGAAAGTACTGATTTTTTCTAAAACTGTGTCTAAATTACCGGTTTTCTCCCCAATCGCCATCATTTGCGGAATCATTTTGGGAATTTCACGGCTGGTGATAAAAACCGAGGAAACCGAACTGCCCTCGTTAACCTGCTCAATCGTACTGGTTATTAAATTTTGATAAATTTTGTTGCGCACGATATCGCCGCTGATCTCCAAACTTTTCGTTAAACTGACGCCGCCGCGGAGCAAGGTGCTGAAAGCGCGGCAAAAACGGATCAAATAAACTAAACTGAAAAGTTTGCCAATCACCGGAATATGCAATTTGAAATAATCTATTTTCAAACGACCGAAACTGGATTTGATAAAAAATCTGAAACCGACAAAGAACAAAACAATGAAAATAATAATTCCCACAATATATTTGTTCAAAAAATCAACCGCCCAAATGACTATTTTAGTGGCCACGGGCAACTCGGCTCCGGTCTCCTGCAGAATAGCCGTTAATTGGGGCATGACAAATAGCATCATAATAAAACCGACGCCCACCAAACCAATGAGCACAATGGTCGGATAAATCATGGCGCTTTTAAATTTGCTGGTCAGGTCATAATCTTTTTCCATTTCATCCGCCAAATAATTCAAAACATCATCCAATTTACCGGAAGTTTCGCCGGCATGAATAACATTGATAAAAAAAGCGGAAAAGACTTTGCCGCCCTTTTTATGCAAAGCGTCCGACAATAGAGTACCGCTATCAACTTCGTAAGTAACTTCCGCCAAAATAGTCTTCAACTTCAAATTTTCCGTTTGATCTTGCACGGTAGCCAGGGCCTCAACCACGCCGACGTTAGAAGAAATCAGTAAAGAAAATTGACGAGAAAAAACTACCAAATCACGGCTCTTGACCCTTTGCAGCCACAACAAAAAACGATTGATAATATCATTGGAAATATCAACAATCCAAACAATTTCCAGACCGAGAGAAGTCAGGCGACGTTCCGCCGCCTCGTCATTATAAGAAATAACTTGACCGCGAACATTTTTTCCGGCCGGATTTACGGCTTTATAGCGATAAATAGGCATAATTATAAATTTTCAATTTCTACCACTCTGAGCACCTCATCGATGCTAGTTATCCCGGCCAGGACTTTAAAAATACCGTCCTGTTTCAGAGAGACAAATAATTGACTATGTTTTAAAGCGGCAATATTTAATTCATTGCGGCGATTAATAATTAATTCTTTTATTTCATCATTGATAACCACCGCTTCGGCGATAGCCAAACGTTCCAGATAGCCGGTGTTGGAACAGCGGGCGCAACCGACCGGCTCATAAAATTTAAAAGTTTTGACATCCTCAAAAGTCTTGATGCTTAAATTTTCCGCCTGAATCACCTCAATCGGTAGTTGGGCCATGACTGCCGTCATTTCTGACAAAACTTTTTCCGGCAATTTAGTTTCTTTTTTGCAATAAGGGCAAAGCCGACGGAGCAAACGCTGGGCCACCACTAAACGCAAAGTGGAGGCCAAGAGAAAAGGTTCAATTTTCATGTCCAATAAACGAAAAACGGCGCCTAAGGCATCATTGGTATGCAAGGTGGATAAAACTAAATGACCGGTCAAGCCGGCGTGGATGGCCAATTCGGCGGTTTCTTCGTCGCGGACTTCACCGACCATGATAATATTGGGATCTTGACGCAAAAAAGACCGCAACCCGGTGGCGAAATCAAAACCCAATTCCGGTCTAACCTGCGATTGATTGACGCCCTTGATCTGGTACTCAATCGGATCTTCCAAAGTGGAAATATTAACCGTTTCTTTGTTTAAAACATTTAAAATAGAATATAAAGAGGTGGTTTTACCGGATCCGGTCGGACCGGTTAAAAGGATAATACCGCTGGTTCTTTTAATATTTTCTTTGATGGTATTATAAACCTGTTTATTAAAACCTAGCTCTTCGATGTTGGTCAAGCCCTTGGCTTGATCTAAAATTCTCAGCTCCACTTTTTCCGTCGCCCCTAAAGGCAAGGTGGAAATACGAAAATCAATTTCTCGAGCATCAATAATCAAACGAATATGGCCATCTTGCGGAATCCGAGTTTCATCCAATTTTAATTTAGCCAGCACCTTGATTCTGGCCACCACGGAATTATGAATTGATTTCGGTAAAATCAAAGAATTATGCAAAATACCGTCAATTCGATAACGCACCCGGCTTTCATTAGAAAAGGGTTCAATATGAATATCGGAAGCGCGGCTTTCCACCGCATGGCGAATAATGACGGAAACGATTTTGGCCACCGGAGCCGAATTGACATCTTCCTCTTTCAGAGCTTCCGACTTGTCCTCAATGGCCACCAACTCATCCCCTTTTTCTTTGGCTTTGACCTCTAAAGCGGTGGAAACTTCTTCTTCCAACTTATCATATTTACGAAAAACTTCTTGAAAACTTTTATCGGAAATCAAATAATATTCAACTTTTAAATTTTGGCCCTTGGCCAAAAAACTGACGGCCTCCATCGCTTTCAGATCATAATGCACCAAACCGATTTTAGCGACAACGGAATCTTTAAAAAAACAAACGACCGAGTAATTATGCGCGATATCCCGGCTCAGAAAGTTTAAGGCGTCATCTTTAATAATCTCCGTTTGGAGATTTTGATAAAGCAAATGATGCAGTTCAGCTTTGATCTCGGTCAAACGTTCGGAGTCGACAATTTTATTCTTAAGCAAAAAAGGCTCTAAAACAAGTTCTTTTTTGTCTAGAGCGGTCTTTATTTCCACAGCCTTGGCTGGAGTAATAATATTTTTCTTTTCTAATAAAGCCAGAAGCTCTTCTGGTTTATACATAATTTTTACTGATTTTAAAAAGCTTTAAACGGATTGCTGTTTCCCACTTCAAAAGTCGGAATTAGTTCTGACCCGGTAGCGCTCCCCGTCGTCAAATCCGTCGAAGTGCCCAAATCCAAACCGGTCAAATCAACTTCGGTCAATTGCATCTTTTTAAACTTAGGATTGTTAATAATAGCCAAATTTAAAGAATCTCCTACCAAATTATTATCCGATTTGATATTATCAATCATTGACTCGGTTGATCGGCTGAGATTATTAATCGAATTTAAATATTCAAAAATATTTTGTCGATAAATAATCAAAACCACGCCAAAAATAATAATGGAACAAACGAAGATATAAGCGAGTAATTTAAAAACTTTTTTCATATAAAAAATTATTTTTTCAGATAATAAGTAACCATCTCTAAATTGGCGACACTAGTCTTGGGGTCAAAGGATAAAGACCTGACGTCTATTACTCTCAAGCTGTTTTCCATGGTCTGAAGCCAGGCCTTCAAAACGGAGTAATCAACCTTCCCCAAAACAATTTTAACGTTAAAACTGCCGACCCCACCGGGCAACTTCATATCCGGAGCCGGGGTGCTGACACCAGCCGTTTCGCCGGCGGCCACGCGACGGCTTGAGCCGGGAGTAGAAGTGGCGGCGGTATCTTTAACAATACTTAGAGAATTTACCGCCAATTTTTTAATAGAAGCCAAATAAATGATTTCGGTAAAAAGATCCTCTTTCAGATACTCGACCGGGATCAGACCCTGAATCTTTTTAATATCAGCGGGATCTATTTTTTGGTAGGCCGCAATTAAAGCCTGATAATCACTGAGTTCCTGATATTTGGGAGTCAACTGACCTTTCTCATAAAAGGTAGCGTTAATTGTCGCCACAATTTTCTGATATTTGGGCCGGATTAAAAGATAATAAGCGCCGATAAAAATAACCAAGACAACTACAATGACTAGAATACCGAAATAATCATTTAAAATTCTGTTGATTAAATTATCCAGATGTTTTCGCTTCGGACTTTTTTCCTTAACCGGCAAATGACGACCGTTCTTCAAACCCGGTTTTAAATTACTTCTTAATTCATTATTTAAAGATGTTTCCATAGATGATAAATATTATTTTTAACTTTATTCCGTAAAAATACTAGGCTTGATTGATAAGCCCAGATCAAACGTCGCTCCCAAGCTCGGATCGCCGCCCACCACTTTGGCATTACTGGTCTCGGCCTTGGCCGTGTGGCCGGTATCTTTTAAAATAGTCGTCAACTGATAACTGACGGCCCTGAAATCTTTGGCCCAGGAATGGAGCAAATACGTCCCCGAGGTATTGCCGGAAAAACCGGAATAATAAACATCGGTCAGAGTATTCCTTTCTAAAAAGGAAAATAAATTGGTCCAATAAATATGACTGTTAAAAACCTGGCTGGCATTATTGATTTTATTCTTAAACTCAGTGGCCGGCGCCGCTTGGGCTTTAAAAAAAGTTATTTCCTGGTCTAAACGAGTCGCTTCTTCTTGCAAAGCGACCGCTTTTTTACGAATTTCCTGACGCTCCCAAGAATAAAGAAAAAAGTAGATTTCAAAAACTAAAAACAAAGACAAAATCGCAAAGGCCCCCAAAGTATAAAGATTTTTTTTCTTATCAAAAATAACCGGAACCTCATCCTTGATCAAGTCAATATCTAAAACATCCGGATTTTCTACCCCGATACCGTCGGTTCCGTCGCTCATCGGCTTGGAACGAATATCTTTAATATGTTTCTTGACGCCGCTGGCAGTCAGCTTTGATTTATTCTTCCTCAATCCGGAATGAAAAATCTTGGCCAAATTAAAATTAGACAAATCTAACGATTTTTTGTACCAAGGCTTAGAGCCTTTAGCCGGTTGATTGCTTGGATTAGAAGGCATAATATAAAAATTAATAATTACTCAATACTGCGCATGGCGAGCCCGATGGCAATGGCCAGTTGCGGACCGACCTCGGACAAGACCGGCTGTAATTCTTTGGGATAGGAAACCCGAAACCAGGGATTGCCGATAATCACCTGGATATTTAAAGTATTCTCTAAATAGTTGGCCAGATTAATCAGCATGGAACCGCCGCCGGAAAGAATTATTTTCTCCACCTTCTCATTATTACTATTCTCAAACAGATCAATCATATATTTAATCTCGTTGATAATCGGACTGACGGCGTTCATAATAATCTGCGGCACGGCAATTTGATTTTCCCCCAGAGCGGCCACGCCCAGATCAAATTTTAATTGACTGGCCTTTTCCGCGCTGATTCCCAATTTTTGGCTGATGGCTTCCGTGATCGTATTGCCGGAAACATTAATGCTCCGATTAAGATAAGGGATGCTTTCTTTGATAACGCACATGTCAGTGCTGTTAGCGCCCAAATCAACAATCATCACGGTTGATTTGTCATTGCCCAGGAGAGATCGAATCAAAGAGAACGTTTCCGTCTCCAAACTCACCAAATTAATTTTGGCGGCATTAAAAATACTGATGTATTTTTTAATTAGCTTTTTCGGACTGCCGGTTAAAAATATCTTGGTATTATTACTCGGATTATTAGGATCGGGATTCTCTTGCGGGATGACCTTCCAGTCCAAAACCATTTCTTCGAGTGGCAGAGGAATCACCTTCTTGGCTTCTTCATTGACATGCTCAGCGATATTTTTTTTATTGACATTATAGAGATTAATAACCGAAGAAAAAACCGAGAAGCTGGGCAAGGAAACGCTGGCGCTGCCGGCGGCGATCCCAATATCCTTCTTGACTTTATTAATCAGCTTAGCCACATATTCAATATCATCAGTACTGGTCAGCTTATTGGCGCTACCCAAATCTTGACTAAAACCATAATTATTGAGGACAATTTTTTTGCCTTTTTTAGCCAACTCCACCATTTTTAAAGAAGAATCGCCGATATCAATGCCTAAATAAGTATTCTCCGCTGAAGAAAATAGACCCATATGATTTAAAATTGAATTTTATAATTTAAATCTAAAAACTACGCTTATTCTAGAGTTTTTAAGAAAATAGATTGTTTTATTTATAATTATATTATATAATATTAGAGCAAATATCACAATACTTTTCGTTTTTAAATTATACCATAAAACTAAAAATAAACCAAATGAATTTTCTGGCCAAATACAAAAAAATCTTCCTAATTATCGGCTTTTTAGCCATAGTCGTTCTTTTGGGCTATTTCATCTACAAGCTATTTTTTAAACAAACCGTGATTATCACCCCCCTCCCGACCGGAACCACCACTACGCCGGGAGAATTGCCGACATCTGGCATTGGCGGCCAACAAATCAGCACGACTACCGGTCCGGGCGGAGTCCCAATTTCCCCCGGAATTCCTCAAACTCCGGCTCAAACGGTCAGCCCGACGGCCCAGGGCGGAGTAACCAAAGTGACCTCTTTAAACAGCGGCCCGAGCTTGGCTTCAATCTTGAGCAGCGACGGCCAAAGCGTTCAATATTATAATAAGACCGATGGCAAATTTTATAAAATTGATAAAAACGGCGAGGCAATTCCTATGTCGGACAAGATTTTTCATAATGTCGACCAAGTTACTTGGGCTCCCAACACCAATAAGGCCGTTTTAGAATACCCCGACGGTTCTAATATTGTTTACGATTTTAGCACTGACCGGCAAGTCACCCTGCCTAAACATTGGGAAGGTTTTGACTTCTCCAGTGACAGCAATCAGCTGGTATCCAAAAGCATTGGAGTTGATCCCGACAACCGCTGGCTACTCGTTTCCGCCAGCGACGGTTCCAAGGCTCGCGCTCTGGAATTTATCGGCGAGAATGCCGACAAGGTTACTTCCTCGTGGTCGCCCAATAACCAAACTGTGGCGATGTATACCGAAGGAATTGATTATAATCGTCAAGAATTATTCTTCGTGGGCTTAAACGGCGAAAATTTTAAATCAACTATAGTTGAAGGCCGCGGCATTGAAAGTAAGTGGACCGAGAAAGGCGACAAATTATTATACAGCGCTTATAACGACAGTTCCGACCTCAAACCTAAACTTTGGATAGTCAATGCGCAAGGCGACAGTATCGGCACCGGTCGCACCGATTTAGAGATTAACACTTGGGCCGACAAATGCACTTTTTCCGGCACCCAAGAATTATACTGCGCCGTGCCTGATTCTCTGGAACGAGGCGCCGGATTATTTCCCGAAATGGCCGACAAAACCCAAGACAGCCTCTACCGCATTAATCTGACGAGTGGCACCAAACAATTAATCGCCGTGCCCGATGGCAAATATAATATTTCCAATTTAGTCGTTTCCAAAGACCAAGGACAATTATTCTTCACCGATAAAACTACCCAGGAGATCTATAAAATCAGTCTCAAATAAAATCACTTCCCGGCCTTAATTGTCTTTCAATTGGGGCCTTTTTGTTTCTTGACAATCGATTTATTGTCCGCTAAACTAAGGGGCAGTAAGTTTTCTGAAGAGGGTGCTTTTTCTCGGGCAACCAAGAAATGCGGCTTTCCCAGAAAGAGTCGACTTACCCATTAAAAAGATTAATTCGCCAAGAATATGAAGAAATTATTTATCGGCGGCCTGCCTTATAGCTTCACCGATGAGGCTTTAAGCGCTTTATTCGCTGACTGCGGTAACGTGGAATCGGCGGTGATCATCAAGGATCGTTTGACTGGCCGTTCCAAAGGTTTCGGTTTCGTGGAAATGTCCTCCGAAGCTGAAGCGGAAAAAGCTATCTCAATGCTCAACGGTCAAGAAATTGAAGGCCGCAGTTTGAATGTCAGCATGGCTCGTCCGATGACTGAACGCCGCTAATATCATTATTGATATCTAAAAAACCGGCCCTGAATAAGGGCCGGTTTTTTTGTTATTTTTTTCTTAAATAAAAAATTACTTTAAACCGATATAGGCCGCCATCACTTCCAAATTATCTTCACCGGGATTATCCCGTCTAAAAGAAAAATATTTGTCTTTTAAACAATAGGTGCACTCGGAGCTGATATTAATGTTGGCTACGCCAATATCCAGCAATTGGCGCTTAACTATTCCGGCCAAATCAATAAAAGTCTTCCCGGCCCGCTTAACCGCAAAATCCGGCCATAAGGAAAACTTTTCTAAAACATCCTTTTGCACTTCAAAATGACAAACGCCGATATGCGGTCCGATAAAAACCTCCAGATCAGATTGATTGGAATTATAATTTTGCCCAAAGATCTTAACTACTTCCTGAGAAATTTTATTCTCCACTCCCCGCCAACCGGCATGGGCCAGGCCGACCACTTTTTTAATTCGGTCATAGAAATAAACCGGCAAACAATCGGCGACGGTAATAGACAGAATCAGGTTAGGACTGGCCGTAACCAAAGCGTCGCAACCGGTAATGATATTTCCAACTGTCTGGTCGCCGACCACCTCTACTTTATTGCCATGAACCAGATCGGCCGCCACAACTCTCTTGTCAAATGAATTAAAAAACATCTCCCGATTATGACCCATAATTGGATTATCATTTTGCCGAAACAATCTCATATTACCTTGAGATTTATCAGATATTCCCAGAATCAAATTGGCGGAAGAATTAAAATCAAGCATAAGCCCGTGATTTAAAAATCACCTAAATATTTTTTAATAAAATTAGTTATGACAATTAGTACCTGATCCCTGGCTAAAGGCGGGCTCTGGGCTACCCAAACGGCCAGATTATACAATTCTTTCCCGTCAGTTCTTAGCCACTTATTATTTTTAGACAAAAGGACTAAGAGCGAAGTGACTGCCAATCTCTTGTTGCCGTTTTGAAAAGGATGATTCTTAATCAGCAAATAGAATAGAACGGCTCCCTTACCGGCCAGGCCTCGATACAGACTCCGCCTCTCAAATTTCTGAAAAGGCGTAGCGATACAACTTTCCAAAACATTGGGATAACGAGTTTCAAACTCCGGAATTGGCTCATCCCAATTCATGGTATCAATCGCCAAGCGATGAGCCAAATATTTTATTTCTTCAATATTTAAAGATTTGATCATATTTTTATTCTTGACCCAACATTTTTATGGTGTCGCTATAGTCTTTCAAGACTTTCTTGACGCCCCGCTCAATATCTTCCTTGTTGCCCGGACTTAAGGGTAAATTAAAAATTTCCGGCAGGTCTTTCCGATAAATGATATAATTGCGGCCGATTTTTTCCGCCTTGATTTTCCCCAGCTTAATCTGGTTAAAAACAGCTATGCGACTAATCCCCATCAAATTCGCCAATTCCTTGATTGTAACGTAATTTTTATTCCCAATCATATTTTTCTATGTTAACTTATATAAACTATGTTAACATATGTTAATATAATAGTCAATGGTTAACAAAAAATCAGGAATATTTCCCTGATTTTCCAAGTTATTATTAATTTAATCTACTCAACCTCAAACGGCGCAACTACCGCCGAGAATAGCATGCTCGTTATTGTTGCTTTACTGACGGTTGAACGGGAATCGGGACGGCCGGCATCATCGTGGCGCTGCCGGCGCTTTGGCCCTCGCCCTCCAAAATAGAATTTAAAGATTTCAACTCCAGTCCGGAATTCAATTCTCTCGGAACGCTTTCCGCTGGATTGATTTGAGAATCTCCTTCTAATAGCACCCTTTCAATTTGGTTTTGGGTTTTTGCCCTTTCCATTTGTCTGATTTGAACCGCTTGATTCATATATTCCTTGGCCTTCACGCTATTCTGAGCCGATTCAATCATCTTCTCCACATGTTTGGCGGAATTTTCCTGAGCGTTAACAATCGCCGCCTGCGCTTCTTCCGGAACCTGACTGTAGACCTTGGCTAGAACCTCTTGCTGGCGCAAACTCGCCGCTTTAATTTTTTCGACGGCTTGTTCCGGATTTTTTACCTCTATCGCCAGTTTGGTTAATTTGGCAAAATTTAGTTGATAACGATCAACCGTGGTAGTTGATTGTTTTTGTGTCATTTCTTCCACTCGCCTCTCGGTTAATTGCAGCAGATAATCCGTTTTGGCTTCCTTAGAAAAAGTAAAAAATAACCGGGCCGATTCCAATACCGGTTGCAAGAAATAGAGCTTAGAGCTTGGTTTAAAAAAACCTAGAGCGGCATAAGCGGGCGATGACAGGCCTAAAAGGAAAATCGCTAAAAAAACGATAATAATTTTTTTCATAATTTTATTTTGTTGATTATTTTGACTAATACCTCTGTAAAATATTCTTACCCTAAATATCCAGTCGATCTTTCAAATCTTTTTTGATGGCGGTCAGATGCGAAGGCAAATCGACATCATCAAATTTTTTAATATAATATTCAATCAGCTGCGCTTTTCCGACCAGTTCCGGCAAATATGTTTCCATGGCGATGGCGGTGGACATGCCGGCATCATGAGCTTCCTGAGGAATTTGGGCATAAATAGCGTCCAGGGCTTCATAGAGCTTATCAACCAATTCTTTCCTTTCCGCTTTAAATCTTTCTTCCTCCTGGAGCTCCCGTTGCTTACTTCTGGCCTCCGCCTCCCTCTCTTTAATACCTCTCATTTCTCCGGCGATAGCTCTAATTTCCTGCTCCACCGGTTTTAACTCTTCTTCCTGAAAACTTACAAACTTCTGGTAATTTTGCAATGCCTCCCGGTAGTCGGAACCGGATGAATTGATATAGGCGATTTGCAGTTGAGAATCAGCTCCAAAACGGAGAGCCGAAGAAGCATATAAGTCATAAAGATCCTGATCATAAAATTCCGCCGCCCGAGCTAAAAGTTGTTTACGTTTTTCGTTGGCCAATTCTAATTTATTCTGGAACTGGGTCTCGGAAAGGCTCTCAAAATTTGATTCGGCCTTCAATGAATTAATGCTCATATGTTTTTATTTTAAATTTTATTAATACCTTCAAAATACCATCAAATCATCTAAAAATCAAGTCAAAGACTCCAAAACAATGAATTTTCTGCCAAAACAGAGCTATTTATAATCGGCGGAAGATGAAGGCTATGGCCGGAACGATAATAAAAAAGAGGGTCTGATATTTGGACCCCCTTTGAAACTTAAGCCTTTGAAACTTCGGCTGCTTTAACTTTAGCTTTATGATTTCCTAAAAAATAAAAAATCATTGAAGACGAATAGTTTAATACGAGACCGGTAATAATCAGATACCGAAATACTTCGGAATGATAAAACCCCATGGTCCTTTTGATGATTAAAGAACTGAGTATGAAAAAAATCATTTCCCCAATCGTCATTGCAATCAAAGTATGGGCTCGGGACCAGCCAAAAAGCTTTTTATGCCGGCGTTGGCTGTGGCCAAGCACGTAAGCCATGAAACTTGGTCCGATTACCGGAATGATACTAAGGATAACAAATAATACGGAGAATCCCATTACCGTACTAGTTACAAAAATTTTATCAGGATATTTTTCCATGGCTATACAGTTTAAAGGTTTAACAATCGGATTAATTGCCCAGTCCACCTAAAACCCAGATGAATTTAGCAATTAACCCAATTTAACCTTATTTTTTAATGATCTACATGACAAAAAAATATACCATACCGGTATATTTTTGTCAATCCACTAGACCAGAGAACTAAAGAGTCGCCGCTCTCAATATTGTTAGTTTGTTCTTGATATAAGTGATGTATTCATTAAACCAGCTTTGGCATTCTTTTTCAGATACCAAGCCATTATAAAGATTTTCCGCCGATTTCAAATATTCATCCATGATATCAATGCTCTTAGAATAAAGACTGGTTGTTTTTATTAACATATCAAGATTTTTTATAGCATCTTCTCCCCAATCAGACTTTCCCATAATGGCCAGAATGATTTCCCTTTCTTTGTCGGTACTATTATCCCACATTATTTTCTCCGGAACTGTTACGTATCCATTTTTAAAATCGCTGAATCTTTTGGTGTAAATATCCCGTAAATCATTATAAAACTGACCGGCGGCATTTATTAAACGCATAGACTCAATTCCGGCTTGTAATTTTTCCGGCGTAACCGGAACTAGCGCGGCGTAAGCTCGTAATGGAAAATCATACAAATGCAAAGATCGCTGATCCCAGTCTTTAAACAAATCTTCCATGGGCGTATCAAATGTAAACTCTTTTTGCTTATCAAGCGACCGGACTGCGTCTGCCACGTCTTTTTTTAATATTTCTGCCGGCTCCTCTCCAATCCTCAATCTTATATTTTCCAAAGCGCCATTATAACCGGACTGAAAGGCTTCTTCGGCTTCAGTCCGACCATACTTGACCCAAGCGGCCGCCTGCCCGTCTCTGACAGTGTCGGCATCTTTTATATCATCAAAAATTAATGATAAATTAAAAAGAAAATCAACACTTCCGGCAATTCGCCGGGCTTGCTCCGGATCTACATTTAAGGCTTTGCCCAGGCCGAATAGACTTAAGGACAGACCCTTAAAAATATAGCCGGATTGGGTGTAATAAATAGGTTCGCGCGAATTGGAAGGAATGGTCTCCATCACCTCGTTTGAAAATGTATCCAATTTTTCCTTTTTAAAACTCTCATACAAAAAACGGGCGTGATCATCGTTAATTTTCTTTTGGATGAGCTGATCAACCTTTTCGGGCGTCAAAGAGTCTTTAGCCTCCTGATTTTGCCAGCCGCCGGCTGCATCTATTTTATTATTTAGCTTATTATCCATAAAATAAATTATCTTGGCGGAGAGGGCGAGATTTGAACTCGCGGAAGACTTTCATCTTCGACAGTTTTCAAGACTGTTCCATTAAACCGCTCTGGCACCTCTCCCTATATTTATCTCCTTCTCTAAATATCAATACTAGCCCATTTAATCCCCTAACTTTGTAATTTTCCGGCATAAAAATATATCATTCAATAAAACTAATATATAGAATTAGGACCGAATTGTCAATTAATTTTTCCGATTGCCAAATGATATAATTTCTAATATAATATAAATCTCCTTAATTTTATGGCCAAGATCATCTGTTTATACGGTCTGCCGGCTTGCGGCAAGACCACCCAGGCTGAAAAATTAGTTAAAGAATTTAACTTAATTCAATTTGGCATGGGCGATCGCCTGCGGGCCGAAATCGAATCCGGCTCGGACTTGGGACAAAAGGTAAAAAGCGATGTCAACCGAGGCTTGCTTATTTCCGATGAATTGATGGCTGAAGTCATTAAACACGCCGGGAAAGACATTAAAACCGAGGGGATTATCTTCGACGGCTTCCCCCGCCTGGTTTCCCAGGCCCAAATGCTAAACGAGATTGCTGCCGAATTAGATTTGGCTGTCGCTACTTTTTTCCATTTAAAAATCTCCTCGGCGGAAGCTCTCCGCCGAATTGAAGCCCGCACCCAAAACGGCCATCGAGCCGATGACAAGGATACCGGGGCTATTAAAAATAGAATGGATGTCTTCCGCCAAGAATCCGCCAACCTCATGAGTTACTACCAGGCTCAGAATAAACTGATAGAGATAGACGGCGAGAAAAGCATTGAGGAGGTTTATGCCGCCATTAAAAAACATTTGGAACTCTAAACATATCGCCAACAAAAAACAGGGGCTTCCCTGTTTTTTGTTTTAATCTTTAGATTGGAAAAAACGCGAAACTATATTTGAACTTAGATATTGCCAAACCATGATAATATTTAAACGCAGAAGGGGACCATATTTTCAAAACGAGCTATCTAGTTGGTAACATCAAAATCAGTAATCAGCTTTCCGGCTCCATTATCCTTCAAATAGCCCTTTTCTATAAAGTTAGAAACTGTTTTTTCAACGCGTGGTCTGATTTTAGGATCTCCCCCTTCGCTGGCCATTAACTCGTCAATTAAGGCCTCTCTGGTGTAAAATCCCTCCGGATGATTGACTTGGGTGAGTATAACAATAACGCTAGCTATGTCACCAATTTCGTCGCCACTCTTTGGATCGAGCGTGGCTAATTCCTCCCTAGAAAGCTTATTTGAGCTTTTGCCTAAACGTTCCCTGAAATCAACGTCTTTATTATTGTAGCTATTCAACGACTTTACCTTTTCAATAAATTCCTCCAGATGTTCTTCAATAAAACTCCGATGACCTTCCGGGATGTCGGACTCTCCATATCTAGTTTGGTACGGGTCTCCCGAACGGATTTTGGCTTTTATCTCATTTTTAAATGTTTCCAAGGCCGCATCGTCCGTAGAAAAACCGAGACGTTTAAACTGGCCATACATGAAGTCGAACCCATCACTGGTTCGCGTTTCGTGGAAAAGGAATAGCATCTCATCCAGTCGATCTACTTTCTTTTCTTTCTTGGGGTTAAAAATATTATTGAAGGCTGTAGATTCATCTTTCATATAAAGAGAAAAATTAATTTATTATAATTCTATAATACTATATATTCAGAAAAAAGTCAATAGTTTGAAAGGATAATGGCCTATTATTATGCTTAATATATTGCCAACAAAAAAACAGGGGTCTCCCTGTTTTTGGTTTTAATCTTTAGCTTGGAAAAAATTACAATGAGCCGTCGCCGGAACTTCACTTTTGGCTTCAAGACAGAAGCCTTGGCCGAAGCGGTCTTCAAAGCTGGTGCAATTGCGGCATTGAGTGGCCTCAACTGGCCAATCAGCGACAAACTCTGATTCAATTTCATGGGACATAGATTTTTTAATATAATTTTAGACGTGAATAACTACTTTTTTAGGTTAAAGCTCTGAACAATATCAGAAAGAGTTTCTTGATAACCATCCCAACTGCTTTTAATGGTATTAAAGGACATCACCCAAACATCTTCTCCCTGCCCCGTAATCACTACCATCAAAATTTTAAAATTTACTCCTTGCTGAGTTAATTCCGCCTCTAACGCGTGAGCGGGCCTATCATTTATTATTATATCCTGCTCATTGGTGAAAACAACATTAGAAACAACCTGGGAAAGTCCGTTTTTTACGGTTTGCAGGTATTCGCTCATCCCTTTCCCCTGAAGCGTGTCATAGCTCACCGCCAAATAACTTCTAAAATTAATTTTTTGGGCCGCCGGATCATCAAGCTTTTCATTTCGATTGACAGCCATGGCTGAAGCCCCTATCGCCGGTGCGGTTTTTTCCCAGCCCGCGGGAAGGGTAACCTCAAAATCATCAGTTACCAGCTTATTTTGGGTTTGATTATTTAATCCGGTACCATCATTCATTTTTTCTTGGTTCCCGACTAGCGTTTGGTTCGGCTGTATGATATTTTCAGGAGAACTAATTAACAATTTATTCTGTTTAACAAAATAAAAGCCGACTAGGACTATCAAGGCAATGCCCGGAATAATTAAAGCGATGATTATAATTTTATTTTTCATACTTTTTATACTTTATAGAAATAGATGGCTACAGGATTATTATAGCATATCGCCCTAAAGCTATGAAACCCCCGAATAATAACCCCAATTTAAGCTATTTTATCTGCCAAGCCTTCGTCTCCTCCCGCCCCAACTTGATATCACAAATTGTGACTTCAAGATTCCCAACCTTGCCGGTGGCGGATATCACAAATTGTGATATCCAAATCGCTTTTTCACAATACTTTTATTTAAACCCTATCGGCTCCTTGGGGTTCTCTTGTTGGATTAAAAGGCTTCTAAGCACTTCAAAAACATCTCGCAATTCCTCGTCATATTTTTTCTCCATCGCCTCTATTTTTTCCCATAACTCTCTATTGGTCGCTATCAGTCCCCTTAATTTAATAAAAGTCCTGATAATCTGGATATTTACTTGTATGGCCCGACGACTATGCAAAACACTGGAAAGCATGGCTACGCCTTGTTCGGTAAAGACAAAAGGAGGTTTCCTCAATCCCTTTTTATCGGCATTGGAAGTCACAATTTGTGACTTCCAAAAGTCCATTTCTTGTTTATCGAGCTGAAACATAAAATCTGATGGAAAACGGTCAATATTTCTCTTAACGGCCTGATTAAGCGCCTTAACTTTTACCCCATAGAGTTCGGCCAGATCTCGGTCCACCATTACTTTTACACCCCTAAGTAAAAATATCCGACCGATAATTCGCTCGCTTGGTATCTCTATAATATCTTTTTCTGCCGGTTGATTTGCCATAATATTTTTTGTAATTATATTATAGCAAGTTGGAGATAAATTTTAGATAAACTCCAAATAAAAAATAACCCCCTATTTAGAGCTATTTATAATCTGCGAAGAGGATGTAAATAATTAAATTCACCAACCTATCCCTTTCTGCCCATGAGCAATTAAATATTCGTTACACTTAGAAAAATGTTTACACCCGAAAAATCCGGCATAAGCCGACAAGGGCGAAGGATGCGGCGCTTCCAGAATTAAATGTTTCCGGCTATCAATCAGATTTCTTTTACTGCGAGCGTAATTCCCCCACAACATAAAAACCACATTTTCGCGCTGGTCGGAAATAGTCTTGATGACTGCATCCGTAAAATTTTCCCAACCCTTCTTCTGGTGCGAAGCCGGATTGTGCGCCACGACGGTCAAAATGGCATTTAACAAAAACACACCCTGCTGCGCCCAAGCTTCCAAATTTCCGGATTTAAAATTTTTTTTTATCCCCAGATCACTCTCTATTTCTTTATAGATATTTTGCAAAGACGGCGGCAGGGGCACCCCGCCGGGAACGGAAAAACATAGACCGTGCGCCTGACCGTCGCCGTGATAGGGATCTTGCCCTAGAATCACCACTTTCACCCGAGAAAAAGGCGTGAGCCAAAAGGCCTTGAAAACATTTTCCGGCTTAGGGAAGATTTTTTTACTCAAATATTCCGCCCGCGCAAAATCAGCCAGCTTGATAAACTGTTCATCGGCGAAAACATCGTGCAACGCTTCCGCCCACTCCGGTTCAATGTTTACTTTTGGGGCCATAGTTTTATCACTTCGCAATAAGCCATTCAAGGCCTATTTTTCAATCTTAGCCAATGTTTTATCTATGAGGAATCGGAACGGTTTTACATTTATCTTCCGCCATCCTAGAATTAAACCATTTTTAAAGCTTGCTCTAAAAAATCACGAACATAGGGATGCAAACTTTTAGAAAATTCCGGGGTATAATTTTTCTTAGTGACAATTACCGGGTCTTTATGTAAATTATTAAGTTTCAATTTTCCGTGTCCCTCGGCAAAGAAAACTAGATTCAAAGTATCGGTTCCATGATTATGCTTAAAGGGGTCTTCAACGAATAAAGTCCGGCCGCAACCCAGTTTTTTGATTTTGCTGATTGTTAGACCGCACTCTTCTTTTACTTTTATTTTAAGTGACTTTTCTATTTCCAAACCTCTTTCCAGCCGGCCACCAATCGGCCACAAGATTCCTTCAGCCGGCTTATTATCGCGTAAAACTAATAATATCCCATCCTGATAGGCGATAAAAACATCGTGGCAAGTTATAACTAGATGCCGATGGGATAAAATGTAATCATTCAAAGGCATCCTGGGAGCTTTTAAAATACTTTTTTTCAACTTAGGAAAATATTCTTTCATAAAAATTAATTATTAATTTTATTTTCTCTCATAGCCACACACCCCCTTATCTCTTAAATTTAAAAGATGTCAACCTCTATATTCTCCCAAAAATTATTTTTAAATATTCCGCTGGCAAAAATATTAATTATTTTCATATCAACGCCCAGAGATTGTTTGGCTTTTAGACTGCCCATATTAATGGGCAACTTGCAGGTTATGGGAATAAAGCTAATTAACAATTTAATCCCTTCTTTGGATAGTTGTAATAAAAGCGGGACGTATTCCTGAGCGCAAGAGTTCTCCAAATCGCAAGAAGCGGCGTAATAATTATCAAATTGATTTCTTAGTTTTGATTCACTAAAAAATAGTTTGTTATTAACTTTACCGTTCTTATTGTTAAGAGGTAAAATAATATTTTCCGAAATATTGTTATCTTTTAAAATTTTCTGATAAGCCAACGGTAATTTAGCCAATTTATAAAATGAATCCCGCAAAGTATTATCCGCGCCAAAATCGACTTTTGGCACCCATTGCCAATCATTCACTAAAATTAATAGTTTCATTATTTTCTTTTTACTCAACCCATATTTTGCCAACCCAACACCCATTTTCCAAGTATCCAGAGGAAAATGTCCCATGTATAAATGAGATTTTACGCTATTTTTTAATTCTTTATCTTTAATATCCTGAAAAATAGTTGGCAGTAATTCGCGGTTTTTTTCAATTAAAGCAAAATGGCCGGCTTGGATAGCGACTGGCTCTTTAAAGCTATTTAGTTCCTTGGTCAATAACGTAAATAATTCTTTTTTACTTTTAATCATCATAAATCCTATCTTATTTATTTCCGCCCACTCCTAGAATACTATTAAATTAATCAGAAATCAAGCTAAAAGTTTCAACGTTAGATAATTCCCAATAAAAAATGGCCTGAAATGAACCATTTTAAAGTTGCGGAGAAGGTGGGACGTAGTTAAAATTTTATTGCCACAGTTTAAAATATGGATGAAAAAGTCTATAACCATCAGATTTATTTAATTCGGATTTAATGAATCCTTCGCCGATTTCAATAGCCCGGGCATTCATGGGGGTATCTTTTCTCTCAGGATTATCGCCAAACCACCGAATACCCAAATCCTTTTGATAAAAGGGGGTTTTAAAAATCTTAGCGTATGTTGGCGTCTTATACTCCAGCATGCCGATTTCTCTATTCTTTATTTTTAGCCACTTCTTAAAAAATATTCTTGGAAATATTTGAAAAATAAACAACGAGCACAAGATCTTATCGTCGGCATAATTGAATTCTTTTTTTATATGCTTCTTAAATGCTAAATAGTTAGCCCTCTCCTGGCCGCCCTTTTTTGTCCAGCTCCATCTATTCTCAATAAAATCATCCAAAACCCTCAAACCGGACAAATATATTTGTCCATTTTTAATCTTTGGGAAAATCTTTGACAAGGCATCAAACACCAACATGTCCCATTGAATAACCGCCACCGAATCCCAATTCAGCTTTAGCCCTCTTTTTTCATACCAATCCAAAATCATTAAATCGCCATTAATCCATTTCCAATCTTTATTGGCTTCACAATATGACGAAGCATAAAAATCATCCAGGTGTTTACCTAATATTTTTTTAAAAATAGCCTCATCTTTTTTGCCGCCGCCAAATAATCCAAAAATCCTTATTCCCGGGTTACTTTTTTTAATCAATTCTAATCTGTTTAAACAAATCTCCGGCTCTTTGTAAAACCAAAATATTATTGATAAATTCATACTCTAACTGCAATAAATCTAATTATAGGACGACGTGGGATCTTAGTGCTCAATACCCAGCTGAATAGTCAATGGTATATTGGAGAAATAAGATAAAACTTGAAACTTTTGATCTCTGAGCTCAATCATCTCAAAATGTCCCCGATCAATAATCTTAAAGTGTTCCATGTCTGGCAAATGTTTTTCTTTAAATAAATCATAATTCTTAAGGGTAAAATCAGCATCGCCCCGCTGGGGACGAACCGGATCGGGTTTACGTATCTTCAACAGCCAGAGAGGACCAGCGAGCGTTTGGAGGGAGTTATGGAACTTATAAAGCGGGCCGGTGGGAGTATCTTCTATTACCCGACCGATTTGAGCGGCTTCTTTATCCAATCTCTCAAATTCAGAATTATCCTGGCAAAAAATAGCCGAGTAATTTATTCTCACCGACTCATCGGGTATATAAATACGATTCATCTCCAATGTTTGAAAAACAATATACTCTAAAATTTGAGCAATAGTATTCATAATATTTTACCGCCTGTTCGGCGAAGTGTCATGGATGTTGTTAGAACCAAGGCCCCAATATTATCACAATCTCAAAACTATAAAAGTTTTTTCCAGGCGTCTTCCGCACTTATGCCTTCCTGTAAAGCCATTTTATTAACCTTGTGATCATAGCTTCTTAGAATTTCATCGGCTTCCAACGATACCAATTTAGCCTGAGGACAATTTTTTTGGATCCAAGCATCCATTTCCTTTTGATGTTTTTTCCAGCAATAGACAATGTCCACATTATTTAACGGCACTCTATTGCCAATTTCCACCCCTTCGCTCCCCATATCAAGAGTGAGGGCCGGTTTATCTTCGCTGGAGGCCCATTCATATTTAAATCCAATTTGACGCAAAAAATCTTCTTGTTTTTGTTTATTAATGCCAAAAGCTATGTAATATTCATCAAACCAATTTAAATGATGGTAGCCACATTCGGGGCCATTCTTACTGGCATAAACCGACCCTAAGCCATATTGACCGCCGGCGACAGGATTTCCAGTCTCGGAACTAACGTAAGAAACGTGCTCGCCGGTAGCAACTTTCATCCCCTCACTTTCAACATCTTGAGCGCTGAGAATAGCACCGCTTCTTTCAATACCGGCTAAAGCGGCCGACCCAGAGGCGTGAGTAAAATCTGAGTGATGATATTTTGATTTTATCAATTCAATAACTTCAGCGATGACTTCCCTGTCGGCAAATTCAAAAACATCCAAACCATAATATTCATCGGGCAATAGAATCCAATCGCTGTCATTATTATAGGTTTCCCGAACTCCGTCCTTGTCAATCCCAAACCAATAATTGGGGTGGGTCCCAATTATTTTTTCTTGGTTAACAATGGTTTCCACGAAGCGCTGAATATTTTTTTTAATATAAGCCTGGGAATGCGGGGTAGCCTCCGGACAAAAGTGGCGGGCAAATTCATTATATGAATTAAAATAATTTAACCAAGGATTGGGTATACTATACGTGTTGGAACAGGGCTATAATAACACTATATTATTAACTAACCCCTTGTTCTATGATCGCCCTACTAAATCAAATACCTTCTGAAGCCAGAATTAGGAAGGAATTGCGCCGGATTATTTTCGGCAAG